>Ga0213835_100335_pt1 | contig 49683 bp, 34 predicted proteins | sample SWPATP01_FD_160576 | JGI IMG/M metagenome (GOLD analysis project Ga0213835, IMG submission 160576) | Coastal seawater microbial communities from Marineland, Florida, United States - SWPA TP0 #1 | ecosystem: Environmental > Aquatic > Marine > Coastal | place: USA: Florida | collected 2016-08-05
ACATTGTTTTCTATTTTTTTACCTTTTGACAGCCGCTTATTGAAATTATAATACTTTCTGGCCTGAATATCATAAAAAGGGGCAATTTGGTACAGAAAAGATTCACCAAAAAAGTAAAACTCTGTAAGTGGAGGTAGGCTTCCGGAAAAAGTAATGCCGGCTTTCTGGGCAAGGGTCCATTGAGGAGCTATACTTTTCTCATATTCCAAACTCGGAGTAAACGCATTGATTTTCCAAAGGTCTACCGTTTGGGAATTTCCAACATTTATTGTTAAAAACAATATTATTATAATATAAATTTTTTTCATCTTCAATTCATTTCTTTAATGATTCGAATTCCTTTTGTTTCATAAAGAAAGTTTGCAGCCCCGAAAACTGAAGCAGCATCAATTTTATAGTTCATTTTGTTTTTTAAAACTGTTGGAGTTAGTACCTGGTTAAAAAAATTAGGGTCAACTCCCGCTGTCCAAGACCAGGTAACACCAAAAGACCTATCAAAGACCAAACTTAATTCATTAGAATTGTTTTGGGATCCTTCCCATCTGCCAATTACTACTTTAGTTTCATCCGGGAACACTTTCCGATAAGCCTTATATCTTTCATTTTTTATTGCAGAGGAGGAAGCAGCAAAAGTTTCCTCAGCTTCCTTCCATATATCTTTGGTAAGGTCTGTTAGCTTTTTCTCTGTGATTTTTTTTAACGCTTTTTCTAAGGAATCGTAATTACTCGGTGAAAGATTTAAAAAAGGAATTCTTAAATCTGTCACAGAACCCACTACTATATCAAAGTTTGTAAATTTTAGGATTTCTTTTGCAACACCCTTAAATGGCAATGTCTGATAATTCAAAGGCAAAGAATATTGATGTTGTATCGTAAAAATCATAGTATCCCATCCAACCACAAGTTTATCGGCTTTAACATTATTTTGTTTTGCCCATAGACCGGTCCATCCTTTTTTCTGCATTTTGGCATTTAATCCAATTGATTTGTAAAAAATATAGTCAAATGAATATAACTTCACTTTTAATCTAAAAGAAGAGGTCCAGTATTGTTTATAACTGTTATTTGTTCCAGCACCTATGCCCTCAAATAATTTTCCCACCGCTGTATTCGCACCATATTTATGTACAGGGAAAGTTTCATAATCAGCTAATGGAAGAAGATAAGGGTAAGGTATTGGAGTTGGACCATAATCTGTATATTGATATACTTTATCAACATTCACAGAAGCATTACTTGTAGGATTTAGTTTGCTCACATTTTCGTAATGAATATCTTCAGATTCTCCATGAAAAGTCGGGAAAAAAAAGATATTATTTTCAATTTCAATGATATCAGTCCTATCGAATTCAGGAAGCTTCAAATAAGGATTTTCATCATCATACAAATTATCGATAAATTCTTTTAAATTTTTAATATTCTCTTTTTGAGTGAAAAAGGTTCCAAAAGGAGTTATTTTATAAAATTTACCTCCAATTTGAATTTCAAGTTTTTCATTCAAAAAGTTCCTCAATTTTGTATCAGGGACTAATTCGGAAATTGAATCTGGATTGATATTCAAAAAATCATCTAAGGTTGTGGTCCTAAAATTATGAGCATTGTCCACATCGAAACGAATTTCTTCTCTTTCAATTTTTTTATTCAAAGAAATAAATTTATCAGGGACTATTGCATATTTGTTTAATTCTGAATAAAAAGACTTTTCATCATCATCCAAAAGATTGGTAAATGAACTCTCAAATAAATGATCATCTTCAAATACTAAGTAATCAATATTTTCGTACTTAGTATTTCCTTCTTCTTCAATTAGATTTTCATTTGGAGAATCTATACTACAGCTTATTACTCCAATTAGTAAAAATAGATTTGAATAGATTTGAATAGATTTGAATAGATTTGAATAGATTTGAATAGATTTTTCATACTAAAATTTTTTTATGTTGTTTATAAAAATTTTATAAATTTAGTTACTTTTATCAAACTAAAAATTTTTTTTGAAAAATGATTCTGAAATTCTTAAAAGAGTTAGGTGACAACAATCACAAATATTGGATGGATGCGAACAGGGATTGGTACCAATCGGTAAGAATGGAGTTTTTGGAAGATGTTGATTTTTTGCTAAAGGCCATCAGTCTTTGGGAACCTGGTATGTCCAGTTTCAAAGCCAAGGACTGTGTATTTCGGCAAAATCGAGACATTCGTTTTTCAGCCAATAAAGATCCCTATAAGACCAATTTTGCCGCCTATTTCTCAGTGGGCGGAAAAAAATCAAATGGACCGGGCTATTACCTGCATATCCAACCAGGCCAAAGCTTCCTAGCGGGTGGTATATGGATGCCACCGGCAGATGTACTCAAAAAAATCCGTCAGGAAATCGACTACTCTGGCAAAGATTTGCTAGAGATTCTTGAAGAATCCGCATTCAAAAAAACCTTTGGAAGTCTGGAAGGCGAGCAACTGAAAACCTCACCAAAAGGTTATGAAGCTGACCATCCGCATATAGAACTTTTACGCTTCAAAAGCTTTATCGTCTCCACCGCCTTAACAGATGATGAAATCAATTCAGGCAAGTTCAAGGAGAAAGCGATTGTCCATTTTAAAAAAATGAAGCCCTTCCATGATTTTTTAGCAAGAGCCATAGAAGAGACAGAAGACGGCGATGGTTTGCTTTAACCAGGATTAAGGCTTAGAAATCAAAGCCATCGAAGGCTCCATTAAAAATTCCTGTAACCGCTCCTATTCCCATTAAGATTAGGAAGATAATCCCTAAACCAAAAGCTACTGCATACCAAAGCAATTTGGCTTTGGCCCAATTGGCTTTATTGGGATTTCCATTCTTATCTATGGCCCAGACCACAAGCATGATCAATCCGAGCAGGGGAATATTGGCTATAAAAATGGTTAAAAACCAATCTCCTGTATTTACGGGAGGGTGTTTAAATTCATTATTGAAGTCCATAGTCAACAGGGTTTTGGTCTACTATCAGATCTTCTACCCTGAAATGGTATTCACTCATGGCCAAATTGTCCGGGTTGAAAGGATCTGTTTGGATAAAGGTGATTTTCACCGCATCATATTCATTGATTTTGCTGAATTCCACAGCGTAGATTTCAGCGACTTTTCTGGCAATGATTTCTTCTCCTACATGGAGCTGGGGCCCCCTTCCATTGATCAGGCGTAACTCCACTTCATTGTACCGAACGCCATCGTGGAAGCTTTTCTGCATGTTCACTTCCACCCTTTCAAAGTTACCAATGGCCATGATTTCAGAGGAAGGGAAATACCCATCCCCTGCTAACTTATTCATGCTCCACATGATCCCTTTGAACAAGGTTTCTCCATCACAGGCACAGGAACTGAGCCAAAGCAACAATAACAGGAAAATAGGGCCACGTACTTTCATCTTATCCCTATTTTATTTAGTTTTTATTTGGCAGCAACCGCCTCAATTTCAATCAATAGATCGGGATTAGCCAAGGCATAAACAGCCAAAGTAGAGCGAGCCACCTTATTGGGATTTTGATCATTGTTGAAATATTCCCCATAAGCTGTAAACCAGGCATTCCAGTCAATATTGCCTTCTTTGTCAGGAGCCAGGTAAACCCTCAAAAAGATAACATCACTCATCGTAAAACCTGCTTCACCAATGGTTTCTTTGATTCTCTCCAATATCCCGATACTCTGCTCATAAGTATTTCCATATCTTTTGTAGGTACCGGGTGTTGCATCTGGATTTTTTACCGGAGCCACTAGGCCAGAGGTATAAAAGTACTCCTTCCCCTCGGGAACATACACCCCTCTGAGGATACTGGCATCCGGTCGGTCATAGCGGACAATAAATTCCTCGTCAATGGGTCCGCCGGGTGATTTTTTATCCGAAACTTTAGCCTCACAGGCCATTAAGAGCAACAATATTGGAAATATAAGCTTTTTCATAATTAGTTTTCTCTTTCAGCTGTTTCCAACTCCTTTACCTTATTTTTCACCCTGAGGATAAAATCACTCAGGACATTCATGTAATTGATAAAAGCATCATAGGGTGTATCATAATGACTGAAATAGGAATGTACCGCCCCGTCTGAGAAAAACTTGGTGCACATGTAATAGAAGTGGTCAGAGGTCTGTAGGTATTTCCAATCCCTTCTAATATCCGGGTCATCAATTTTTAAGACTTGAGACTCCAACTCATACAGTTTGGTAAAGGCTTCATTTTGAAGGTCATTGCCTAACCAAGCGGTAAGGTCGCGCTCCTCGTCCGCCCAAGAAATAGGGGTGGGAACCTGTATTTTCGCTATAGGCTTTGCGTTTCTTGCGGCCTCAGTGGTCGTGCTGAATCCAAAATCGCTATGGCGGTATACCGCTTCAGGCAAACTTCTCATGAACTCAAATATTCCGGTTTCTGCCCATTGATGTTCCCCAAAAGTTTCATAGTCCATAAAGAGGTTCAATACCTCCTGTTCCTTTGGAATGGCATTGATCCAATTGACAAATTTCTCCGTGGTCAAAGGATAATCCGACCAGGTTTTATTACTGAACCTGAAAGCTATGTCATCACTGAGTTGGAAGTTTTTGAGAAGAATCCTCAAGTTGGGATCCACCGAATTTTGGTAGACAAAGTTGGGGCTTTTCCATCCCAAAATATGCTTGGCACCTTCTGTAAGCATGGCTTCAAATCCCATTTCCGCTACCATGGCACCGATTTTATCAGAATAGATCAGCTCTGTATTTCTAAAAACTTTAGGTTCATAGCCATTGAATATTCTCTTAATCTTTTCCCTATGACTATCTACCATTCTTTTAAATTCTTCCTTACTGGCCAAAGAACAAAGTGCGTGGGCATCTGTCTCACTTAAGAGTTCTACATGTCCTGTTTCCACCAATCTTTTGAAACTTTCCAGTACATCCGGTGCATACAGCTCAAATTGGTCCAAGCAGACCCCTGAGATGGAAAAAGTCACCTTGAATTTGCCATTGTAACGTCTTATTAATTCCAAAAGCAATTCATTCATAGGAAGGTAGCATTTTTGAGCTACTTTTCGAATGATGCTTCTATTGGAATAATCGTCCCAATAATAATGGTCCTCTCCAATGTCAAAAAAACGATAGGGTTTTATCCTGAAGGGTTGGTGTACCTGAAAGTAAAAGCAAATGGTTCTCATGGTTGTTCTTGGTGTAATTTTTCGTAAACAGTAACTAATTTGGCAGCAACATGCTCCCATTTCAATTTTTTCAGCTCTTCACTTCCAAGCTCCTTAAACATCTTGGAAATGCTCTCATAATGCAAAAGACCGAAGATCGCATCTGCCATGGCGTCCACATCCCAAAAATCAATTTTAATGGCATTCCGAAGGACTTCCGCCACTCCTGATTGCTTGGAAATAATGACAGGGGTATTGTGCCTCACTGCTTCCAATGGTGCGATACCAAAAGGTTCGGAAACAGATGGCATCACATACACATCGGAAATGGCGTACATGTCATCCACATCTTTTCCTTTCAAAAATCCTGTAAAATGAAACTTGGTCCCCATACCTAGTTCAGCCACGCGTTCTATCATTCTATTTAGCAAATCCCCACTTCCGGCCATCACGAACCTGACATTGGGATCTCTATCAATCACTTTTTTTGCAGCCTCCACAAAATATTCAGGTCCCTTCTGAAAAGTGATCCTACCCAAAAATGTCACAATCTTCTCAGGAACATTTTTTCTGACGGTGGATTGAATGATACTGGCATCCAAAACTGCATTATGCAATACACTGACCTTATTAGGGTCGACGCCATACTTTTCTATGACTACTTTCCTTGTCAGGTGACTTACCGCCAGCACATGGTCAGCAGCCAATAATCCGGCCTTTTCTATTTCATAGACAGGCCCTTGCCCCCCTCCTTCTCCGGCTCTGTCAAATTGGGTAGCATGGATATGGGCGATAAATGGCTTACCGGAAATTTCCTTGGCTGCAATACCTGCCGGATAGGCTAACCAATCATGTGCATGTATCAGGTCGTGATCTTTGGACTTGGCAATTTGGGCAGCCACTAAGGCATATCGGGAAACTTCTTTGATCAAGTCTTTCCCATACTTGCCGCTGAACTCAAACTTGTTGGAAAAAACACTTTCATCCACATCTGTCCGGTCATGCATGGCATAATCCGTGTACTTTTTAAATTCTTCAGGTCCGAGGTAAGGAACCAAAAAACTACTGACTTCGAGATAAGTAAGATTCTTCCAGATTTTTTTGAACTTCCTTTCACGGTAGTCAATTACCACATCGCTGGCATTCACAAAATCAGCTAAAGGCTCTTCATCTCCCCAAAGTTTGGGCACCACAAAAATGATATCCTGTTTGTGGTGAACCAAGCCTTTCACCAATCCATAACAGGCCGTCCCTAATCCTCCAGAGATATGCGGCGGAAACTCCCAACCAAACATTAAAACCTTCATATTCAAACAATTAAATTTTTTTCACTAAATACATGATTCTTAGCAGCTCTCCGATACTCCATGCCTGAGATATGGCACCTTTAGGCCTGTGTGGAGGGTCACCGTCATAAATTTCAGCTACTGTTCCTACGCCATATTGGGTCATAACGCCGTCAAAACCTTCAATTATTTTTTCTACAAATCGTTTACCTGACTTCCCATGTAATTTGAGGTATCCCTCTACAAAATTTCCCAATAACCAGGCCCATACTGTACCATTGTGGTAGGCTTGGTCTCTGGTAAACTGATTGCCATGGTAATAACCTTTGTATCCAGGATCATCCGGAGCTAAGGAACGCAGCCCTCTATTGGTCAACAATTTGGACCTGACAATTTCCAAAATCGAATCCATTTGACTTTCTTCCAACGGAGAATAAGGAAGAGAGGTGGCAAAAATCATATTGGGCCGAATAGACCAATCTTTATAAAAACCGTCTACATAATCGGCCAGATACCCTCTTTCTTCATCCCAAAAGATCTCATTGAATGATTTTTTGACCCGTTCTGCGATGGATTTGATTTCATCATCACCTGTCAGCTCATGATAAAAGGATAGCGCATTGTACCAAAGGGCATTGACTTCAACAGGACATCCTATCCTAGGTGTCACAGGCCCATCAGAATTGACGGCGTCCATCCAAGTAAGCGCCAGTCCCTCTTCTCCCCCATAAATGAGCCCATTTTCCAACATATGGATATTGTAATCTGTGCCCAGCCTAAAGCCATCAATGATGCCTTTCATCTTTTCCAGGTAGCGGTTTTTGATGGTCTTTTTATCCCCGGTAAAAGCAATGTACTGTTGTAAGGACCAGAAAAACCAGAGTGGTGCATCCATAGAAGCAAGGTTTCTCATGACACCGCTTCCCACATTGGGGAATAGTGGCCCATGGAGATCTTTGACCATGGTATCCATGATTTCCAAAAAAGTATCCTTATCGCCTTGAGTGAGGGTAAGACCGGGTGTGGCAACAAAGGTATCCCTGCCCCACCATCCAAACCAAGGGTATCCTGCTATGACATGGGTCTGCCCATCCCTTCTTTGGATAAATTGGCTTGCCGAATTGATCAGGCAGTTTTCGAAATTATTCCTTGGCACCCTACGGGCCAGTTCTTTTTCAAAGGCACGCTGCCTTGTGCTTGGATCAGCTTCGATTAACCCAGCTGAAAAAATGACAGATTCTCCTTTTTCAATATCAAATTCAAAATAACCCGGAAAGAACAGGTCCTCCTGATAGTCATATCCCCTTTCTCTTTCCATGATATATTCGAAATTGTAGTACCATTCCGGTTTGGGAACAAAAGAATTTCTCTTTGAAAGTTGAAGGTAAAGCGGGCTGTATTGAGGATAAAGCTGAAATTTTGCCCCGTTAGGCACTTTTTCAAAATTTTTGTTTACCTGATCATTGGCCTTAGAAAGGTGATGGTATCCGCGGAATGCCAGAAAAGGCTTGACCTGAATCTTTGTGGGTGAATGGGCCTCCAATAAGGTATACCGAATCATGACCCTGTCTCTATTGGTATCCAGGATAAGCTCTTTTTGAAGCACTACGCCTCCCACCCTATACGTAAGCTTAGGAATAGGCTCTGAACTGAAATCCTCTAGGTACTTATGTCCCCTTGGGGAATAGTTTCCCGGGAATTTACTGATACCCAAATTGAAACTTGCACCTCTTTGGATGACAGTCTCATGCACAGTGGACAACAAAACATGGAGCTGTTCATCAATCTGTGGCTGAGGTGCCACCAAAAGCCCATGATATTTTCTGGTGTTACATCCAATAATCGTTGTACTGGTATAGCAACCACCCCTATTGGTACGGATGATTTCCCTATCCAGGGAATAATTTAAATTGATCAGTTGGGTTTTGTCAAAATGGATATAACTCATGCGTTAAAAGTTTGAGATTTCCATAAAAATACCTTTTTGAGCGGGAAAGAAAAACTAAATGGAAAAAAATAAAAGGTTATGTTTCCATAACCTTTGAATATTGGCTAAATCAGGAACGAACCCCTTCTTTTTGCAGCTCATCGAAGTTTTTTAAGGATTCCTCAAACTTTGAAACATAAAGTCTGATCGCTTTGAGATCTACTCTTTTGACCTTCGGAAATTTTGGCGAAGTTTTAAATAATGTGAACATGCCTTTAAAATCTTATTAATACCACTTAAACAAATTTTATGCCATTTGGGTTTATTGTCAAGTGGAAAAACTAAAATGCCCCTTGGAAAGGGGCATTTGGGGTGGAAGACCGGATTCGAACCGGCGACCTCTGGTGCCACAAACCAGCGCTCTAACCTGCTGAGCTACAACCACCATTTTAATTGATTTCAGGGCCTTTCCCCTGAATGGAATGCAAAGGTAATTCTTGATCCCTTCTTTTACAATACTCAATCTGCTATTTTCTTGAAAATTTTAACCTTTGCCCTTTTTGCGCTTCATGGAATGTTCCATTTTCGTACGCCAAATGACCGGAAACGATGGTATGGGTCACTTTGGACTTAAAGGTATGGCCCTCAAAAGGTGACCACCCGCATTTAGATAGAATATTTTCCTTTTCAACTTTCCATGGACTATTGAGATCCACGATAACCAAATCCGCATGGTATCCAGGCCTGATGAATCCGCGCTTGTCAATCTCAAACAAGATGGCCACATTATGGGCAGCCTTTTGAACAATTTCATCCAACCTCAATTTCCCGTCATGATACATGTCCAAAAGAGCCACCAAGCTGTGTTGGACCAAAGGCCCTCCAGATGGTGCGGAAGTATAAGGTTTGTTTTTTTCTTCAATGGTATGCGGTGCATGGTCAGTGGCGATCACATCAATATTCCCTTTTCTGACCCCTTCCAGTATCCTGTCTCTATCGGCCTTGGTTTTAACAGCCGGATTCCACTTGATAAAGTTGCCCTTTTCTTCATAATCTTCTTCAGAAAACCAAAGGTGATGGATGCAGGCCTCAGCAGTAATTCTCTTTTCCTCCAGTGGCAAAAAGGGATCAAAAAGGTCTACTTCCTTTCCGGTACTGATATGGAGCACATGCAATTTACTTCCATACTTTCTGGCCATATCCACTACTTTTTTTGAAGCATCATAACAGGCCTCTTCAGATCGGATTTTGGGATGGAACTTTACCGGAATGTCCTCTCCATATTCCTCCTTGTATTTCTCCAGGTTGGCTTTGATGATGTTGTCATTCTCACTGTGGGTCGCAATCAATAGCTTACACTCTGCAAAAATCCGTTCCAAACTTTCCTGGTTATCCACCAACATATTTCCTGTGGAAGAACCCTGAAAGACTTTTACGCCACAAACATTCTCAGGATCAAGTTTGAGGATTTCTTCAATATTATCATTGGTGGCCCCAAAAAAGAAGGAATAATTGGCCAAAGACTTTTCTGCAGCTATTTTATATTTTTCCTCCAACAATTCAATAGTAACCGCCTGTGGAACGGTATTGGGCATTTCCATGTAGCTCGTAACGCCTCCGGCTACAGCAGCTTTAGCCTCTGTGTAAATCTCAGCTTTGTGAGTCAATCCAGGCTCTCTGAAATGCACCTGATCATCAATCAGGCCGGGGAATATGTACTTTCCTTCGGCATTGATATGGATATCCGCCTCAAATTCTGACAGATCTCTTCCAATATTATAAATCAGGCCATCCTTGACCAAAATATCGGATCGGGTTATCTCCCCTTCATTTACTATATTTGCACCAGTTATCAGTATACTTTTCATTTGGATTTATGGGTTTGTTTATTGGAGATTGATTACCTAAAAGGCCTTCAATTGAAACTCATCTTAAAATTCAACCTGCTTACACACAAAAGTGTTCACTTGATAGCCCTTTAACTATTGATCCAAAAATACAAAATCATGTCTGATAGCACGTCTTCTTTTGAAAATTTTAAGTTAAACAAACAGCTTTTGGAAGCTGTCGGGGAGGCGGGATATAGCAAACCAACACCCATTCAGGATAAGGCCATACCTTTGGCACTTTCAGGGCATGATGTTTTGGGTATTGCCCAGACAGGAACTGGCAAAACAGCTGCTTATGTGCTCCCACTTTTGATGAAGGTGAAGTATGCCCAAGGCATGCATCCCCGTGCTTTGATTTTGGCACCCACCCGGGAACTTGTGATGCAGATAGAAGAGGCTGTGGTGACTTTCGGAAAGTATACAGATTTACGCTATGTCTCTCTATACGGAGGCTTAGGGCCCAAAACGCAGATTGAGAAACTTCAGGCGGGCGTGGATATCATCATCTCTACGCCGGGGAGGTTTATAGACCTCTACAAAAAAGGGGAGATTTTCACCAAGGAAATCAAAACCATGATACTCGATGAAGCAGACAAAATGCTGGATATGGGTTTCATGCCTCAAATAAGAAGCATCTTAGAATTCATACCGGTCAAAAGGCAAAACCTGCTCTTTTCAGCCACTTTTGGACCAAAAGTGGAAAAATTTTCACATGAGTTTTTAGAATTTCCGGAAAGGGTAGAAGTCGCCCCTCAGGCCACTACCGCAGAGACCATTCAGCAGGTCAAATATGAGGTACCCAATATCAAAACCAAAATTAACTTGCTCATTCACCTCTTGGAAGATGAGAACCTGAACCGGGTGATCATTTTTACCAAGTCCAGAAAAAATGCAGAATCGGTGTTCAGCTACCTTGAAAGAAAAAAACTGGGAGAAATCCGGGTTATCCATGCCAATAAAGGCCAAAACACCCGTATCAATTCCATGGAGGATTTCAAAGCGGGGGATGTAAGGCTATTGGTAGCCACGGATGTAGCTGCCAGAGGATTGGATATCAGCATGGTCAGCCATGTGATCAATTTTGATGTCCCCTTGATATATGAGGATTATGTCCACAGAATCGGAAGGACAGGCAGGGCTGAGAATGAAGGCTTTGCGATTACCTTTATCAATCCGGCAGAAGAGTATCATTTTGAAAAAATCCAGGAAATCATCCGAATGGAAGTTCCTCGGGTGCAGATTCCCGCTGAAGTAGACATTACCCACACGCCTTTTGAAGAAAAGCAGGGGTACGAAAGGGAAATTGATAATCAGAAAAAGAAAGATAACCCGGATTATAAAGGAGCTTTCCACGAGAAAAAGGTAAAACACAGGCCAAACCCCAACCAAAAGAAAGAAAAAAGAGGCAATAAAAATTCAAAGGCCAAAAGGAACCGCAACCAGCTCAAAAGTCAGGGGAAGTGGAAGAATAAAGGGTGAGAGAGAAAATTGTACCAGGTACCATGTACCAAGTACCATGTACCAAGTACCAAGTACCAAGTACCAAGTACTATGTACCAAGTACCAAGAAGCGGTACCAATGACAAGTTTAGGTAACCGTCATGCTGATCCCGAAGGCTCGGGAAAAGGGTCTCCTAAAGCAAAAGAGATACTTCTCCAAATCGGGAAAGCGACATAGAAAACATAGCAGGGCAGCAGCAAACCTTTATTTTTAAAATCAAACGGTTGATACAGGGGAAGCTATGTGTTCTATCATCTCCTATGTGGTTAAAAAAATTCTGTTACAAATTTCCCTCTGTGGTAGTGGTAGAGAACATTGACACAAGTAAACGTCACTCTGAGTAAAGCGGAAGCCTGCCCCGATCTTCTCGGGGAGTCTGTCTGTCTCACAAAATAGAGGAGATCCCCCGTATTTTGGGAGACCCTTCCTTCGTCAGGGTGACGGGCGTGAAGTTCTGTCAATGGTAGTGAGGAAATGCCTGTCCCGCAGAATTGCGGGAAGCGAAGAATCTCCCATAGTTTAGGAGATTCTTCGACTCCGCAGGCTCCGTCTACCATTGACAGATAGGAGTAGGCGTCATCCTGATCCCGATGGCTTGGGAGAAGGGTCTACTAAAGCAAATGAGATTCTTCTCCCAATTGGGAAAGTGACCTATAAAACAATTTGTCCCATACATTGAGGATAACTTGGCAACACCAAGCCTTTTTATAACCAGACAGTTGGCTCTTGGAAAACTATATGTACTATGTTTGGGGTTGAAAAAATCCGCCACATAGCGACATAGAAAAAATAGCAGGGCAGCAGCAAACCTTTGTTTTTAAAATCAACCGGTTGATACAGGGAAGCTATGTGTGCTATCTTCTCCTATGTGGTAAAAAAATCTGCCACAAATGCCCCTCTTTAGTAGAAAGGGATGAAGCTTCAATGACTGTCATTTCTTTTTCTGAACATTTTCCTAAATGTTAAATTCTCAGAATGACGGGTTAAATAATCAGTTACTCCCTTTCTTTACATTTCCCCAAATCTTAAATTTCCATAAAAAAACATACCTGGCATTAAAAATTTAGTGAATTTTTCTGATATTATGCTTCTAATATAATTTGATCAAAATGAGGCATTTATCTATTTCCCCTTTATTCCTTTTACTTTTCGTTTTTAGTTGTGGGCCAAAACAGGCATTCGATTCAACAATCATTATTGCAGGGCAATTTCTTAATTCTGAATCAAAGGAAGTGGAGCTTTACATGGAAAATGACTTGGAGTTCTTTCCTTTAGCAGAGGATGGGTATTTTCTCATCCGTCTGGAAATCGATGATTATCAGACTTTTCAGCTGGGAACGGATCGAAGATCATTTGAGCTGTTTATGGCCCCAGGAGACAGCATTTATGTGACTGCTGATGCCAAAGATTTCAGGAACAGCTTTCAGGCTTCTGGAGATCGGGTTGAAGAAAACACTTATTTGGTTGAAAAAGGAAGGTCTTATTCTGAAAGCAGTATGATGGACCTAATTGAAAAAGACAAGGATGAGTACCTTGAAGGAATGAATATATTTTTCACCAAACAAAGAAGGTGTTTCGAAAAGTTGAAGCAAGCGCATGAACTTCATCCAGGATTTTTAAAACTGGAAGAAGCTTATTTTGAGTTTTCTCCCCTTTCAATGAATCTCTATTACCTGAATTATCAGGCCTATTTTAAAAATGTTGCCAAAGAAGATCTAGACTTTCCTTTAGAAGAAATGAAAGCCAAGTTGGCTGAAATTGACTTAGACAGAAGTGACTTACTGATTGACGGAACCTACACAGCTATCATAAGTCATCTGCTCAGCGAAAAAACCAATGAAATTTCCAAACAGGACAGTACCCTACAAAATACTCCTGAAGGGAATGAGAGGGCGTCATTTTTAGCCATGGAAGATCTTTTGGAAAACCCATTGGTCAAAGACTATTTTTTATTCAGACATGTGATGGAAAACCTGCAATTCAAAGGACTTGAAGCGGCTAAACCATCCATTGAAAAATTCCAAGCTGAAAATCAGAGTCCAAAACTTGTCACGAAACTGGAAAAAGAGCTAAAAAAATGGGATGCCATTTTACCCGGAATGGCAATTCCTGACTTTACTTTTGAAGACATTTCCGGTGAGATGGTCCAATTAAGCGACCTAAAAGGCACCTTGGTTTACATCGACATTTGGGCTACTTGGTGCAAACCCTGTATTGAAGAACATCCGTACTGGGACCAATTGAAAGCCGATTATGAGGGCCAGCCTGTTTCTTTTTTGACCGTTTCCATTGATGAAAACAAAGAAACCTGGGAAAAAATGGTCATATCCAAAAATATGGAGGGTTTGCAATGGATAGCCGAAAAAGCTTGGAGATCTGACCTGAACCAATACTTTATGGTCAATTCCATACCAAGATTTATTCTTTTGGACCAGGAAGGAAAGATTATTGACCCAAATGCCGAAAGGCCATCAGGAGATATCCGAAAAACTTTGGATCAATTCTTATAACAGGGTTTTCAAAATTATATAAGCTTTCCCAACTATAGAGAATTCAAAATAGCGGAAAACCAACTATTATCCACAAACCCCAAATTATTCAAGGTACGATATACTTGGTACATCGTACTTGGTACTTGGTACAATTACTTCTCTCCAATTGGCATTTTTCAGCACGCCCTAATTATCCCTCGGAGGATTGATCATAATATGCGCCCTATGTGTTCCAGGATCCATGATCCATGGCATGGCAGGACCGGAGGGACGCAAGGGTAACCCTGTACTTTCAGAAGTTGCCCAAGGGATATAGACTACGTATCTCAAATACGTATTTTCCACCTCTCCTGTGGCCCTGTTATAGTCCTCATCCTCTGCAGTCAGAACAAAAAGTGTGGATCCATCTCTGATGCTCAACTTACCTGATTTCACTTCTGTCTCTCTGATATCAAAAATTTCTTGTTGTGATTTTCCCTCTTTCCTAAGCACTCTTCCCCGCTCCATAAAGGGCTCTAAGTCTTTGTGGTAACAAGAGACATTGAATCCAGGGCTATTGGGGTCATCAGCCAAACAAATGAGGTCGTTACTGCCCTTTCTAAGAACCCCAAGCTTTCCTTGACTATCATAGCCCATCACGGTGGCGCCCTCTTTCAATTCATTAGGAGCTGCCATCAGGGCAGTTTTAATCTGAATCTCTTTTGATGCAATTTGTTGGGCAAATGCGCAATTGAAGGCAAAGATAAAGGCGATTAGGGGGAGTAAAATTTTCATAGTCAGGTTATTTTGATCATTGAAAATAATCAATTCCCTTGCTTTAAAAAAGAAAAACCTTCAGTAAACTGCCAGAACAGTTAATACTGAAGGTTTAAAGAGGTATTTAAGAATTTCTTATCTTTCTCCTCTGGTGTTTGAACCATCTACAGGAGTCCTATGCTCTCTATTGACAATATCCCAAGAAAGGTGGAAAATCAACTGAGCCCTGGTAGTCATTAAGGGGAACTCAATCTTGTCCACGGTATCTTCCGGCGTGTGATAGTCATCATGTAAGCCTGAGAAAAAGAAGATAGATGGAATGTTATATTTGGCAAAATTGTAGTGATCGGATCTATAGTAGAACCTGTTTGGATCATCAGGTGCATCATAGCGGTAATCCAAAGTCAGCCCGGTATAAGTAATATTGTTATAATCCAGAATAATTTTCAAATGGCTGGACAACATGTCTGAACCAATGGCATAAAGATAGTTTGGATTCTCCACATCCTGATACTCATAATCTATCCTGCCCAACATGTCAATATTGAAGTTGTTGACGGTATTTTCCAATGGAAAAATAGGATGCTCCACATAGTATTGAGACCCAAGCAAACCTTTTTCTTCCGCAGTCAAAGCAATGAACAGGACACTTCTTCTTGGTCGGACACCATCCTTGGCTGCCAGAGCAAATGCTTCTGCAATTTCCATGATAGCGACAGTTCCGGATCCATTGTCATCAGCACCATATATTACCCTACCGTCAGGAGTTGGTGCCACGTGGTCGTAGTGCGCAGAAATCACCAAAACCTCCTCCTTTTTATCAGTTCCTTCCAAATAGCCCAATACATTTTCAGTAGATACTATCCTTTTGTTCTTTTTGACCTGATAGCTTACTTTTTTGGCATTGATGGATTCTGGATTATTCCGTGCTGCTTCTTTCAAAATTTCCATGGGCACATCAAATAGCTTAGCCATTTGGGTGGCACTAACAAGGAAGATGGGCTCCTGCTTGGTCGGTTGGTCAAAACCCAAACGTCCAGAAGTACTCAAAGAGCGGTACCGACTGGCCAATCTGTCAAAATTAGCCTGGTCTTCCATGGTCGTAATGACAATCCCCAACGCACCGGCATCCATGACGTCTTTTACCACATCCTGAGCCCTTGCACCGATCGCCCAAAGACCTACCAACTTACCGCTGACATCAACCTTGGATAAATTTTCTTTGGTAGCCTGACCTAAAAAGACTAGGTCTGCCCGCTGGGCACGCCGCATATCTGCATCCCCGATGAAGATAAAATCCTTATTGGCTTCCAGTTTTTCTCTGCCCAATTGAAATGTAACTTCTGGATAGGATACTGCTGCTAAATCAAATACCTGATAATAATCCCCATTCACAGGACCGGTTAGTCCCAGGTCCTGGAAATGTTTTTTAATGTATTCAGCAGCCATCTTCTGACCTTCTGAGCCAGTATCCCTGCCCTGAAGTTCCTCAGAGGCAATAAAGCGAAGGTGTCGCTCTAAGTCTTCTGCTGTGATGGTAGCCCCATATTTTAGGGCTGTGGCATCTTGGGCAAAAACATTGGCCCCGAGCAAAAAGGCTAAGGCACCAACTAACCAAAATCTTTTTTTCATACGTCTTTTTCCTTTTTCAAATATTAAGGCTTTAAAATTAGAAATTATTCCGAAACCGATAAAACCGTTTGTCATTTTAAGAGTTTTAACCCTGTAAATCTTTGGATGTAAAAACCCATTATCGTCCAATAATTTATACATTTGCAGTACTTTAATTCAAACAGGATATAACCCAAAAATCTCCAGATCAGATTCTAATATGAAAATTAATCTCCATCCGTCTACAAAGTTTGAAAATAGACACAACGGACCCTCTCCCGAGGAAATTACCATGATGTTGGATGCCATTGGAGCTGCTTCAATGGATGAGTTGATTGACCAAACTATCCCCAAGTCCATACAATTGGACAAGCCTTTAGACCTTCCAAAAGCAAAATCTGAAGCTGCCTTTTTAAAGGACTTTAAGACTTTGGCATCTAAAAACAAAATCTTTAAATCCTTTATCGGATTAGGTTATTATGACACCTTAGTACCTGGTGTCATTTTAAGAAATATCTTGGAAAATCCGGGATGGTATACCGCTTACACCCCATATCAGGCAGAAATTGCCCAGGGAAGGCTGGAGGCGCTTATCAATTACCAAACCATGGTAATGGAGCTTACAGGAATGGAGATGGCCAACGCGTCACTCTTAGATGAGGCTACCGCTGCAGCAGAAGCCATGACAATGCTTTATGCTTCCAAACCAAGGGAAAAGAAAAATGCCCACAAGTTTTTTGTGGATGAGAAAATTTTCCCGCAAACCAAAGATTTGCTGATTACCAGATCTACACCGATCGGTATACAATTGGAAATTGCCCCACTATCAAAACTTGACTTGACCGATCCCGATCTTTTCGGTATCATGTTGCAGTATCCCAACCTTGATGGAGAAGTAATTGACCATAGCGCTTTGGTAGCTTCGGCCAAAGAAAATCATATTTTGACTGCTTTTGCAACAGATCTTTTAAGCTTGACCTTGCTTACCCCTCCAGGGGAAATGGGCGCTGATGTGGTGGTAGGAACCAGCCAAAGATTTGGTGTGCCTATGGGTTATGGTGGCCCACATGCTGCCTTCTTTGCCACCAAGGAAGCCTACAAAAGACAAGTTCCAGGCCGTATCATAGGTGTTTCCGTGGACAAAGACGGAAACAAAGCCTACAGGATGGCCCTTCAGACCAGAGAGCAACATATCAAAAGAGAAAAAGCGACCTCCAATATCTGTACGGCCCAGGTACTTTTGGCAGTAATGGCAGGTATGTACAGTGTCTACCATGGTCCAAAAGGATTGAAAGAAATTGCATCAAGAACCCATGGATTGGCGCAGTTGACTGCCAAAGCACTTGGTCAGATGGGATTTGAACAGGGTAATGCCATCTTTTTTGATACCATCAAGATAAAAGTAGATGCTGTTCAGCAATCCAAAATCAAAGCTTTTGCCTTATCTGCCCAGATGAACTTCAGGTATGAAGAAGGGGCAATCTTTCTATCGTTCGATGAGGCGAAGACCCTCGAGGATGTAAAAGCCGTGGTTGAAGTATTTGCCATGTCCACCAATCAGAAAATCTCCGTCAATTGGGAAGAACTGATTGGATCACTTGAGGTAAACTACCCAGAAGCTATCGATAGAAAATCAAGCTATCTCAACCACCCGGTATTCAATCAATACCATGCTGAGCATGAGATGCTCCGCTACATCAAGAGGTTGGAGAATAAAGACCTTTCTTTGGTACATTCCATGATTTCCTTGGGTTCCTGTACCATGAAACTGAATGCTACGGCAGAAATGATACCGGTAACTTGGCCTGAATTTGGACAGTTGCATCCATTTGCTCCACAAGACCAGGCAGCTGGCTACTATGAGCTGTTCCAAAACCTAAGAAACTGGTTGACCGAAATCACAGGTTTCGCCGACACCTCACTTCAGCCCAATTCCGGTGCCCAAGGGGAGTATGCAGGATTGATGGTGATCAGGGCCTACCACCAAAGCAGGGGAGATCATCATAGAAATATTGCATTGATTCCAACTTCCGCACATGGTACCAACCCGGCATCAGCAGTGATGGCAGGGATGAAAGTTGTACTGGTAAAATGTGATGAAAGAGGAAACATTGATGTAGCTGATCTTAAAGAAAAAGCAGAAGCCCATAAGGAGGATTTGGCATCCTTAATGGTCACTTATCCTTCTACTCACGGGGTATTTGAAGAGGCCATACAGGAAATCTGTCAGATTATCCATGATAATGGCGGTCAGGTGTATATGGACGGGGCCAACATGAATGCACAGGTAGGTTTGACCAGTCCTGGCAAAATCGGGGCAGATGTATGTCACCTGAACCTGCACAAGACTTTCTGTATTCCTCATGGAGGAGGTGGACCAGGTATGGGACCAATCTGCGTAGCCCAGCATTTGGCACCATTCCTACCAGGTAATCCATTGGTGCAAACCGGTGGAACCGAAGCCATCCATGCGATTTCTGCCGCACCTTTTGGTAGTGCCAGTATCCTGCCTATCTCTTATGCTTACATAGCCATGATGGGACCGGATGGATTGACCAATGCCACAAAAATAGCCATCTTGAACGCTAACTATATCAAATTCAGATTGGAGCAGCATTACCCTATCCTTTATACAGGCGCAAATGGAAGGGCTGCACACGAAATGATTTTGGATTGCAGGTCCTTCAAAGAGGTGGGCGTTGAAGTGGAAGATATTGCCAAGCGATTGATGGATTATGGCTTTCATGCACCGACTGTTTCCTTCCCGGTTGCTGGTACACTAATGATTGAACCAACCGAATCAGAAACCATAGCTGAATTGGACAGGTTCTGTGATGCCATGATTGCCATCAGGGAAGAAATCCAGGAAATCCAAGATGGTAAGGCTGATAAAGATAACAATGTCTTGAAAAATGCACCTCATACAGCCAACTTGGCCCTAGCGGACAATTGGGACTTCCCATATAGCAGAGAAAAAGCGGTATATCCCCTTCCATATGTGAAAGGCAATAAGTTCTGGCCAACTGTCAGAAGAATAGATTCTGCTTATGGAGACAGAAACCTGATATGTAGCTGTATCCCTGTGGAGGAATATGCCGAAGCTGAAGGAGCGGAATAATAGAATTTGAACATCAATCAAAAAGCCGATTGGTTAACTCCAATCGGCTTTTTTATTGATCCGGGTTTTAACCCGAAATATGCATTAGAAATTCTATTACGAGCTCATCCGCCGCGGCCAAGATACTGAAAAGTTTCATCCTTTCAGGATCATTTCCACATTGTCACTCACTCCAAATTAGCTGCCTAACGTTTCCTATAAAAAATGTTTTAAAATCCGGGTTAAGCGAGATAATGAATGACCCCGATAGGGGTCAAACATTTGAATAGCCATGGGTGCAACCCATGGTCTGGCAATGATTATTTTTAGCTAACAACCGACCCTAAATGGGTCGAACTAATATTAATCGGATAACTTTTCCACACTGCACCAACTTTTTTGCAATTAACAGTAATTTTATTTTAAGGTATTAAATTCTTTCATTATGAGCACCTATACACAAATTCTTTACCATTTTGTTTTCTCAACCAAATATCGTCAGCCAACCCTGGTTCAATCAGAAAAGAAAAGGCTTTTTGCCTATATCCATCATTTATTAACCAATAAGAAATGTCATTTATACCGAATAAATGGTATGGAAGATCATTTGCATATTTTGACACATGTACATCCGATGCTTGCACCCTCTTCTTTGATTAAGGACATCAAATTGGCGAGTAGTGATTTCATCAAAAGTGAACGTATATTTCTAGGTTTTAATGGATGGCAAGATGGATATGCTGCATTCACTGAGACCATCAAGGATAAAGAAAGATTAATTCAATACATAAAGAATCAGGAGGAACACCATAAAAAGGTTTCATTTATTGAAGAGTACAAGGCCTTATTGGAGGAATATGAAATTGAATTTGATCCGAAGTTTTTGTTATAAAGTTTGCAAGTTCGACCCATTTAGGGTCGGATTGTCCGATTCCATTTTAAACCCTATTCCTCTGGTTGCACCAGAGGCTATTCAAAAGTTCGATCCTTTCAGGATCAATAATTATGCTGAAGCGGAATTAATAAATGACCCTGAATGGGGTCAAACATGTGAATACTGTGTCCGACGTGGCGGAGCCATGGGTACAACCCATGGTCTAGGAATGATTTTTTTAAGATAACATCCGACCCTAAATGGGTCGAACTAATTTTAATCGGATGATTTTACCGAGCCTCAGTAACTTTTTCTAATACTTCTAAAAGATTTTTGGAATTATACCCATTGAGAAGCTCAGTGCATCGCTTCCGATTTCTCTTCTTATTTCTTGTCTCTTGGTTCTTGTTTCTCATTTCGGTCCCTGAGCTTTGTCGAAGGGCTCGCATCTCGCTTCTCATTTCTCCTTTCCCACCTCAATCCTTCACTTCCTCATAATCAATATAATCTCCCCCTTTGATTTCTTTGGAACGTTTTTCCTGATAATCTCTGGGAATATGGTCTACATTGACATTTCCATTGCCTCTTCCTCCCTTTCTCCGGATGTCCTCTTCCCTTTTCAGGTTATTGGCATGATCTACAAATTGTTTGAGTTTACTCCTTAAGAAGAACTGTAACAGCTTGGAAAAAATCCAAGATATGGCAATGGCAATAAGAAGAAATTTTAAAACAAAACCCATTACTAGACATTTAGAAGCTAGAACCAAGAAATAAGACCGAGTCTCTCTTTTTATTTATCTACTCAAGTAAAGATTTCTCTCCGCATAAATCTTCAAGAAATAATCATCCATCAGGTCATCAATAAAGTAGATGGCTTCACCTGTGGATTTCATCTCAGGCCCCAATTCTTTGTTAACATTCGGGAATTTATGGAAAGAGAAGACTGGTTCTTTGATAGCATAACCCTTTTTAACCGGTTTGAATTCAAAATCAGTCACTTTTTTCTCTCCCAACATCACCTTGGTCGCATAGTTGACATAGGGTTCCTGGTATGCTTTACAAATGAATGGAACGGTTCTGGATGCCCTTGGGTTGGCTTCAATCACATAAACCTTGTCATTTTTGATGGCAAACTGAATATTGATCAAACCAACGGTTCTTAGCGCCAAGGCAATCTTATGGGTATAAGTCTCAATCTGACGCATCACATAATCACCAAGGTTATAGGGAGGTAAAACAGCGTAAGAATCACCGGAATGGATTCCAGCAGGTTCAATGTGCTGCATGATTCCAATGATGTGTACGTTTTCCCCATCACAGATGGCATCTGCCTCTGCCTCTATAGCCCCTTCCAGAAAGTGGTCTAGAAGTATTTCATTATTTGGAATATCCCTCAGTACATTGACTACATGTTCTTCCAATTCTTTTTCATTGATGACAATCTTCATGCCTTGTCCTCCCAAGACATAAGAAGGTCTTACCAGCAAAGGGAAACCGATGGTTTTACAAAGCTCAAGGGCCTCATCTGTATTGTGGATGGTGCCAAACTCAGGATAGGGCACCTCATTTTCTTTTAACAAGGTAGAAAATCTCCCACGGTCTTCAGCCAAATCCAGGGCTTCAAAACTGGTCCCTATGATCGGGATACCATATTTGTCCATTTTTTCGGCCAATTTCAGCGCAGTCTGACCGCCCAACTGCACAATGACCCCTACTGGATTTTCCTGAAGGATAATTTCATAAATATGCTCCCAGAATACCGGCTCAAAATACAGCTTGTCTGAAATATCCGGGTCAGTGGAAACAGTCTCCGGATTACAGTTGATCATAATGGTCTCATAGCCACATTCTTTGGCAGCCAAAACGCCATGCACACAGGAATAGTCAAACTCGATCCCTTGACCGACACGGTTTGGCCCTGAACCCAACACCACCACTTTCTTCTTGTTTGAAGGGACAGACTCATTTTCCTCTCCAAAGGTGGAATAGTAGTAAGGGGTTTGTGCTTCAAATTCCGCTGCACAGGTATCCACGAGTTTGTAGACCCTGCGGATACCCATTTCATTATAACGCTTATTGAATACCTCTGATTCCAGGCAATTCAACAGATGTGCAATCTGACGGTCTGCATAACCTTTTTTCTTGGCTGCGTCCATCAGCTCCCTCGGGATATTTCCGATATTGTATTTTTGGATTTCAGCTTCTACATGGATCAATTCCTCAATTTGCTTCAGGAACCATTTGTCTATTTTGGTCAGTTCCTGAATGGTTCTGAAGGAAATCCCCAATTTGAAGGCATCATACACATGGAAAAGCCTGTTCCAGCTTGGGTTGGCCAAACTGTACAACAGTTCCTCTTGATTTCTTAATTCTTTCCCGTCAGCTCCAAGGCCATTCCTCTTGATTTCGAGAGACTGACAGGCTTTTTGTAGGGCTTCCTGGAAGTTTCTGCCTATGCCCATTACTTCTCCGACTGCCTTCATGGACAATCCCAATCTTCTGTCAGAGCCTTTAAACTTATCGAAATTCCATCTTGGGATTTTTACGATCACATAGTCAATGGCTGGCTCAAAAAAGGCAGAAGTCGTTCCGGTAATGGAGTTGGACAATTCATCCAAGTTATAACCTATGGCCAATTTAGCTGCTACCTTTGCAATCGGATAACCAGTTGCTTTGGATGCCAGTGCAGAAGAGCGGGAAACCCTTGGATTAATTTCTATTCCTATAATTTCAGAATTATCAGGACTCACTGCGAATTGCACATTACAACCACCGGCAAAATTACCAATGCTGTTCATCATGGTAATGGCATAGTTACGCATGCGCTGATAAACCGTATCAGGAAGCGTCATGGCAGGAGCAACAGTAATGGAATCCCCTGTATGTACCCCCATGGGATCAAAGTTTTCGATGGAACAGATTACGATCATATTGCCGATATTGTCCCGCATCACTTCCAACTCATACTCCTTCCAGCCCAAGATACTCTGCTCTATCAATACTTCATGCACTGGTGAAGCCTGAAGGCCAGCCATCAGGTGTTTCTCAAAATCCTCTGCTTTTTCCACAAAAGCACCTCCTGCACCACCTAAGGTATAAGAAGCCCTGATGATTAGGGGAAAACCAATTTCTTGTGCAATTTCTTTACCTTGAAGGAAGGAAGTGGCCGTATCACCTTTACACACCCCAACACCGATCTCCTCCATCAAAGCTTTGAATTTCTCACGGTTTTCAGCAGTATCGATAGCCTCGATATCCACCCCGATCATCCTGACACCGAACTTCTTCCAAATGCCTGCTTTATCACAATCGATGGCTAGGTTAAGGGCAGTCTGTCCCCCCATGGTTGGAAGTACGGCATCAATATCCGGGTGCTCCTGAAGAATTTTGACAATCGATTTTTTCTCCAAAGGCAATAAATACACGTTGTCCGCAGTAACCGGATCTGTCATTATGGTGGCCGGATTAGAGTTGATCAAGGTCACTTTCAGGCCCTCTTCCCGAAGGGATCTTGAGGCTTGTGAGCCGGAATAATCAAATTCACAGGCCTGTCCGATAACGATGGGTCCTGATCCGATAAGCAAAACGTGTTTAATGCTGGTGTCTTTAGGCATTCTAAAAGAGGTTTTAAGAGGAATAATTACTTATGGCTAAATTGGTGCAAAATTAGGGAAATAATTTTATAAACCCCTGACAGATTCGAGTATATTCCTCCGGATTGATTTTTTTATGGCAGATGACACCGTTTGATTTACCAATGAAACCAATTAAATTTAAAGAATATTATGCTAGAAACCCCTCAAGAACCTATTAAATACAAAAAACAAAAATTTTCAGACCATGGACTTAGAATTAAACAGTTGGACTATACTTGGATGGCAATTTTTCAATTTCGCTTTGATTGCAGGTTTACTTTATCTTGGTTACAAACTGGTGAAGCGGTTTTTTTCGAATAAAATTGAAGACAAATCGTAGCCAGTTTTTTTTGATAAAGATTTTTTTATACTCAAGCGTAATTCAAAATTGATTTTTAATGGAGGTAGTCCATGAAGGTTAATGAAATGCTTTAAAAAACCTAAAATCTTAATGGTTCAAACCTCCGAAATCTCACTTTCGAATTCCTCCTTCAAACCGATCCTTCAGACCTCAGGCCCATTTTGAATTCACCTTTATTCCCAGGGCTTCTCCCTGGGCTGTAACAGCGCGGCCCTTCAGGCCTTTTACCCCCATCAGACTTTCTCATTCCGACTTCCGACTTTCGACATCCACCTTTTACCTTGGCTCTTCACCAACCCCTACTCCCTCCACCTAAAACTCTTCTCATCAATTGCTCTCATCGTACACAATACCCCATCCAGATGGTCATACTCATGTTGTACCAATTCAGAGATATCATCTTGCACGGTCCAACTTTGTTTTTCCCAGTTTTCATCCAAGTATTCCAAGGTAAGCGATTGGTGACGCTTGACTTTGACCAAGAGGTTGGGGAAGCTCATGCAATCGTCCCATAATTCAAACATTTCAGGACTAGCGTGGATGATTTCAGGATTAATAATGACCATGGGACGGTCAAAATTCAGGTAAAATAACCTTTTCATAATCCCCAATTGTGGAGCAGCAATACCTCTTCCGAATCCATACTGCTTTCGGATATCTTCCATGGCCTCATGCAGGTCTTTTACCCAGTTTTTTACCAGAGGAAGTTCTTCTTTTTGCACAGGTTCACAGGTTTCGTATAGCCTTGGATCTCCTAGTTTTAAGATATCACCAACTGTCTTCATATGATTTATTTTGAATCTCATCCACAATATAAGATTTTGAACTTTTAAAGTGCACGCAAATCAAACTAGATCATTTAATAAGGTTGCACCTGCTTAAAATGACAACGCTTAATAAATCGGGGATTCATCAAAATTTAAAGAAATTATTCACCAATTAGCGTTTTTCAACACGCCCTAAATAACTTTTTGTATCTTCAAAGATACATTTTAAAATATATTTTGTACTTTTGAAGATACAATGGAAGCGCTAATTAATAGATTTAGAAATTTGCTCTTATCTGTTAAAACAGATTTCAAAAGGGGGCAATACAATGATATCAATTGGAATGGTAGAGCGATTTGCATATTAGGAGCAAGGGGAACAGGTAAATCCACCTTGATGCTTCAATACCTCAAGGAAAACCTACCGCTGGACAGATCTCTTTATCTAAGCTTAGATGATCTTTACTTTAAACAAAATGATTTGGTTGCCCTTGCAGAAAGGTTTTATCAACTGGGAGGAAGATATTTACTTTTGGATGAAGTCCATAAATACTATGATTGGCAAAATGCGGTAAAAAATATCTATGACTTCTATCCCGAATTTAAACTAATCATTTCAGGATCTTCCATCCTTACATTACAGAAATCACAAGCAGATTTAAGCAGAAGATTGGTTTACTATGAGTTACCTGAATTATCATTTAGAGAATATCTAAGTCTCAAATTAAAGATAAAGCTGGAAAAATACGACCTAGCTCAAGTATTAACCACACATCAAACACTTATTGATCCGATTGTTGCATCTGTCCCAGATATAATGCTTCATTTTGAGCAATACAAAAAAATAGGTGCATACCCATTCTTTTTGAAAGAGGAAAAAGACTATGTTTCGAAAATCAATCAGTTAATCAATGTCATCATTGACTATGATCTGCCAGAAGGAAAGGATATAACGAGCAGTACCCAATCGAAATTGAAAAAATTACTTTATATCCTTTCTACATCTGTACCTTTCAGTCCCAACATCAGCAAAATTGCTGAAAAAACAGAAACCACAAGGCCAAGATTACTGGAAATGCTCCATTTACTGGAGGTTTCAAAACTGATAATTAATCTGAGATCCTCCTCAAAAGGAATCAGCTTGATGAATAAACCAGATAAAATTTACCTAGCCAATACCAACTTGATTCACGCTTTGGCTTTAGAAAATCAAAATCAAGGGAACATCAGGGAAACGTTCTTTATCAATCAACTAAAAAACAGTGGCGCATTGGTCACTACTGCTAAAAGTGGTGATTTTCTAGTGAATGACAAATTCGAAATTGAAATCGGAGGAAAGAATAAAACATTTGATCAGATAGCCAACATCCCTAATTCCTACATCGCAGCTGATGAGATGCTCTATGGAATTGGAAATAAAATACCCTTATATCTTTTCGGTTTTCTCTATTAAGAAAACCAAATGCAACCTATTTGAATAATCCGGTTTAAATCTTAAAAGCATATTTCAGGATATAAACCAAAAAGCTGCCTCAATATTTGAGACAGCTTATATTTATTTTCCAACCTAGCTTACATTTCACCATTTCTTAGCATGACTCGTCTACCATCGAGACGCTTACTTGGTACTTTGTACTTGGTACATGGTACTTGGTACATGGTACATGGTACTTGGTACTTGGTACATGGTACTTTGTACATGGTACATGGTACAACCCTCCTGCTTCTTAAATATGCAATGCCCTATTATCCGTAGCCGCCAGACATGCCTCCTTGAAAGCTTCTGTATAAGTAGGATGGGCATGGGACATTCTGGAGATGTCTTCCGCAGAGGCACGGTATTCCATAGCCACCACTGCTTCCGCAATCATATCTGCGGTTCTTGGACCGATCATATGTACCCCTAGGATTTCGTCAGTTTCAGCATCCGCCAACACTTTCACCAATCCATCGGTATCCATGGAAGCCCTGGCCCTTCCGGATGCCAGGAAAGGAAACTTTCCTACCTTGTATTTCTTTCCTTTCTCTTTCAATTGCTCTTCGGTGTATCCAACAGATGCCACTTCAGGCCAGGTATAAACTACACCCGGGATCAACAGGTAATTGATATGCGGCTTTTGTCCGGCGATGCTTTCTGCTACAAAAACACCCTCTTCCTCTGCCTTATGTGCCAACATAGCTCCTTTCACCACATCTCCAATGGCATAAATATTTGGGATATTGGTTCTCAGGTGATCATCCACTTCCACTTGGCCTCTTTCATTCACTTTCACTCCTGCTGCCTCAGCATTCAGGCCATCCGTATAAGGTCTTCTACCAATAGAAACCAGCACATAATCTCCTGTGAGTTCGACCAACTCGCCCTTGCTGTTTTCCGCTTTGACCAGCACTTCTTTGCCTTTGTTTTCAACAGCAGTCACCTTGTGCTTCAGGTAAAATTCAAACCCCAACTTTTTCAATGATTTCTGCAATTCTTTTCCCATAGTTCGGTCCATGGATGGGATCAGTGCATCCATATATTCTACTACAGATACTTTGGCACCCATTCTTCCATATACAGAACCCAACTCCATTCCGATCACCCCTCCGCCAATTACAATTAAGTGCTTGGGGATTTCTTTCATCTTCAATGCCTCTGTAGAAGTGATAATGCGTTCTTTATCGATTTTAATGAATGGAAGGCTTGCCGGCTTCGAACCTGTGGCGATGATGATGTGCTTCCCTTTGATTTCTTCAGCAGAACCGTCATCCTTGGTCACTTTGACAGTGTTTTTGTCTACAAAAGAACCCAAACCATGATGCACATCGATTTTGTTCTTTTTCATCAAAAATTGAATGCCATCAACATTCTGCTTCACCACATCCTCTTTGCGGGCGATCATCTGCTTTAGATCCACCTTCAAATTACTCAAGTTGATCCCATGCGTTTTAAAAGTATGGGCCGCATTGTGGTAATGCTCGGAAGAATCCAATAATGCTTTGGAAGGAATACAGCCTACATTCAGGCAGGTCCCACCAAGTGTAGGATACTTTTCAATGATGGCGGTTTTCATTCCCAGTTGGGCAGCCCTGATCGCTGCCACATATCCCCCAGGTCCTGAACCGATTACTATGATATCGTACATATTTAAGACTTTGTACCAAGTACCAAGTACGATGTACCAAGTACGCGGTGATTAGTAAATGTTTATACTTTTCTTAAGCTTAACGATCATATTTTGTAAATGCTCCAATTCACTTTCAAGATGTTGGAAATCCAGATCGTTAATGTATTCTAATTTATTGGAAATAATAATTTGCGTATCCAATTCAAAAGAAGAGCCTAATGCAATTCCTAAGAAATTGTCAAATTCTTTCTTTCCATTTCTTCCTGCTCCTTCTGCAATATTTGAAGGAATAGAAACTGCGGATTTATTCATTTGAGAAATCAACCCATACTTTTCTTCTACGGGCAGTTTCTCAGTAATCCTATAGACTTCAACAGCTAAATCAATAGCCTTTTGCCAAACATTTAATTCTTTGTATCTGTGCATATTTGTTGGATTTAAGTTGAACTTTTAACCTAAATCTAACTCCAAAGAAAAGAACTTTACATATTATAAACGGATAAATAACCGATTAATATCACTGAGCATATTCTTATACTATGCTCTGCTACATGGTACTTTGTACTTTGTACTTGGTACATGGTACATGGTACCTCTTGTCTCTTGTTTCTTGTTTCTTATTTCTTATTTCTTGTTTCTAAACTCTCGCTTCTAGCTTCTTTTTCTCTCTACTGCTACATGGTACTTTGTACTTGGTACTTGGTACATTGTACCTCTTGTCTCTTGTTTCTAAACTCTAGCTTCTCCCTAGACTCCAAACAACAACCTTGTCGGATCTTCCAAGAGCTGCTTCACCCTTACCAAGAAACTTACAGACTCTCTACCATCGATGATCCTGTGGTCATAGGACAAGGCTAGGTACATCATAGGAAGTATCTTCACTTCTCCATTGACCGCCATAGGCCTTTCCACGATATTGTGCATACCCAAGATGGCAGATTGTGGGGCATTGATGATAGGAGTAGACATCATAGAACCGAAAATACCACCATTAGTAATGGTAAAGGTTCCTCCTGTCATTTCTTCAATAGACAATTTATTGTCTCGTGCCTTGGTAGCTAACCTCACCACTTCTTTTTCAATTTGGTCAAAGCTCATGGATTCGGCATTTCTGATCACCGGAACCACCAAGCCTTTGGGTGCGGACACCGCAATGGAAATATCACAGAAGTCATTATATACAATTTCATTGCCATCGATCATGGCATTTACGGCAGGCCACTCCTGAAGGGCTACGCAAACTGCTTTGGTGAAGAAGGACATGAAACCCAGGTTGACCCCATGCTTTTCCTTGAACTGATCTTTGAATTTCTTCCTCAACTCCATGATTGGCCCCATATTCACCTCATTGAAGGTGGTCAACATGGCAGTTTCGTTTTTCACAGAAACCAACCTTCTGGAAACAGTTCTTCTCAAAGAAGTCATTTTCTCTCTTCTGCTTTCCCTTGAGCCAAATGCTCTTGGAGCAGGAGCTGCTTCTTCTGTTTTTGCAGGAGCCGGTTTGGCAGCCGCCTGAGGTTTTGGTTGTGCACTCAAAGCATCTTCTTTTGTAATTCTACCATCTTTTCCTGTACCTTGAATATCCGCTGGGTTTAGGCCTTTTTCTGCAATAATCTTTGCAGCTGCAGGAGATGCATGACCTGTAGCATAGGTTTCGGCACCGGATGAAGCAGCAGTCTGTGAAGGTGCTGTGCTTGAAGGAGCAGCAGATGTCGCAGGAGCACCACCTTCCACTACTTCGATTTTACAGATCAGTCCACCGATTTCCAAAGTATCTCCTTCTTGGGCTACGTGACGCAAGATACCTGTAGCTTCCGCCGGCAATTCAAAAGTGGCTTTGTCTGAATCTACTTCAGCAATGATCTCATCCAATTCCACATAATCACCATCTGCTTTTAACCAGGAAGCCAAAGTCACTTCCGTTATGGACTCCCCTACAGTAGGAACAATCATTTCTTTAATTTCACCGGTCTTGCCTCCTCCGGAAGAAGCGGCAGCAGCGGTATTGCCATCTGATTTTGGTGCAGGGCTTTCGGTAGCTGTTCCACCTTCTTCAATCACACAGATGGTGGCGCCTATTTCCAAGGTATCGCCTTCTTGGGCTTTGATTCTTAATACACCGGCTGATTCAGCGGTCAATTCAAAAGTGGCTTTATCAGACTCCAATTCGCAGATAACCTCATCCATGGCAACCTGATCTCCGTCTTTTTTAAACCATTGACCTATGGTTACTTCACTGATGGATTCCCCTACAGCAGGGACTTTCATTTCTAGGCTCATTGTTTGTTTCTTTTTACCCCCAAACCAAAATTTTGGTTTAAGGTTAATTTAACTGATATTTATTTAAATTAAACCAAAGCCAAGGTCCAAGGAGGACCTTGGCCAGGGGTTGTTTATGAAATTTTTAACGCTTTATTGATAATGTTTTGTTGCTCTTCCACGTGTACCTTATGGTATCCGGTAGCAGGAGAAGCTGACATTTTTCTGGCAATTACATCCATAGAAAGTTCCTTGTAAAGCATCTTCAGCATATAAGTCCAGTAACCCATATTTTCAGGTTCTTCCTGTACCCAAACCACCTCAGCGTTTTTGTAAGCAGCAAGGGCTTCAGACAATTGCTTCTTTGGAAGTGGGTGCAATTGTTCGATCCGGATGATGGCTACGTCTTTGATTTTTTCTTTTTCTCTGACCTCTTCCAAATCATAGTAAATTTTACCGGAACAAAGTAGAACACGTTTTACATCTTTGGCATTCACCGTATTATCGGTAATGATCTCTTTGAAGCTTCCTGTTGTAAACTCCTCTAGAGGAGAAACCACTTTTGGATGTCTTAGTAGAGATTTAGGAGACATCACTACGCACGGTTTTCTGAATTCCCAAGCTTGCTGTCTCCTCAAAAGGTGGAAGAAGTTGGAAGGCTCCGTAATATTGGCCACCACCATGTTATATTCAGCAGACAACTGCAGGAATCTCTCCGGTCTGGCATTTGAGTGTTCTGGACCTTGTCCTTCATACCCATGAGGCAGTAACATCACGATACCGTTCATCTTGCCCCACTTGGATTCGCCTGAAGAAATAAACTGGTCAATCATGGTTTGGGCGCCATTGGCAAAATCACCAAACTGAGCTTCCCAAATCGCCAATGAATTAGGGTTGGCCATGCCATAACCATACTCAAAACCTAATACAGCATATTCTGAAAGCAGGGAATTGTAAATATAGAACTGCCCTTTGCTATCCTTCAATTCTTTTAGAAAATTGTAAGGCTTATTGGTATTGGCATCATGTACCACCGCATGTCTATGGGAGAAAGTTCCACGCTGCACATCCTGACCGGTGATCCTTACAGTCTTACCTTCTAATAAAAGCGACCCATAGGCCAATAACTCAGCACCTGCCCAGTTCAACATTTTAGCGTTAAAGAACATGTCTTTTCTTTGCTTCAACTGAACATCAATCTGTTTGATGGGCTTAAAACCTTTAGGAATAGTTGTTAAGGCTTCTCCAACCTGACGGATCATTTCTTCAGAAATTCCTGTCTCTGGAGATTGCTCGAAATCCTCTGGTTTAGACCTTCTCAAAGAGCCCCATTCCCTTTCAAACTTGGTCATTTGGTAAGGCAAAGGTTTCTCCTTAACCATATTCAGACGGTCTTGTAGCAACTGTCTGAACTCAGCATCCATATCTTTAGCGATTTTGGCATCAATATCACCACGCTCGGTCAATTTCTTCACATAGATTTCACGGGGATTGGGATGCTTGGAAATAATGTTATACAACTCGGGTTGGGTGAATTTTGGTTCGTCGGATTCATTATGACCATGTCTCCTGTAACAAACCATATCCACAAATATGTCCTTATTGAATTTCTGCCTGAATTCAGCGGCCAATTTAGCGGCAAATACCACCGCTTCCGCATTGTCACCGTTGACGTGGATGACGGGGGCATCAATCATTTTGGCCACATCGGTACAATAGATGGAAGTTCGGGCATCATCAAAATCGGTCGTAAAACCGACTTGGTTATTGATCACGAAGTGAACAGTTCCACCGGTATTGTAGCCTTTCAAACCGGCCATCTGGGTAACTTCATACACGATACCCTGACCGGCAACAGCCGCATCCCCATGGATCAATATGGGCAGTGCTTTCTTGGAATCACCTTGATGTACCGCATCTATTTTGGCCCGTATGAAGCCTTCTACCACAGGGTTCACCGCTTCCAAGTGAGAAGGGTTTGGAGCCAATTTCAAATGCACCTTCTTATCTGATGGCGTTACAATATCAGAAGAGTAACCCATGTGGTATTTCACATCACCATCACCCATGGTCAAATCCGGCTTGGCGGTACCTTCAAATTCAGAGAAAATCTGCTCATATGTCTTGCCCATGACATTGGCCAACACATTCAAACGGCCTCTGTGCGCCATACCGATCATCACCTCTTCAACCCCATGGTCTGTGGCCGTATTGATTAAGGCATCCAGGAATGGAATGGTGCTTTCACCACCTTCCAGGGAAAACCTTTTTTGGCCCAAATATTTGGTATGAAGGAAGTTTTCAAAAACAACCGCTTGGTTGAGTTTAAAAAGAATCCGCTTTTTATCTTCTACAGAAGGATTGAAGTCCAAAGCTTCTTTTTCAATTTTGGTTTTCAACCAATCCAACATTTCCGGATCCCTGATATACAGGTATTCAAAACCGATGGATCCTTCATAAATGGTCTTTAATGACTCTAATATTTTGGATAATTTTGCAGGACCAATACCTATTTCATTACCCGCTTGAAATTCAGTATTGAGGTCATTATTGTCCAAACCAAAATCTTCAATGTCCAAAAGGGCTTTCCTATCCCTTCTTTCCCTTACTGGATTGGTTTTGGACCTTAAATGTGCCCTAGAGCGGTAGGCATGGATTAATGCACGAACCTTGATTTCTTTGGGCAATTGCTCCATATCCATAATGGTACCTGGAGTTGCCAATGAACCGGATTTGGCTTTTTCAGTAGTACTTCCATTGGTAGTCACTACCGCAGCACCTTGATCGTCTTCTCCAAATTTGGTGATGGCAAAGTCGAAGCCATCAAAAAATGTTTTCCAACTTGGGTCTATCGCATCCGGGTCATTTTTATATGCCACATACAACTCATCAATATAAGCCACATGCGCATTGGAGATATAGGAGAATTTATCCATGGTTTGTTAAAATCTTTAATTACAAAGGTATAGGATTAGAATTATGTTTAAAAACCGTTTATTCGTTTTTCCAAATACTTAAATTTAGGCATTTAATATTGACAGAAAAAAAATTAAATTTTGCAGAGAGAGAGAAAATAGTCTCAAGAAAAAATAAGATTGTCCAAAATCTTGATTCTCATAATAAAAACGTGAAAATCAACGATTAATTCTCTATAAATATTTAGCAAATTTGTATATGCTGAAAATTTTAATCTAAATGAAAGGTTGAGTTTTTGAATAGTATTATTCAGTAAAATTAGATGTGAAAGTTGGAAGCAAATTTTTTAACCACTGATAAATTAGGACTAACACAGATTCCTTTATCCTAAAAGTCCTATCGTGGATAACTCTTGTTCCTTTACCCAGATTTTGGGACAAGTTGTAGTTCAATTCCTTGGCCACAAAGACACGAAGTTTTGACAAAAAAAACAGCGTCCAATAGACGCTGCTTTTTTGTTATGAAGAAAGTTTACTAGTTTACTTTTATCTCAAGCCACTTGGCCAAGGTCTACCTTCATTAGCAAATAGGGTCACTCTACCGGTTTCGTTAGAGGAGTTCACCCAAACGAAAACCAATTCAGAACCATCGTTGCTTATAAAGTTGAAGGTATACTGATCTCCATATTTGTCAGTACCTGAGAAGGACAGCCTTCCACAAGCATCATTCAAGCGCACCTCTCCTCCATCGAAAGCGTCTCCATAACAATCCCAGAAACCAAAGGTGGCATCTGAAACGATATAGGAAGTAGTTCCTGAAACAGGCGTAAAGGTGACTTCTCCTTCAATAGTACCAGGGCAGGAACCAAAGGCAGAACTCATGTCAGTAGATTGGAATCTGAAAGTGCCTCCCAAATCAGATGGACAAACCACAGGAACGTCATATCTGAAAGGAGAACGGTAGAAGAATCCACCTTGCACGTCAGGGGACCTGTTTGTATCCGTGAAAACCCTTCCAAAACGATCGGTTGCTCTTAATCTGAATTCAAAAGCATCTGCACCTTCAATATCTGCAAAAGAAACACCTAATGCAGCCACCACTTCAGCAGCAGAGATACTAAATGAACCTCTTAGGTAGCGGGTAGTCGGATGGTTCGGATTTTCCGTTGCTCTTTGAAAATCTGCCCTTGTCATCGTTCCGATCAACACTTGGTTTACTTGAGAGCTTGATCCTGCAGGAATATACTCAAAACCTACACCTGCAATCAGTCTTCTATGTCTTACAAAGATCTCCACAGTCTCTAGAGTCTGACCTTCTTCCGCATCAACCGCTTCAATTTCCATATTGAACCTGGAAGTAGGAAGCTCGAAAATACTCCAGTTTTGTCCCGTACCACCAGAGATGGTCCTTAAATACAAACCTGTATTAAATGTAGCGTATGGTACATTTGGTTCAATGAAATCCACACAAGCAGTAATTACTACCATCAGGGACATCAAAAATCCAAAACCAATTTTTTTAATATTCATAATCGTGAAATTTAAAGGTTATAGATTAATAAATCCCATTAGGGAAACTGCCAGCAGGATTATTATCCCAGAAAGTGGTAACACCCAAACCAGATTTTTGCACCGCATTGACATTGGTTACCATGTGGTTGTTAGGATATAGCAAAGTTCTTGGGAAAGTACCAAAGCTTTCCAACAATCCTGGCTGCATATTATCTGGTTTACCATTCGTTCTTCTGTAAAGGTTATAAGCCTCATTACCATTACCAAATAACGCTAACCAATATTCTCTTGCAATTACATTCAATCTTCTATCATTGCTAGCAGCGGCTGCATAAACACCATTAACATAACCTACATAGTCATCCACATCTGCATTGAATGCAGCCCTAGATTGCCATCCACTTACTGCACCACCATCCATTGACTCGCCAAACTCTCTTACATAGGCCATATTCTTTCTAATACCCTGTTCCATTCTTTCACCTGCCAAAGCAGCATTTCCTTGGACTTCAAGAGCAAACTCCGCCAACATGAAATCTACAAACCAATGCATCAGGATCGGCTGAATACCGGCACCGCCACCACCTTGACCTGGAGCAACAGTAGCACCTGCATCATTGTCAAAACGTCCACCGATAGGATAAACTCCCCACATGGTTCTCAAAGGTCCATCTGGTGGAATACCTTCTGCATTCAGGTGATCACGACCCCAATAACCTCTATCATTAGGCGTACAGAATGGCCATCCGCCAGCTAGATAATGTGCAGGTGCAATTTCAGAAATACACCTCAATTCATCTGGATCTGTCGTTATTTGAGTTCTTTGTCTGTAAAGGTAATACCTTACCCTAGGATCATCAAAACCTTTCGCTTCAGTCAAATGCCACATGAACCAAGTAGACTGGTAATCTCCTCCTCCTCTGTTGTTGTATTGACTATAACGAGGATGCTGAGCAGCTGGATCAGTGAAGTTGGTTCCATACCTGAAGACAAAATCATCACCAGCGCCAATGAAATCATTGGTAGCAATCAATGCATTAATAGCTGAAGTGGAACCTGCCTGGTCGATTAACCTCAAATTCATATGAATTTTCAACTTCATCGTATTGATGGCTTTGATCCACCTGGCCCAATTTCCGTTGTAATACAGATCCTGAGGGGCTCCTGGCGCAGTAGCAGCAGTAAAATTACCCGCGGCCTGATCCAAAATAGAAAGAGCAGCCGCATAAATTGAAGCACCGGAATCATAATTAGGATGGAAATTGCTTGGATCCAAGGCTTCAGAGAAAGGAACATCTCCAAACCAATCCACCAAATTTACCAGTATATAGGCTTTAAAGAACCTTGCCATACCTAAATGTCTTTGAAGGTTCCTTTCCTCTCCTAATTGCTCGATTAACTTGATATCATTCAATAGGCCGGAATAAGATCCCGTCCAAATACCGTTAAAGTTAACCGGCACATAAGCTTGCTCATACAAGTTATTGGGCTGAGACATGATCCTGGTCAATCTTTCACCATAGAAACTGGTTCCAGAAAAGTGACCTGCAAAACCTAACTGTACATTATTCAACAATAAGTTTGGATCTGCTGTATCTGGTGTAACCACATTAGGGTCCACCAATAATTCATCCAAATCACAAGCACTTACCACCAATAAACTTAAGGCGATAAATAAGCTATATATTCTTCTTTTCATTGTCATTTCTATTTAGGTGATTAGAATGTAAGGGTTACAGTACCACCAAATCTTCTGGAACTGGCTCCGGTTACGAAGTCAAAGCCTAAACCGTTACCCACACCTGTACCCAATACATCTGGGTCAAAGTTCATGTTTGGAGGGAAGTTCAAGGCTCTGAACCAAAGGTTAGTTCCGCTCAAAGCAACAGATGCCCTTCTGAATGGCGTTCTGCTGATAATGCTTGCAGGGATATCATAACCCAAGGAAAGCTCTCTCAATCTTACCGCGGAACCGTCGAATACGTTTGGCTCATCAGGACCAGTATGGTAAGCATTAAAGAAGTAGTTGGAAGCCGTTACCTGAATATCATTAGGCGTCCCATCTTGCTTCACGCCTGGAAGGATAAAGGTTAACTCTCTATCTACCACTGGATCTTTGGTTACACCCCTAGCCAAGGTAGCTGTTACGGTATTGGAGAAGATCACACCTTTGTGTCTGTATTCCATCATGACATTCAGGAACAGGCCTTTGTATCGGAAAGTGTTGATCCAAGAACCTGTCCAAGCTGGGTTAGGATCACCCAAAACGCCCAATTCAGGATCGGTCTCATAGTCACCATTTGGTAATACGATAGGCTGACCTGATTGCTCGTCTCTTCTGATTACCTGACCTTTGATGATGTTGAAAGGCTGTCCAGGAATAGCGAAGTTACCCAAGTTGGTGAAACCAGCAACAACCACCTCTTCCAAACCATCACCTAATTCCATGGTCACGGATCTGTAAAGGGTGAAGTTTACAATGGACTCCCAGCTAAAACCACTTGGTCTGCTGATTGGGGTGGCAGTGGCTTGGAATTCGACACCTCTTGTTCTAATTCTACCAATGTTAATAGCTGTATTGGTGAAACCAGTAGCAGGATCAATTGGCGCATTAGTGATCAAATCACGGGTGTTTCTTTGATACAAGGAAAGGTCAAAGCTCAATTTGTTATTGAACATTGTCGCTTCCACACCAAATTCGACTTCCTCTTGTAACTCTGGTCTCAAATTAGGGTTACCTAAAGAGGATGCCAAAGATTGGGACTGGAACAATTGGTTATTGGTATTCAAGAAGGCTCTTGCATTCTGAAGCAATACGTTTCTTGTACTGTAAGGTGAAGGGAAACCTGCTGAAGTACCATAAGCCAATCTCAATTTCAAATCATTCAATGTGGCTGAATTCCAGTTAAATGCCTGAGAAGGCAAGAAGGAAACGGAAGCACCTGGATAAAGGATTCTTCTGTTTTCCGGCTCCACAGTAGAAGTCCAGTCATTTCTTGCAGATACGTTCAAGAATAGGTAATCATCATAGTCCAAAGTCACAGCAGCATAAATACCTTGTCTTCTCTCCTGAACCAAACGGTCAAATACCAAGCCATTAATCGGGTCTCTGGAAGAAACCTCTAGGAAGTTGGCATGGTTGAATAGCCCAAAAGCCAATTGATTGGAAGATGCCAAACCGGATCTTTCAAACTCATCAAAACGCAAGTTAGCACCAAGCAAGGCAGTCATACCTAGTTTATCAGACAGCTCTGTTCTGTAATTGAAGATCAAATCCTGGTTCCAAATGGTATTTCTCAAAGAAATAGATCTATAATAACCTGAATTAATCAATGCGTTTACACCCTGACCTGCCCCTCTATTGTATTGTGATTCTCTCTGCTCGGTGTAAGTATCCAAACCTAAACGATAGGTTACGGAAAACTTATCACTGAAGTCATAATTGATAGAGGTAGAATTGAAGAACCTGTCTACAATAGAATAATCCAACATGTTTTTTGACATCCAAATTGGGTTCACCTGGTCATTCCCAGCCCTGTGCATTACTGAACCTCTGGTAGTTGGGATTTCCCAAGGAAGATTTCTCAAATCATGGGATCTCGGAATATATAAGGTGTTCGCAAAAACAGAAGGAACACCACCGGAAGGTCCTGAACCAAAGGCCGCATTCACAGGAGGCGTAACCAAATCTGTTCTTGCGAAGGTAAAGCTGGAATTAATGGTCATCTTATCCGTTACTGCAGAGTTGATACCCAAACCAAAGTTGAATTTATTCAAGTCATTGCCTGGGGTATAACCTTGCTCATCGGTATAACCGAAAGAAGCACTAAAAGAAGTTCTGTCAGAACCACCGGAAATTTGAATAGAGGTATTCGAAACTACCCCGGTTCTAAAGAAAACAGAAGACACATCTTCATAAGCTAAATAATCATATCTGATTGGTGTAGTAGAAGGAGAACCATCAGGATTTGGCACAAAGAATTCCGGGAATGCATTTCTGATATCCGCTACAGCAGAGGAAGCTACAGGGTGATTGATCTGCAAGCCAATATCTGTTCTAGGACCATAATTGGAGAAGAACAAACCTGGTTGCTGCTGGAAACCATTACCGTAAATGCTACCAAAGGTTGGCAAGGATGCTGCACTGTTACTGAACACCGATTGGTTGATGGTCACCTCAGCAGCTTTTCTTTTTCTAGTACCGGATTTGGTGGTGATCAAGATTACACCATTACGTCCTTGGTCACCGTACAATACAGTAGCAGAAAGACCTTTCAATACCGAAACATTCTCGATGTTGTTAGGGTCAATGTCCAAGAAACGGCTGGAGGTCTGTGCACCACCTGTGGTGAATCCACCGGTTGCGTTGGTACCGGAACTAAATGGCACCCCGTCTACAACGAAAAGGGGCTGGTTAGAACCAGTAGCAGAAGAATAACCCCTGATGATGATGTTGGTACCGGATCCGGACATACCGTTGGTGGCGGTGATGTTCACACCGGCAACCTTTCCTTGAAGTACCCTGGAAACATCCGCCTCAGGTCTGTTTTGGATAAGCTCATCGCCTACCGTTGATACTGCATAACCCAAGGCTTTTCTTTCCTTTTCGATACCTATCGCTGTAACTACTACTTCTCCAAGTGTAGCTGCATCCAAGGTAAGGGTTACGTTAATGACGGATCTGTTGCCGATATTCTGCTCTTGGGTCTGCAAACCCACAAAGGAGAATATCAAAGTGTTGGATCCTTCAGGTACATTAATAGAGTAATTACCATCCAAATCGGTGGTAGTCCCTATTGTAGTACCTTTGACGAGAACGGATGCGCCTGGTAAGCCCAAACCGTCTTCCTCGGAAATTACCTTTCCGGTAATTACCCGTTGCTGCGCCGACACCTCATACGTGAGTGCCATGGTGAAAAGCGCAATAACAAAGAGTAAAGCTTTTCTCATAAGGTATTTTAGTTTAGTTGATGCGTAAAGAAAAATTATTTATCGCACTTTTCAAAATACCCCAAACCTTATTTTCAAAAGCGTTATATTTTCAAAATTTTTAAAAATTAATCAATTTATAGTATGATAATATTTATTTTGTTATATGTTTTATTAATTTTTTTATATTTTTAGCTTTTTATTTCATTAAACGGGAATTTTAAGGGTTAAGCGGTGCTTAAAAGTGATTATTTGGTATTGTGAAAAAATAGTTAAAATTCGTTAAATACCCTTGAGCTATTTCAAGATGTGCCAAATAAAATTCGGAATATTAGATATAAAAAAAATTTCATTGATAATGAATATTTCGCACTTTTTATTAGCTTTTTTGTTATAAATCCTGCGAATGATTACATCTAATGAAAAAATCAAATTCTATTTTTGCATAATTGATAATTAATATTGTTGAAAAATGAAATAAATTTTGATCTGCCTGAAATAAAAAAGTAAATATTTAAAAATATCCAAAACTGGAATCACAAAATCAGATTTTTTGGATGATTTTATATAAAATCAGAATTACAGGGTTTGAAAAATGAAATTCTGGATAAAAAAATGGTTGAAACAAAAAAACTGGCCTGTAGAGAAGAGTAAGGGTATGCCTCCCCTCTTTCTACAGGCCTAAAGTAATTCAAAATATTCTTTGGAATTAAAAGACAAAGCGGATAGAAAGCGCCACTTCATCCCATCCATAGTTATAATAGCCTAAGTTGATGGCCGGCTTCCAGTCCAAACTGAGGTTGATCGGAGCATCTTGAAAAGCATAATCCAAGCCTATAATCCCATTCAAACCAAATACAGTGTATGTTGTGTTGGGTTCAGCCCAAGGTGGCCTGTTTCTGCTATTGATGTTTCTGGTATTCCAGGTGCCCAAATGTGCACCCCCACCAAAAAACCATTGCAATCCCTTTACATCACGGATATCCTTGTGAACCTCATAAAGACCTGTCACTAAGAATCCTCCCCAGCGGGCATGAAGAATTCCCTCCAAGGCCGCATCTTGGCTAATAAAATGTTTGACAGTTAAGCCATTGGTGACTCCTGCACGTAAGCCTATGCCTGTGGTATACTGAGCAAAAGCGGGTTTTAGACTGGCTAAACCCAAACAAATGAGCAATAAAAAGAGGGTTTTTCTCATCATCATTTAATTTTTGATTTCAAATTGTCTTAAAAAGCATGCCAAAATAAAGGAATGAAAGGGATTTTTAATTATTAAAGTGAAAAACTTGATGGGGAATGAAACAGACATCTAAGGGAATGTCATGCGGTTCGACGGGAATCACTGGCTCTGGCAGAAAGAAACTCAGCCCCACTTTAAGTACCTCCTGCTCTAAACTTGCCAGGTATTTATCATAATACCCTTTTCCATAACCAATTCTAAAGCCATTGACATCATAGGCCAATAAGGGTATTAAAACCAATTGAATGTCATGGGCAGCACAAGGCCTACCGCCTACAGGGAGGGGAATGCCCCAAGCATCAGCTTCAAATCCCTTGATCTTTGAAATATCAAGGGTGTCCAACTGATCTTTTACTTTGTTCACCTGGGAAGTGTAAAGAAAATAACCCCTTTCCTGAAGTGTATAAAACAAAGGAAAGGTATCTACCTCATGGAATCGATCGATTGGAAGAAAAAGATGGATATGTTGTATAGCCCTATTTTCTTCCAGAAAGCCTAAAAATTTTTCAGTAATGTCCGCAGAAAAATCCCGGATCTGTTGGGTAGACAGTTCCCTTCTTTTTTTTCTATACGAGAGTCGGAGGGCCTCCTTATCTATCATGACGTTCTCAGGATCATAAAATCAAAATCCAATGGATCAAAATTGGCAAACAACTTTTCCACAAAATCAGGATCAGTTAAGAAAAACTTCATGAAATTCTCTACTCTTTCCTGTGGACTACCTCCTGGATAGCAATAATCCTGTATGGCTTCTCTTTGCCTGATGACATCGGACAACCTTCTCTCCTCGGCCTTTTTTACTTTTTTGGCCATCTGATCCATTATTTTTAAGGCCCGGACCTTTCCTGCCTCAAAAGCTCCACCCAATGTTTTGTCCAATGGAACAGCCTCGTTGGCCATTTGCTGAAAAAGCGTACTCAATTTTTCTTTCTCCTCTCTCAAAGTCACATCCATCTCCCCTTCGGTAAGTAATAAATTGTTTTTCCAAGATTGGATGGACTGGAAAAGGGATGCATCGTCCAAACCCAATTTATCAATTTTTCGCTGAATGGTATGATCTAGGACCAAGGCAAAATTTCTCGGCATCAAAGCAGGAAACTGCACCCCAAAATGATCAAAAGTGGATTTGAGCTGTAACCAATATGCCACTTCAGCCGGTCCGCCCAAATAAGCAATGTTGGGCAGGATCGTTTCCTCATAAATAGGTCTTAATACCACATTGGGACTGAAGCGTTCCGGGTTTGAAGAAAGTAAGTCCTTAAGTTCCTCTTCTGTGAAGGCAATCCCAGTATTTAACACCTTATATATAGTACCACTTTTTTCAATCCGCTCTCGGACATTGTCCTTCATGTAAAAGAGATTGATTTCCCTGGGAAAAATCTGGCTTTTATACCCGAGCGCCTCTAATTCGGCCGTTGACTTTTGGGTGAGCTCATGTGGAATATGTTGAAACAAGTCCGCTTCCATCACAGGCTTAAAAAAAGCTTTCAAGGCCCCATCATTGCCATCTAGAATCAAAAGGCCTTTGTCCCCAAACAAATCATGTACATATTTTCTAACCGCTTCCGCTAAAGTATCTGAACCCAAATAAGCTTCCCTGAAAAAACCGGGAACAAAATGGGCAACTCCTTTAAAAAAGCTTTTGAAACTTTCATCCAGTTGAAAATCTCCAACAGGACCAGTCTGGGTTGAATTCCATTGGTATTTCTTCCCATCCAGTTTAAAATAATTGATCTCATCAAAATCATGGTCCTCAGAAGCCATCCAGTAGACGGGAATGAAATGGTATTCAGGATAAGCTTGTTTCAAGCGCTCAGCCAAATTGATGGTAGAGACAATCTTATATATAAAGTATAAAGGTCCGGTAAACAGATTGAGCTGATGACCCGTGGTGACGGTAAAAGTTTTGCTGTTTTTCAATGCAGCAATTTGAGAAAGGGTTGTCTCCTGTAGGGTAATTCCCTGATATTGCTTTTCCAGGACACTGGCGAGAACTTCCCTTTTTTCCATGGAAAAATCCTTACCATCAATTAGGGATCTAAAATTTTCTATACGGGGAAAATGATTGTAGTAAGTTTTTAGTTCGGGTTTTTCCTTTAGGTAATCTAAAAATAAGGGGGAGAACTGTCCGGTACAGGCAGGATCTACACTTGACTTTATCATGAATTTTCGGGTTCAAAGTACAGGTTGAAGGTACAAAAGAATATAACTCACCAACAAATTGTAAAGTTCGTATAATTTCAGGAATTACAAGAGTGGTGATAGACAAGTTTAACCCGAAATATGCATTAGAATTTAATTTTTACAAAAATTGTATAACTGGATGAAAGCCACAAGAAGTAACTTTACGGCTAATATTAGAAAGCTTTGTACCACTATTCTTTGTATGCTAAGCATATAATTACTTGATATCATACTGCCCTTGTGACCAAAAGCAATAACCTTCAAAACATGTCAACCATAAAAAAAGAAATACAAGTAGAAGGCATGAGCTGCGCAGCCTGTGCTGTTGCTGTGGAAAAAGTATTGGCCAATAGCCCTGGAGTAAAAACCGCAACAGTCAATTATGCCAATCATGCTGCCCTTTTGGAATATGAAGAGGAATCTACCGACTTAACCTTGCTTAAAAAATCGGTTCAGCAAAGTGGTTATGACCTACTTATAGAAGCTATCCAACAGGAAGAATTGGAGAGCCGTCAGGAAAAGGCTTACCTTCAGCTACGCAAAAAGACCCTTTATGCCGGTATCCTTGCGTTTCCGGTTTTTATGATCGGGATGTTCTGGATGCATATGCCCTTTGGAGACGAAATCATGTGGGCCTTGACAAGCCCTATCCTGTTTATTTTTGGCAGACAATTTTACATTCAAGCTTGGAAATTGGCCAAAGTCAAGCAAGCCAATATGGACACTTTGGTCGCCCTAAGTACCGGAATTGCCTACCTTTACAGCACTTTCAACACCTTTTTTCCTGATTTTTTGATCAGTAGGGGCTTGGAACCCCATGTTTACTTTGAAGCTGCTGCAGTGATTATCTTTTTTATCCTTTTGGGAAAAACCTTGGAATCAAAAGCGAAAGCAGGAACTGGGGCTGCCTTGAAAAAATTAATGGGGCTCCAGCCCAAAGAGGTAAGCCTGATTGAAAATGGACAGGTAATGATCAAATCCATTGATGAAGTTCAAATGGGTGATAAGGTATTGGTCCGCCCAGGTCAAAAAATCCCTTTGGATGGAAAGGTGATAGAGGGAACTTCCTATGTCAATGAGAGCATGTTGACGGGAGAACCCATACCCGTAGTGAAAGAAATTGGTGGTCGGGTTTACGCAGGCACGCTAAATCAGGAAGGCAGTCTCACGTTTGTTGCCGAACAGGTGGGCAACCAAACTTTATTGGCTCAGATCATTGAAAGGGTAAAAACAGCCCAAGGATCCAAAGCCCCCATTCAAAAAACCGTGGACAAGGTGGCTTCCATTTTTGTACCAGTGGTGTTGCTAATTGGTATTTTAACATTTTTCATCTGGGGCTTTAGTGGGGTAGAAGATGCTTGGTTAAGGGGAATGTTGGCCATGATAACGGTTTTGGTCATTGCCTGTCCCTGTGCTTTGGGACTCGCCACCCCTACAGCCATCATGGCTGCTATGGGCAAGGGTGCCCAAATGGGGATTTTGATTAAAAACGCCGAGAGCTTAGAAAAAGGAAAAAAAATCGACACCCTTGTCCTGGACAAAACCGGCACCATCACCAAAGGTAACCCGGCCGTAACCGGGGAAAAACATTTATCCACCTGGAGGGAAGCTGATGCTGCCGCGATAAAGGCCATAGAATCCAAATCAGAACATCCACTGGCCAAAGCCATTGTGAAGCATTTTGGCACCAAGGAAAATTTACCAAGTATTCAAAACTTCAAAATTGAAACAGGTAAAGGAGTGGAAGGCTCAGTAAATGGCCTTGTTTACCGGATTGGTACGCTAAAGTGGCTAAGTAATACCATCGGTTCCTCTTATGAAGAGGAGTTCAAGGATTCCTTACAGCTATCAGAAAGGGGAGTTACCATCGTTTATGTTGCGCGGGGAGAGGAACTCATCGCTTACTTTGAAATTACAGACCCCATCAAACCCACTTCTGTTCAAGCGATTAAGGAGCTGCAGGGCATGGGAATCAGCATTCACATGTTGACAGGTGACCATCAGAAGGCTGCGGAAAAAGTGGCCAAAGAGACCGGCATCAATGCCTATCAAGGACATATGCTTCCTCAGGAAAAGGCAGAATATGTGAAAAAACTGCAACAGCAAGGGAAAATCGTAGCCATGGCCGGTGATGGCATCAATGACAGTGAGGCATTGACCCTGGCCAATCTCAGTATTGCTATGGGGCAGGGTTCTGACATTGCCATGGAAGTGGCAGATGTGACTTTGGTACATTCCGACTTGCAGCAAATCCCCAAAACCTTACAGCTCACCAAAAAAACGGTCAACATCATTCACCAAAACCTATTCTGGGCATTTATCTATAATGTTATCGGGATACCTATTGCTGCTGGGGTGCTCTACCCTGCCTTCGGATTCTTGTTGAATCCAATGCTGGCCGGTGCTGCCATGGCGCTTAGCTCTGTATCGGTGGTGACCAATAGCCTAAGGCTTAGATAGGACCTAAACAAACATTTCTTCTATCAGTTCGGTGTAGAAATCTTTGACATCCATGCCTATGGCCCTGACTTGTTGGGAAATCAGACTGGTTTCGGTCTGCCCGGGCACCGTGTTGATTTCAATAAAATAGAATTTTCCGGTATCATGCTCGAGAAAATAATCTACACGGACAGCACCTTTACAGTTCAATTTCTGATACACCTGGGCAATAATTCTGTTCACACGGTTTACTTCTTCCTCACTCATCCTACCCGGGGTAATTTCCTCTGTCACGCCTGGAGAGTATTTGGCTTCAAAGTCAAAAAATTCCTTGCTGCTGACAATCTCTGTGGCCGGCAAAACAGTGGTTTTCCCCTGGGCATGGTAAACCCCGATGGAAAACTCCCTACCTGAAACAAACTCTTCCACCAGTACCTGATCGTCCTCTGCAAAGGCCTTGTCTAAAGCTTCCTTCAGTTCGCCTGGCGTTTTGACCTTACTCATGCCGATACTGCTTCCCCCATTATTGGGTTTGACAAAAAGTGGCAACCTCAACTCTTTTTGAATTCTTTCCAGATTTTCTTCCTTATTGCTGAAAAGCTGTACGGACCTGGCCACAAACAACTCGGGAATATCCTGAACAATGGCTTTGGTATAGCCCTTATTCATGGTGATGGCGGAGGTAAGTGCATCACAAGTCGTATAAGGAATGCCCAACATATCGAAATAACCGGCCAATTTACCATCCTCTCCGGGAGAACCATGGAGTATATTGAATACCCCATCAAAAGTTATTTTCTCTCCTGCCAAGGTGATGGAAAAATCATTGAGATCTACCGGAATTTTTTCACCGGAAGGCGTTTCGTGGTACCAGTCTTTAGGGTAAAATAGGATTTTGTAAATATCATACCGGCTCCTATCGATCGTTTTTTCCACTACAGCAGCGCTTTTGAGAGAAACCACCGCTTCTCCGGTGAAACCACCGGTAACCAAGGCTATTTTTTTCTTCATGGGGGCAAAAGATTGAATACCCGAATTACTGAAATTTTAGCTGGAATTTATACTGCATTAGCTGATAAATCTTTCAATTTATCTTTGGACTGACTTATCACTGAATTCTAAGGCATTTTTAAGACCGCTTAACCTTTTCAAAGTTTCCCATCTGATCGAATTAATTATCTTTAGCGCTGGAAATAAACTCAAAAACATGTTCAGATATTCCTTTGTATTGCTTTTCGCCCTGATGTTTTTTGTCAGCGAAAGCAGCATAGCACAACAGAAAAAAACAGTCAGTCTGGAAGATGTATTCAAATCGAATACTTTTTCCCAAAAATCAGTTTACGGCATCAACTGGATGAAGGATGGCCAATATTATTCTTCCCTTCAGAGGGACCTCACTGGCCCCAGGGTAGTTAAAATCAATGTGGCCACAGGGGAAGAAGCCGAGGTACTCATTGATGGCGGAGCGTTAGGTGTCAACTTTTCAAGTTATTCCTTTAATCCAGATGAAAGCAAAGCCCTTATCGCTTCGGAGGTAGAAAGTATTTACAGAAGATCAAGTAAGGGGATTTTTCATGTGGTGGACCTTAAAAACGGTACTGCCCAAAAATTAATGGAGGGAGAGAAAATCATGTATGCTACCCTTTCCCCTGACAATGACAAAGTCGCCTTTGTCAAAGACAATAACCTTTTTGTGGTGGATTTGGCTACCAATGCCCTCACCCAAGTTACCCAGGATGGGAAATGGAACCATATTATCAATGGTGCTGCTGATTGGGTCTATGAAGAGGAGTTTTCCATGTCAAAAGCTTTTGAGTGGTCGCCTGATGGTAAAAAAATAGCCTTTATCCGCTTTGATGAGACAGAAGTCCCTGAATTTAACATGCAGACCTGGGGCAAATTATATCCGGAAGACTATCGCTTCAAATACCCTAAAGCCGGAGAAAAAAATGCAGAAGTGAGCATCCATATTTATCACTTGGATAGCAAGGAAACCATCCATGTGAATGCAGGGGAGGAAAAAGACATCTACCTCCCAAGAATTTACTGGACCAATGACGGCAATGCCTTGGCCTATATTCGGCTCAATAGGTTACAAAACCAACTTGACCTGTTGTATGCCAATGCGAAAGACGGCAGCAGCCAATTGATCCTTCAGGAAAACGCCAAAACCTATGTGGACCTGAATTATAATGATGACCTGAGGTTTTTGGAAGGCAACAAAGGTTTTATCCGCACTTCCGAGCAGGATGGTTTTAAACATATTTATCACCATGACAATCAGGGCAAGCTGATCCGTCAGATTACTTCCGGTAATTGGGAGGTTACCAACTTAGTAGGGGTAGATGAAAAAAATAAAAAAATCTACTATATCTCTACGGAGGCTTCTCCACTGGAAAGAAACCTCTATGTGATCAATATGGATGGCAAGGGCAAAAAAGTATTGACCCCTGAAAAAGGCAGTACTTCTGTGAATATGAGTAAAGACTTCAAGTATTACATTGCAAATCATTCCAATGCCCAGACGCCACTGAAAGTCACTTTAAATGAAGCTTCAGGAAAGTTGGTGAAAGTGCTGGAGGACAACGCAGAATTGAAATCCAAGCTGGAAACTTATAGCCTTTCCCCAAGAGAGTTTTTCAGTTTCAATACCATTGATGGCACCGCATTGAATGGGTATATGATCAAACCGGCAGATTTTGATGAAAGCAAAAAATATCCCGTGCTGATGTATGTCTATGGAGGACCAGGCTCTCAAAATGTAACCAATTCTTGGGGAGGAACCAGGGATTTTTGGCACCACCACCTGGCTGCTGAGGGCTATATTGTAGTTTGTGTGGATAATCGGGGCACCGGTGCCAGAGGAAGGGATTTTAAGCATATGACCTATGCCAATTTGGGCAAATTAGAAACAGAAGATCAGATTGCCGGGGCGAAATTTCTGGCAGGAATGCCGTTTGTTGATGCCTCAAGGATTGGGATATGGGGTTGGTCATATGGGGGATACATGTCTTCCTTGGCTTTGTTGATGGGCAATGAAGTATTCAAAGCCGCCATAGCAGTTGCTCCGGTCACTACCTGGAGATACTATGACACCATTTACACCGAACGGTACTTGCAGACACCACAATTAAATGCAGCAGGTTATGATGATTACAGCCCCATTACGCATGTGAATAAGATGAAGGGTAATTACCTATTGATCCATGGGACGGGTGATGACAATGTACATTACCAAAATGCGGTGGACATGGTAGATGCTTTGATCAAAGCAGACAAACATTTCGACGTCATGTTTTACCCTAACCGCAACCATGGCATTTATGGCGGGAATACCACCTGGCATTTGTACAGCTTGATGACAGACTGGATTAAGAGAAAACTTTAATTCATTGTACCAAGTACCAAGTACAATGTACCAAGGTTAGCACTTGGTACTTAGTACTTGGTACTTTTTTCTTACAGCGAATACCAAAAACCACGGCAGCGACAGCCTAACTATGTTCACTATGTGACTATGTGGCCCAAAAACCAACCTGAACCTCCACAAAGAACCTATTCTATTTGCCACAACTTGTCCCGCTTGCGGGATAGAAACATAGAATACATAGTAATTATTCAGCAACTGATACGGTAATCAAAGCCAGGCCGGTCCAATACCAAAAACCACGGCAGCGACAGCCTAACTATGTCAGCTATGTTACTATGTGGCCCAAAAAATCAACCTGAACCTTCACAAAGAACCTTTTCTATTTGCCACATC
>Ga0213835_100336_pt1 | contig 49545 bp, 39 predicted proteins | sample SWPATP01_FD_160576 | JGI IMG/M metagenome (GOLD analysis project Ga0213835, IMG submission 160576) | Coastal seawater microbial communities from Marineland, Florida, United States - SWPA TP0 #1 | ecosystem: Environmental > Aquatic > Marine > Coastal | place: USA: Florida | collected 2016-08-05
CTGCTCGCGCAGGGTGGACAGGTTCTGCTGCAGGCCGCCGTAAAAAGCGTTCTTCGCTTGCTCGCTCATGTGATTACCTCGTCGTTGATGCCGGCTTGACCGGCGGTTGGACTATGCTGTACCGTTAGTTGCGCTGTACATATCCAGTGCAGCGCTGTTTTTCCGGTATCTCGAACTGAAATTCAATATAATGGATATTACGCCCACCTGTTGAACTTGGCAAGCTGCGGCGATCACCCACACCTAGAGCTGGCTCCCTGATGAAAACCCTGGTCACGACCAACAACGCCCCGCCCGAAGTCGGCGCCACCCTGCAGCGCCTGCGTCTGGCGCGCGGCCTGACGCTGGAAGACCTGTCGCGCATCGCGGGCGTGTCGAAGTCGATGCTCTCGCAAATCGAGCGCGAAAAGGCGAATCCTACCATCGCCATCACCTGGCGTCTCGCGAATGCGCTCGGCGTGCCGATCGGCGACCTGCTGGCGTCGGAAACGCGCGACGTCGAGGCTATCCGGGTGCTGGACGCGCACGAGACCCCCACCCTGCCCGGGAACCACGCCGGCTATGTGCTGCGCATCCTCGGGCCGATGGAACTGGCCGGCCAGTACGAATGGTACGAGCTGACCCTGGCGCCCGGCGGCGAACTGAAGTCGCAGGCGCATGACCCGGGCACCAAGGAGCACCTGACCGTGTTGAACGGGTCGCTCGAGGTGGAAGTGGGGATCGAGAAGCGCAAGGTGAAAGCCGGCGGCACGGCGCGCTATCCGGCCGACCAGGATCATGTGCTGAGGAATACCGGCAAGACCGAGGCGAAAGCGCTGCTGGTGGTTGTGCACCGCTGAGCCGGCGGCGGGCGCCCACGCAACATTGCTGTAAATATATTTTTTCAAGACTGCATCCAGATCCGGTTCGCCGCAGTAGTAAGGGTATCGACCGCCTCGCCGGGCCAGCCCGGCGATCCCTTACCGCACCGTAGGTGCCAACTTTTCAGGATGCAGACCATGAACCGACACCTTTTCCCGAAGCTGATCCTCGCCTCTTCCATCGCCCTGGCCCTGGCGGCCTGCGGCGGCAGCGACCACGATGACATGCCGGCGCCGGATCCGGCCCCGGCGCCGCCCGTGATGACCGCGGGCGATGTGTTCGCCATTACGGTAAGCAATAAACTCATTTCCTTCAACCGCGACGCCCCGGGCACGATCCGCACCAGCCTGGCCGTCAGCGGCCTGCAGAGCGCCGAAACCCTGCTCGGCATCGATTTCCGCCCAAGCGACGGCCTGCTGTACGCGGTCGGCAGCAGCGGCCGTATCTATACGATCGACACCGCCAGCGGCGCCGCCACCGTCAAGTCGACCCTGGCGGCCGACGCCACCGACACCACGCTCCCCTTCACGGCCCTGGCCGGCACCGATTTCGGCGTCGACTTCAATCCGGTCGCCGACCGCCTGCGCGTGGTCGGCAATACCGGCCAGAGCCTGCGCATCAACGTCGACAGCGGCGCCACCACCACCGACGGCGCGATCAACGGCGGCGCGGCGAATACCGTCACCGCATCAAGCTACACCAATTCCTTCGCCGGCACGTCCAGCACCACCCTGTACGCCCTCGACACCACCAACGACACCCTGTATGTGCAGAACCCGCCGAACAACGGCACCCTCAGCCTGCCGCTGGCGCTGGGCGTGGACGCGGGCGCGGCCAACGGCATGGACATCGACGCGCGCACCAACCTGGCCTACGCGGTGCTGACCGTGGGCGGCGTGCGCAACCTGTACACAATCAACCTGGCCGCCACCAGCGCGCCGGCGACCAGCGTGGGAGCCGTCGGCGTCACCGAGGACATCCGCGGCATCGCCCTGCGCGCGGCGGCCGCGCCCATGGCCTACGGCCTGGCCGACGATGGCCGCCTGCTCGCCTTCAGGATCGCGACCCCGAACACCATCGCCGCCACGCTCACCGTCACCGGCCTCAATGGCGGCGAGACCCTGCTCGGCATCGACTTCCGCCCGAAAGACGGCCTGCTGTACGGCCTGACCTCGGCCGCGCGCATCGTCACCATCGACACCGGCAGCGGCGCCGCCACCGTCAAGGCGATGCTGGCGGCGGATGCGGCCGATACCACGGCCGCGTATGCCGGCATCGTCGGCACCGGGTTCGCGGTCGATTTCAACCCGGTGGCCGACCGCCTGCGCGTGATCGGCGACGGCGGCCAGAACCTGCGCATCAACGTCGATACCGGCGCGACGACCACCGACGGCGCCATCAACCGCGCCGGGGCCACGCCGTTCGTGACCGCCGGGGCCTACACCAACAGCTATGCCGGCGCCGCCACCACCACGCTCTACGATATCGACGCCGCCAGCGCCAGCCTGGCGCTGCAGAACCCGCCCAACGACGGCGCCCTGGCCCTGGTCGGCGCGCTCGGCGTCGCGGTCGTGGGCGACGTCGGGATGGACATCGCCGGCGGCGCCAACGGCCTGGTGCTGGCGGCCTTGCGCACCAGCGTGGGCGGCCCGTCCTCGCTGTACCGCATCGACCTGGCGACCGGCGCCGCCACGCTGGCCAACGGCGCGGCGACGCCGGCGGCATCGGCGATCGGGACTGGGCAGGTTGGTTTGCGCGACATCGCCATCGTGATCAGGTGAGAAAAAAGGACGCCGCGGCGTCCTTTTCCTTTACAGCATCCGCACCGCGCGGCCGATATACAGGATCGGGCCGGTCGGGCGTCCGATCGGCGAGCCGCTCTTCGGCTCGAGCGTGATCTCGAACAGCTGGTTCGCCTGCAGCGGCGGCAGTGTGGCGAGCGGGATGTCGACCGCCTTGCCCGGCTGCACCAGGCCGAGCGAGACCGGGCCCTTCCAGCCATTGCCCTTGGTCCACAGCTGCAGCGATTTGTCCGGCGCGACGCTGGCGCCGCCCAGCGGCACCAGCTTGAGCACCCCGGCGCCATCGGCCTGCACGATCCAGCCCGGCGCCATGCTCTGCGGCGCCGCCAGCACCACCATGTAGCGCGGCGCGGCAAGCGGCGCCTGCAGGCGCGGCACGACGGTCATGACCGCCGCCAGCGCGAAGCCGCCGGCGGCCAGGGCGCGCCAGAGGCCCAGGCGTTCCCACCACGGGCGCGCATCCGCCGCCGGCGCGGGCCGGCGTGCACCGGCCAGCGAGGCTTCGACGCGCGCCCACAGCTGCTGCGATGGCGCGGCCGGTCGCGCCAGCGCCGTCAGGGGCAGCAGGCGCGCCTCCCAGTCCGCGACGGCGGCGCGCAAGGCCGGTTCGTGCGGCAAGGCCAGCGCGACCCGGCGCCGTTCGCCGGCGCTCAGGGTGCCGAGCACGTATTCGCCCGCCAGTTGGTCGGTATCGTCATCGGTCAGGCTGGTCATCCCATGCACTCCTTCAGGGCAGTCAATCCGCGCTTGATCCAGGCCTTGATGGTGCCCAGCGGCGACTGCATGCGGGCGGCGATTTCGGCGTGCGAGCAGCCGTCGACATAGGCGTAGAGGATGCTGGTGCGCTTGGACTCGTCGAGTCCCACCAGGCAGTCGTGCAGGCGGCCCATGTCCTGGCGCAGTTCGAAGGCCTCGCTCGGGCCGGCGCCGTCCTCCGCGCTGGCTTGCGCCGCTTGCGTGTCGAGGGTCTCTTCATCGGCCGGCACTTCGCGGCTGCTGGCGCGCACCACGTCGAGCGCCCGGTGGCGCACGATGCTGTAGATCCAGCCGCGGCCCGCGCCGCGGCCCGGGTCGAAGCTGCCTGACCTGGTCCAGATGGCGAGGAAAGCGTCGTGCAGCACGTCTTCCGCCACCTGGCGCCGGCGCACGATGCGCAGCGCCACGCCCAGCAGGTGGCGCGCGTCGCGGTCGTAGATGCTGCGCAGGGCCCGCTCGTCGCCGCGCGAACAGGCCGCCAGCGCGGCATCGTAGTCGAATTCGTTCGGCGCGGTCGTCAAGCGGCGCTTCCTTTGTCAAAAAAATCGAGGGCCGCCGCGGCGGCGGCGGCCCGGGTGCGTCCTTACATCTTGAGCGCCCTGGTCAGGAAGCCCCAGCGGTCCGCCACTTCCTCGATCTGCTTGGCGGTCGGCTTGCCCGCGCCATGCCCCGCCTTGGTATCGATGCGGATGATCACCGGATTGCAGCCGGCCTGCGCCGCCTGGGCGGTTGCCGCGAACTTGAAGCTGTGCGCCGGCACCACGCGGTCGTCGTGATCCGCGGTCGTCACCATCGTCGCCGGATAACTCGTGCCCGCCTTCAGGTTATGCAGCGGCGAGTACTTGACCAGCGCCTTGAACTCGTCGGCATTGTCGGCCGAACCATAGTCCGAGGTCCAGGCCCAGCCGATCGTGAACTTGTGGAAGCGCAGCATGTCCATCACGCCGACCATGGGAATGGCCGCGCCGAACAGTTCCGGACGCTGGGTCATCGCCGCGCCCACCAGCAGGCCGCCGTTGCTGCCGCCGCCGATCGCCAGTTTTGCCGGCGAGGTCACCTTGTTCGCCACCAGCCATTCGGCCGCGCCGATGAAGTCGTCGAAGACGTTCTGCTTTTGCAGCTTGGTGCCCGCATTGTGCCAGGCTTCGCCGTACTCGCCGCCGCCGCGCAGGTTGGCCACCACATACACGCCGCCCATTTCCATCCAGGCCAGGTTGGCCGGCGAGAAGCCGGGCAGCATCGAGATGTTGAAACCGCCATAGCCGTACAGATAGGTCGGGTTGTTGCCGTCGAGCTTGATGCCCTTCTTCGAGACGATGAACATCGGCACCTTGGTGCCGTCGCGGCTGGTGTAGAACTGCTGGCGCGTCTCATAGGCGTTCGGGTCGAAGTCGACCTTCGGCTGGCGGAACACGCTGGTCTTTCCGCTCTTCATGTCGAGGCGGTAGATCGTGGTCGGGGTGGTGAAGCCGGTGAACGAGAAGAAGGTCTCGTTGTCGCCGCGCTTGCCCGTGAAGCCCGAGACCGAGCCGATGCCGGGCAGCGCGATTTCGCGCACCAGTTTACCGTTCAGATCGTTCACACGGACAACGCTGCGCGCATCCTTCAGGTACTCGGTGACCAGGCGGTTGCCGATGATGTGGGCGTTGGCCAGGGTCTCGCTGGACTCGCCGATGACCTGCTTCCAGTTCGCTTGCGCCGGCTTGTTCACGTCGATGGCGACGATGCGCTGGCGCGGGGCCTGGCTGTCGGTGCTGAAATAGAAGGTCGAGCCGACGTTGTCGATGAAGTCGTAGGCCGCATCGAAGTTGTCGACCAGCGGCACGACCTTCGAATCCGGCCTGCTCAGGTCCTTGTAGAAGATGCGGTATTTGTGGGCCGTGCCCTTGGACGCGGTGATCAGCAGGTAACGGCCGTCGTCGGTGGTCTGGGCGCGGAAGCCCCATTCCTTTTCGTCCGGACGGTCATACACCAGCACGTCCGCGCTTTGCGGCGTGCCGATCTTGTGGAAATACAGTTTCTGGAAGTAGTTGACGCCGGCCAGCTTGGCCGACTCTTCCGGCGCGTCGTAGCGGCTGTAGTAGAAGCCCTTGCCGTCCCTGGCCCAGGCGGTGGCGGAGAACTTGACCCACTTCAGGTGGTCGTCCAGGTCCTTGCCGGTCTCGATGTCGCGCACTTTCCACTCGTTCCAGTCGGAGCCGGACGCGGCGGTGCCGTAGGCCAGCAGCTTGCCGTCCGGGCTCACTTCGACGCCGGCCAGCGCGACCGTGCCGTCGGCGGCCAGGGTATTCGGGTCAAGCAGCAGGCGCGGCGTGTCGTCCAGGGACTTCATCGTGTACAGCACCGACTGGTTCTGCAGGCCGTCGTTGCGGCTGTAGAAATAGCGCCCGCCTTCCTTCGAGGGCACCGAGTAGCGCTCGTAGTTCCAGAGCCTGGTCAGGCGCTGGCGGATCGCCTCGCGCTGTGGGATCTGGCCCAGGTAGCCCTGGGTCACCGCGTTCTGGGCGTCGACCCACTGCTTGGTCTCGGCGCTGTTCGCGTCTTCGAGCCAGCGGTAGGGGTCGGCAACCGTGGTGCCATGGTAATTGTCGGTTTGCGCGACCTTGGCGGTGACCGGATAGGTCAGCGCGGCGCCCGCTGCGCAGGCGGCCGGATCGGCGGCGTGCGAAACGCCAAAGGCCATCATCACGGCCACGGCAAGCGTTGCATGTCTCATGTGCATATTTTTCTCGGAACGGTGGAAGGCGAAATGTGCCGAGAGGAATCATAGCGCGAAAGCCGGCGGGAAGCGAACCCGTGTTTTGCCCGACTGTACCCGCGCCAGGACGGCGCGGGCGTTCAGTGTCCGTTGCGGCGTGCGAGCAGGTCGCGGTGCTGCATCTGCCACTTGTGCTGCAGGTCGATGGCCCAGCCGATTTCCGACGGGCTCAGGCGGCGGGCGACGATGCTCTTGTTGACATTGGCGGTGCTGTCGCCGCCCTCGGCCGCGAGCAGCATCCACATGTAGGCGCGCACCGGGTCGCGCGCCACGCCCAGGCCGCTGCCGAGCATGCCGCCCAGGTTGTACTGGGCCAGGGCGTGGCCCTGCTCCGCCGCCTGCTCGTACCAGTAGACGGCCAGCGCGTCGTCCTGGGCCACGCCCTGGCCGCTGGCGTACATCACGCCGAGGTTGTTCTGGGCGCTGGCGTCGCCCTGGTCGGCGGCCAGGCGGTACCAGTAGGCGGCGCGCGTCTCGTCCTTGTCGACGCCCTGGCCGTTGGCATAGATGACGCCGAGGTTGAACTGGGCGTTGGCGGCGCCCTGCTCGGCCGCGCGCCGGTACCAGTCGAAGGCGCGCGCCGGGTCGGCCGCGGTGCCGCGCCCATGCGCGATCATGTTGGCGAGGTTGTACTGGGCGGCCATGTGCCCGCCCTGGGCCGCGCGCGTGTACCACTCGATGGCCAGCGCCTCGCCGCGCTCGGGCGCTAGCTGGGCGCGGCCGCTGGCGCACATGCCGGCGAACAGGAACTGGGCCTCGCGGTCGCCGTGCTCGGCGGCGCGCTGCAGCCAGGCGCACGCGCGCCGCGGGTCCACGCGCACCCCCTGCCCCTCGGCATAGGCGATGCCGAGCTGGCGCTGGGCGCCGCGGTCGCCCGCCGCGGCGGCCTTGCGGAACCAGTACAGCGCCTGGCCCGGACTGGCGTCCACGCCCTGCCCGGCCTGGTACATCAGGCCCAGGTTCAGCTGGGCGGCGGCCTCGCCCTGCAGCGCGGCCTTGCGGAACCAGGCCATGGCGAGCGGATAGTTGATGGCGGCGCCGACCCCGTTCAGGTAGCACTCGCCGAGCTGGTTCTGGGCGCCGGCCATGCCCTGCTCGGCCGCGCGGTAATACCAGGACAGCGCGCGCTCGGGGTCGACCGCCATGCCGCGCCCCTGGCGGCACATGTGGCCGAGGTTTTGCTGGGCCGAGGCGTCGCCCTGCTCGGCGGCGCGCCGGAACCAGCGCGCCGCTTCCAGGTCGCAGCGCTCGACGCCGCGCCCGTGGTAATACATGGCGCCCAGGTGGTTCTGGGCGAAGGCCAGGCCCTGGGCCGCCGCCATGCGCAGCCAGCGCACGGCGCGCACGTCGTCGCGCTCGATGCCGCTGCCTTTCTTGTACATCAGGCCGAGGTTGAACTGGGCGTAGGCATTGCCGCGCTCGGCGGCCTCGCGGAACCACAGATAGGTCTGGTGGCTCTCGTGGTGGAGCTTCTGGTGGTTCATGCGCATCCCCGTTCGGAGTCGACGTCTGCCGCGTTCGCTTATCGGCCGCCCGTATCAAGCGGCCTCATATGTATTAACAAAATTTTAATGAAAGCGACCCGCGGCGGGTTTGACGAGGCACAATCGTGCCGGTGCGGGCCACAAGAAAAAACCCGCCGGGCGCGAGCGCGGCGGGTTGCGAATCGGCGCGTGCCGCGCTGCTCAGGACAGCGTCGAACGGTTCGGCCCGAGGGAGTACACGAGCGTGGCCAGCAGGGCCAGGCACCAGACGATCAGCGCGCCCGACGGCAGGTCGAGGATCACCGACAGCACCAGCCCGGCCGCGTAGCCGCCGATGCCGACCAGGTAGGCGAAGGGCAGCTTGCGCGCTTCGGGATAGTGGCGCACGGCCAGGCTCGGCACGATCAGGCTGGCGAACACCAGGTAGACCCCGACCAGCTGCACCGAGGCCGTCACGGCCAGCGCGAACACGAGATAGAAGCCGAGCCGGCCGAGGCGGTTGCGGAACACCGCCAGCAGCGCCAGGATCAGCACCGCGCCCAGCGCCGGCATCGCCAGCTGGTCGTAGCTGACCCAGAGGATCTGGCCCGCGAGCAGGTCCTGCAGGTGCTCGCCGCCGTGCGGGTTGTGCGCGAGCAGCAGCAGGCCCGCCGTGGCGGCCAGCACGAACAGCACGCCGATCTGCGCTTCCTGCACGTCCGGCCAGCGCTTTTCGGTCCAGGTCAGCAGCAAGGCGCCGAGCACGGCGGCCGCACCCGCGGCCAGCTGCACGGTCCAGCCGTGCGGGTCGATCTCCATCGAACTGGCGACGATGACGCCGAGCGCCGCGATCTGGGCGATGGCGAGGTCGATGAAGACGATGCCGCGCTTGAGCACCTGGGCGCCGAGCGGGATGTGGGTGGCGAGTACCAGCAGGCCGGCGACAAACGCCGGCAGCACGATCATGAAGTCGAAGTGTTCCACGTTTATTTCACAGCCTGGAGTAATCGTTGCACGGTGGTGTCGAACAGCGCGAACAGGTCGCGGCTCTCGTTATCGGCGCCGACGGTGTACGGGATCACGACCGCCGGGATATGCGCGCGCTGCGACAGCCAGCCCGAGGCCCGCTCATCCTGGTAGGCCGCGCGCAGCACCAGTTTCGCCGGCTGCTGCTGGAGTTGCGCCAGCAGCTGGCCCAGCTGGGACGCGCTCGGCTCGACGCCCGGTTTCGGTTCCAGCGTGCCGACCTGGCGCATGCCGAGCCAGTTCAAGAGGTACTCCATGTTGCGGTGGTGTTCGACCAGGGCCACGCCGCGCAGGGGCGCCGCCTGGGTTTCCCACTTGCGCATCGCCCCCGTCCAGCGCGCGGAAAAATCGGCCTGGCGCGCGGCGTAGAAGGCGGCGTTCGCCGGATCGATCGCGGCCAGGCGCTTGGCCAGCTGGACGCTGACCAGGGCGATGTTGTGCGGGTTCAGGTGCACGTGCGGGTTGCCGAAGGCGTGGACGTCGCCCTCGGCGCGGTCGAGTTTGGTCGGCACGTCCAGGCGCGGCACGAAACTGCCGGCCTCGAAGTAGCCGGGCTGGCCGCGCCCGATCTTCGCATTGCCCGACTGCTGCACCAGCAGCGGCAGCCAGCCCGCTTCCAGGTCGAGTCCGGTGCAGACGAGCAGGTCGGCATTCCGGGTGCGTGCGATCAGGCCGGGCCGCGCTTCCACGCGGTGCGGGTCTTGCAGGGCATTCGTCGCGCTCGAGACGCTGGCCTTGTCGCCGGCCAGTTCCTGGGTCAGCGCCGCCCATTCGGGCTCGCAGGTCAACACATTGATGGCCGCCTGGGCGGGCGCCAGGACGGCGGCGAACGCCAGCGCGGCGCCGGCCAGCAATTTGGTATGCAGGGTTTTCATGACGTGCTCCTTAGAAGGTGTGGCCGGCGTGCGCGCCCAGGCTCATGATGTATTGGAGGTAGACCTGGTTGTCGGCCGCACCCGGCCGCGCCTCGTCGCGCGCGAACTGCAGGCGCAGGCGCGAGAACTCGGACGGGCTCCAGTCCAGCATCACGCTGGAACGTCTCGGGTTGTAGCCGGCCAGCGCCGCGAAGGCGTCCATGCCGAGCGTGCCGTTGTCGACCAGGCCGATGAAGGGACAGCCGGACGACAGCCGGTCGTGGCGCAGGCCCGCGCGCCAGTTCGGCATGAACTGGTAGACGCCTTGCAGGTACCAGCCGGACTGGGTCGACGCGTAACCGCCGGCCAGGTCGCCCGCGGCCAGCGTGCCGCTTTCCTTGCGCCGCATGTACTCGCCCTGCAGCTTGAAATTGGTCTGGGTCGGGTTGCCGTTCGGCGCCCATTTGTAGACCGCGTCCGCCATCCACAGCGTGCTGCGGCCGCTGAAGGCGTTCGGGATGCCGTCGAATTCGTAGTCGCGGTTGGCGGAACCCGTGCGCAGGTAGGACAGGCCGGCGCGCCAGCTGGCGGCGTCGCCGATGTCGTCGCCCGCATGCGCGAACACGCTGGCCGCGTTGGCGCCGTTCTTGTTGCGGTCGTTGCCGGGGAAGCTGCGCCCGCTGCCCAGTTCCGCACCGACCTCGAGGAAGGTGTTCAATGGCGCCAGCCAGCGCGCCTGGACGCCGTCCTGCTTGTACTGGCCGCCGAGGAAGGCCTGGTAGGCCAATGGCGCGTCGACGAAGTCCCAGGTGTGGCTGTGCTGGCCGTTCAGGTAGCCGACGCCGGACAGGAAGCGGCCGGCTTTCAGGTTCATGCCGCCGCCCAGTTCGCGGGTGCGGACAAACGCTTCCTCGACCCCGGCCTCGTTCTCGCCCGAGAGCGCGAAGGTCAGCTGGCCGGCGAACATCGGATCGATGTTCGCCGCCATGGTCAGTTCCGATTCGCCCAAGTTGAAGCTGCGGCTGCCGGGGCCGGTCTCGCCGGCGGGCGGCATGAAGCCGCCGAAGCGGTAGCTGCCCGGGTCCTGCGACAGCTTGCTGAAGGTGCCGCCGAGCACCAGCGAAATGCTCGGATTAAAACTGTTGTCGCCCTGGGCGGCTTGCACGGCCGGCGCTGGCCGCCGCGTTCTGCGCTTCGGCCACGGCCGCCTGCGCATCCTGCAGGCGCTGCTCGAGCGCCTGCAGGCGCGCTTCATAGGATTGCTTCATGTCGGCGATCTGGGCGCGGATCGCGGCAAGTTCAGGGGTGTCGGCGGCGTGCGCGGACAGGGGCGATGCAAAGGCGGCAGCGATCGCCACCGGCATGAGGGTGCGTTTCAACATCGTGTTCTTTCAATCGAATAGAGGACGGCAGGCAGCTTCCCGCGAAAATACGGGAAGGCCATTGGCAGGACGGGACTCTAGATCGAGGAAGGCAGTGCGCGCGAATGGAAGACGCAGACGGTGCGCGGCGCGGCTTCGGTGTTGACGAAGGCGCCGGCGCGTTCGGCGCGCAGGTCGAGCGGGACGAACTGGCGCGGGGTGCTGCCGATGGCGGACGCCATCTGGGCGAAGACGAGACACTGGCTGCAGCTCTGGTCCTGGGCGACCGCGCTGGAAAGATCGTTGTCGTCCGCAGCGGCCACCTGCGCCACGACCGGATGCACGGCGCCGATCTTGCCGCTCCAGTGCGACATCGCATGCGCGAACGCCATCTGCTGGGTTACCAGCAGGAGCAGCGACAGCAGGATGTGGACGAGACGGCGTTGCATCATGATGGCGGCATTGTAATGCAGCCAAGGCAACTGCGCGACACTCAGGCGGTTTTCTTTTCGGCCGCGTATTTACCGAGCCAGGCCGGCACCTTGGCCGCCGCCAGCTTGTTGATCGACACCAGCAGGTCCGGCGCGACCTGCGGCAGCCCATACGAGGAACCGATATGGCGCCCGATATGGATCAGCACTTCGGCCGCCACTTCGGCATCGGCCTCGGCCCGGTGGGCCGCGCTGCGGAAGGCGATGCCGAGCTGGCGCGACAGCGTGCCCAGTTTGTAGCTCGGCATGCCGGGAAACATGCGGCGCGACAGTTTCAGCGAGCAGACCAGCCCCACGTGGCCGCAGGCGCGGCCGAGGCGCTCGCTCTCGGCAACCAGGAACTTCTCGTCGAAACTGGCGTTGTGGGCCGCCAGCGCGTCGCCGCCGATGAAGTCGAGCAGCTCGGGCACGACCTGGCGCACGGACGGCGCCGCATCGACCATCTCCTGGGTGATGCCGGTCAGGCCCGTGATGAAGGACGGGATGCGCGCATTGCAGTTCACCAGCGAGACATAGCGCTCGGTGACCTGCCCGCCGACGATGCGCAAGGCCGCCACTTCGGTGATGCGGTCGCCCATGGCGGGCGAGAGTCCCGTGGTCTCGAAGTCGAGCATCACGATGGGGCGTTCGAAGATAGTCATGCGCGCATTTTAACCGAAGGCTCAGCCGAACTTGCGCAGCGCGTCCAGCGCCAGGCCGGCGCCGATGCTGCCGAAACGGTCGCCTTCGACCTTGCGCGCGTCGGGCACCAGGGCGCCGATGCGTTCGCGCAGCAGGCCCACGCCGCTCGAGCCGCCGGTGAAGAAGACGGTGTCGACCTCGCCCGGTTTCACGCCCGCGTCGCCCAGCAGGCGCAGCACGGTGGCGTCGATCGCATCGAGCAGCTGGCCGATCGCGCCCTCGAAGGTGGCGCGTTCGACCAGCAGGGTCTCGGGCGGCGCCAGGCGGTCGAGTTCGAGCTGGACTGAGGCGGCGTCGGACAGGCCGATCTTCGCGCCCTCGACCTGCATCGCCAGCCAGTGGCCGGCGCGCTCGTCGATCAGGTGTTGCAGGCGCACCAGTTTGGCCGGCTCGCGCGCATCGCGCACCAGGTCGTCGAGCTGGCCGATGCTCTTGCGCGTATAGGCCTGGTTGATCGTATGCCAGGTCGCCAGGTTGAAGTAGTAGCTCGACGGGATCTCGGCGCCGGAGCGCAACGCGCTCCGGTAGCCGAGCAGCGGCATCACCGAGGCCAGGCTCAGGTATTTATCGAAATCCGTGCCGCCGATGTGCACGCCGCCGGTGGCGAGGATGTCGTCGCGCCGCTCCGGCTTGCCCGCGCGGCCGGGGCCGAGGCGCACCAGCGAAAAGTCGGAGGTGCCGCCGCCGATGTCGGCGATCAAGACCAGTTCTTCGCGGTCGATCTGGGATTCGTAGTCGAAGGCGGCGGCGATCGGCTCGTACTGGAAGGCGACTTCGCGAAAGCCGACGTGGCGCGCGACTTCCGCCAGCGTGTCCTCGGCCAGCTTGTCGGCCACCGGATTGTCGTCGATGAAGAAGACCGGGCGCCCGAAGACGGCGCGCTCGAAGCCGCGTCCGGCCTGCGCTTCGGCGCGCCGCTTGACCTCGCCGATGAACTGGGCCAGCAGCAGGCGGAACGGCAGCGCGCGCCCGCCGACCTCGGTCTGGCCATCCATCAGGCTGGTGCCGAGCAGGCTTTTGAGCGAACGCATCAGGCGCCCCTCGTAGCCGGCCAGGTAGTCGGCCAGGGCCGCGCGGCCATAGCGCACTTCCTCGTCGTCGGCGTTGAAGAACACGACCGAGGGCAGGGTCGCCTTGCCGTCTTCGAGCGCGAGCAGCGCGTTGCCGCCCTGCGCGGCCGGGCCCGGCCCCGGTGGGGTCCCTGGCCTCACCCAGCCAACTGTGGAGTTCGACGTACCGAAGTCGACGCCGCAAGCGTTCGTCATGTCTGCCTTTGTCGGAGGACTTGTTTTGAAGGGGCGAAATTTTAACAGAAATCACCCCTCATGCGAAGGGGAAACGCCTGCCGTTGTGCATCGGTCACGCGCGCCCCCGTTGCCAGTTATCCCTATAATTGACAACACCGCCGCCGGCCGGAGAGCGCGATGACGACCACCTGGATCCTGAAGCGTAACTGTTCGCTGACGCCGCGCCAGTCGGCGCTCGCCTATGCCCTCCTGTGCACGGGCTCCTTCGGCGTCGCCCTGTTTTTCCTGCTGCAGGGTTTCTGGATCGTGCTCGCCTTCTCCCTGCTCGAGATGGCGGCCGTCGGCTGGGCCCTGCTGTATTACGCCCGCCATGCGCTCGATGTCGAGCGCATCGCCCTCACCGACGGCGCCCTGCTGGTCGAGCGCATCGACGGCGGGCGCCGCAGCCAGTTCCGGTTCGAGCCCGGCCGCACCCGCGTCACCCCGCCCCGCCCGCGCCGCCAGAAACTGATCCGGCTCGAGTCGCCCGCTTCCACAGTCGAGATCGGCAGCTACGTCTCGGAGCCGGTGCGCCAGCAAGTGGCGCAGGAACTGGCGCGCGCCATGCGGGCGCATCCCGCGCGCCTGCGTTGAGATGTTGTTTTCCATGTAAGTTTTTTCTTACATTCACTCGGCCAGGCAACCGATTGGTGCAGGCCCAGCCTTATTGCATAATTGTCAACCCGGCGCCATGGGCCTGCCGCACTTTGCATCAGCTAACCTGAACCATCCGACGCCAGCATGAAAACCGAACCGCACCAGAGCGCGAAATACGGCCACCTCGTCATCATCGGCGGCCACGAAGACCGCGAGCACGCCAAGGAAATCCTGGCCCGCTTCGTCGAACTGGCGGGTGGCCCGGCGGCGCGCATCGTCGTCATCACCGCCGCCAGCAAGCTCTGCGAAGAGATGTGGGGCATCTACGACCAGGCCTTCGGCGACCTCGGCGTGCGCCAGCGCGACCACCTGTCGCTCGCATGCCGCCATGACGCGAACGACGAAGAGAAAATACGGGTGGTGGCCGAAGCCGACGGCATCTTCATGACCGGCGGCGACCAGAAACGCCTGCTCTCGATCATCGGCGGCACCGCGCTCGACGCCGAGATGCACACCGCCCTCAAGGTGCGCGGCGCCTGCATCGCCGGCACCAGCGCCGGCGCCTCGGCCATGTCGGGCCACATGCTGGCCCAGGGCAGCACCGACCTGCTGCCCGAGAAAGGCGCCGTCAGCCTCGGCGCGGGCCTGGGCTTCGTGCACCGGGTCGTGATCGACCAGCACTTCTCGGAGCGCCAGCGCCTGGCCAGGCTGTTGTCGGTGGTGGCCCAGAACCCGTATTTGCAAGGCATCGGCATCGACGAGAACACGGCCCTCGTGATCGAACGCGGACGCGGCATCGAAGTGCTGGGCGAAGGCTCGGTGACGATCGTCGACGGCCGCTGGATGGACACCAATGTGGCCGACATCGCCGAACGCGCCACCCCCGAAATGATCGACGTGCGCCTGCACCTGCTGCCGGCCGGCAGCCGCTTCTACCTGCCGACGGACGACCAGCCCATGCCCAAGCCGATGTCGCCCTCGCTGCGCGACTTCCTGGAAAACATAACGAAACGGAACCCGATTTCATGAGGATTACCGAAAAGCGCTTCCTGCGCGGCCCCAACCTGTACAGCGATGCACCTTGCCTGATGGCCGTCGTCGACGCCGCCGGCCTGGCCAGCGCGCCCGGCTTCGGCGCCCGCCTGCTGGCCCTGCTGCCGGCGCTGGCGCCCGAGGTGGCGGCGCGCCTGGCGAGCCTCGCCTGCCTGTCCCAGGCCGTCGAGCCGGTCGTGATGGAACTCCAGCGCCTGGCCGGCGCCCCCGCCGGCTTCAGCCAGACCCTGGCCGTGGCGCGCCAGGCCGAGGCGCGGCGCGCCGTCTGCGGCTACCGCACCGAACAGGTTGCGGGCCAGGCGCTCGATATCGCCATCGGCATGCTCAATGCGCTGGCGCGCGGCGAGGCCTTCGAACTCGCGCCGGCGCTGGCCGCGCTGCGCGAGACGGCCGAGGATTACGCCATCGGCACCAGCACCGGCGCGGTCGTCGATGCGGCAATCAAGCGCGGCATCCCTGCGCTGCGCATCACCGACGAAGCGAATTTGTTCCAGCTGGGCTGGGGTTCCAGGCAAAAACGCCTGCAGGCGACGATCACCGGCGCCACCAATTCGATCGCGGTCGGCATCGCCAGCGACAAGCAGCTGACCAAGACCCTGCTCGAACAGGCCGGCGTGCCGGTGCCAGGCGGCGCCAGCGTCACCACGCTCGCGGATGCGCAGCGCGTCGCGCGCCGCATGCAAGGCCCGGCCACCGTCAAGCCGCTCGACGCCAACCAGGGCAAGGGCGTCACCACCACCTGCACCACCCCCGAGGACATCGAGCGCGCCTTCGCCCACGCCCGCCAGTACGGGCGCCATGTGATCGTCGAAGAATTCCTGGCCGGGCGCGACTACCGCGTGCTGGTGACGGGCGGACGCGTCGCCGCCGCCTCCTGGCGCCGTCCGCCCTGCGTCACGGGCGACGGCGCCTCCACCGTGCGCGCGCTGGTCGACGCCGAGAACCGCAACCCGGCGCGCGGCGACGGCCACACCAACATCCTCACCAGGATCCCGCTCGACGACCTGGCCGCCCAGACGCTGGCGAAACAGGGCTATGGCGTCGACTCGATCGTGCCCAAGGGCGTGACCGTCGACCTGCGCGGCAACGCCAACCTGTCGACCGGCGGCACCGCCGAAGACGTGACCGACCTGCTGCCCGAGGAAACCCGCGACATCTGCATCCGCGCCGCGCGCACCATCGGCCTCGACGTGGCCGGCATCGACCTCATCTGCGAGGACATCGCCCAGCCGCTGCGCGAACAACACGGCGGCATCATCGAAGTCAATGCCGCGCCGGGCATCCGCATGCACCAGTACCCGAGCCGCGGCACGCCGCGCGACGCCGGCGCGGCCATCGTCGAGGCCCTGTTCGGCCAGGACGACGGCCGCATTCCGGTGGTCGCCGTGACCGGCACCAACGGCAAGACCACGACCTCGCTGCTGGTCGCGCATACGGCCCGCCTGGCGGGCCTGCGCACCGGCGTCACCACCACCGAGGGCGTGTACGTCGACGGCCAGCTGACCATGAAGGGCGACTGCACCGGCTACCGCTCGGCGCGCAGCATCCTCTCGTCGCCGGAAGTCGATTTCGCGGTGCTGGAAACGGCGCGCGGCGGCATCCTGAAACGCGGCCTGGCCTACGACCGCTGCGACGTGGCGGTGGTGCTGAACGTGTCTTCCGACCACCTGGGCCTGGACGGCGTCGAGACCATCGAGGAACTGGCGCGCGTCAAGGCCGTCGTCGCCCAGCGCGCCACGCGCGCCGTGGTACTGAACGCCGAGGACGACTACTGCGTCGCCATGGCCAAGCACCTGCGCGACCCGGTCGACGTGCTGTATTTCGCGCTCGACGCCGACAACCCGGTGCTGCTGCGCCACCTGGAAAGCGGCGGGCGCGGCGTCTACCTCGAAGACAACACCGTCGTGCTGGCCAACGGCGCGCGCCACGAAGCCCTGCTCGACGTGCGCGACATGCCGGTCTCGCTGAACGGCTGCGCGCGCTACAACATCGCCAACGCGCTGGCGGCGAGCGCGGCCCTGGCGGCCTGCGGCTTCGGCAACCCGGAAATCGTCGACGGACTGCGCTCCTTCGTTTCCGACAGCAAGCACAATCCGCTGCGCTCGAACCTGTTCGACGTCGACGGCGTGACCGTCATCGTCGACTACGCCCACAACTGCGCCGCCTACGCCGCGCTGGCGGAAACGGCGCGCGCGATGACGCCGGGCCGCGTGGTCGGCGTGGTGGCCGCGCCCGGCGACCGCCGCGACGCCGACCTGGTCGACATCGGCCGCACCTGCGCCGCCGGCTTCGACGAGCTGGTCGTGTACGAGACCGAGAACCGCGGCCGCGGCGCGGGCGAAACCGCGGCGCTGCTGGCCCAGGGTGCGCGCATGGGCCGCATCGCCGGCGACCAGCTCGCGCTCGAACTGCACGTACACCAGGCGATCCGCCACGGCCTGGCCCTGTGCCAGCCGGGCGACGTGATGGTGCTCGGCTGCGGCTCGTCGATCTCGGACCTGACCGAGGCGCTGCGGCCGACCAGGCCGGAGATTGCGCAGCGGATCGCGGCGGAGGCGGTGTAAGTCACGCCAAGGTCGACGACAGCGGCCCTTCGGGGCCGTTTTTTTTCGTAAAAAAACCCCGCACGCGGCGGGGTTGTCTGGGTCGAGACGACGCGCTTACACGGTCTGCGCCGCGATCCGGTCCGCACTCTCCGGATCGTCCACCCGCAAGGCCTCGATGAAGGTCGCGAGCGAGGAGCCGCAGGCGAACACCAGCACGTCGCCGGCGCGGCAGAGCGAGAGGCCGAGGCGGATCGCCTTGTCGACCTCGATCTCGCGGTGGGTGGTGTCGGACGGCCCCACCACGTTTTCGATGCCTTCGATGATCAGGTCGACCGCGCCGCCGACGTCGCGGCCGCGGCTTTGCGACTCGTACACCACCAGCTCGTCGAAATGCTCGCCGCAGACCTCGCCGATCCGCACCAGGTCGCCGTCGCGGCGGTCGCCGGGGGCGGTCACGATGCCGACCAGCTGGCGCGGCAGCAGCGCGCGGGCCATCTCGGCCAGCGCCGCGTAGGCGGCCGGGTTGTGGGCGTAGTCGACGATGACGGTGACGCCGCGCACGTCGAACATGTTCGTGCGCAGCGGGTTGGTCTTGCTGTCCGAGACAAAGGTCGACAGGCCGCTGGCGATCTGCAGGTTGCTGAAGCCGGAGGCCATCAGCGCGGCGCTCGCCGCCAGCGCGTTGGCGATGTTGTAGCGCGCCCGCCCGCCGACGCTGGACGGCATCGCTTCCACGCGCATCAGTTCCTGGTGCAGGTTGGCGTCGGCGATGACGATCGCGTTGTCCTGCAGGTAGGCGCCGCGCCCGCCGTCTTCCAGGTGCTGCAGCAGGGTCGGGTGCTCGGCGTCCATCGAGAAGTAGATGATTTCGGCGTCGGGCCTGGCGCGGCGCGCCATCGCCACGCACAGCGCGTCCTCGGCGTTGAGCACCACCGCTTTCGCCGCCGACGCGGCCACGACGGCCTTCACCTGCGCCAGGTCTTCGATGGTCTCGACGCCGTCCAGGCCCAGGTGGTCGGCCGCCACGTTGAGCACCACGCCGACGTCGCAGCGGTCAAAGGCCAGGCCGCGCTTCAAAATGCCGCCGCGCGCCGTTTCCAGCACGGCGAAGTCGACATCGGGCGCGGCCAGGATGCTGCGCGCCGACCAGTAGCCGGTGCAGTCGCCCTTGACCAGGCGGCGGCCGTTGACGAAAACGCCTTCGGTGGTGGTGACGCCGGTGCCCAGGCCGGCCACGCGCGCAGTGTGCGCGATCATCAGGGTGGTGGTGGTCTTGCCGTTGGTGCCGGTGACGGCGACCACGGGAATGCGCCCGTCCGACCCGCCCATCAGGCCGTCGACGATGGCCTCGCCGGCGTCGCGCGGTGCGCCTGCGCTCGGGTGCTGGTGCATGCGGATGCCGGGTGCGGCGTTGACTTCGATGACCGCCCCGCCCTGCTCGTCGAGCGGGAGCGCGATGTCGCGGCAGACGATGTCGATGCCCGCCACGTCCAGGCCGATCTTGTTCGCGGCGCGCACGCAGAGGGCGCGCGTGGCTTCGGGCAGCAGGTCGGTGCAGTCCTCCGCGGTGCCGCCGGTGGACAGGTTGGCGTTGCTGCGCAGCTCGACGCAGATGCCGGGGGACGGCACCGAATCGGGGGAATAGCCCTGGCGCCGCAGCAGGTCTTCGGCATGGGCGTCGAGCGCGAGGCGGGTCAGCACATTGCTGTGGCCGGCGCCGCGGGCCGGGTTGCGGTTTTCCAGCTCGACCAGTTCGGCGATCGTGGAGACGCCGTCGCCCATCACATGGGCCGGACGGCGCAGCGAGGCGGCGGCGATGCGCCCGCCGGCCACCAGCACGCGGTAGTCGCGGCCTTCGACGAAGCGTTCGACGATGATGCGGCGGCCATATTCGCGCGCGAACGCGAAGGCGGCGGCGACGTCGTCGGGCGTCGAACAGCCGGTGGTGACGCCCTTGCCCTGGTTGCCGTCGAGCGGCTTGAGGGTGACGGGCACGCGCAGGCGGCGCGCGATGCGCTGGGCTTCTTCCACGGTGGTGACGGTGGCGCCTTCGGGCACCGGCACGCCCGCTTCAGTCAGCAAGGCCTTGGTCAGCTGCTTGTCGCTGGCGATTTTCACCGCCACATAACTGGTGTCGCCGGTGGTGGTGGCTTGCAGGCGCTTTTGCCTGGCGCCCCAGCCGAGCTGGAACAGGTTCGCTTCGTCGGTGATGCGCACCGTCGGGATGCCGCGCTCGTGGGCGGCGGCCAGCACGGCCGCGGTACTGGTGCCGATCGCGTAGCGCGCACCGAGTTCACGCAGCTCCTGCAGGCGCGCCGCGAGATCGAATGGTTCGCCGTTGGCGAGCGCGGTGACCAGGTCGACCGCCAGCTGGAAGCTCGGCTCGGCCAGCTTCTCGATCGCGTACTGCACCACGATGCGGTACTGGCCGGGACGGCCGGCGGCGGGACGGGTGCGGCCATAGCCGACCGTGGGGCCGGCCAGCGACTGCAGGCTCAGGGTCACGTGTTCGACCACGCGCGCGAGAAAGGTGCCGGCGCGCAGGCGCTGGGCGAAGCCGCCGGGCTGGCCCAGCGGCAGGATCTGGCCGTGCAGAGAAGGCAGCGCCGCCAGCAGGGCGTCGTTGAAACCGGGGATGTCTTTCGAGGAAACGCCGACCAGGTCTTCCAGGTCGATCAGGCTGAGCAGGCAGGGGGTATCGGCGTGCAGGTTCGGCCCACGCAGGAAGCGTTGTTCGAGGATGTACAAGAGAAAAGTCCCTATCGTTCTAGTTATGGGGGGCGCCCGGCAGGCCGGGCGCGGTTCAGATGTCGAGCAGCTGGCTGTACATGCGGGTCGCCATCAGGCCCGCCGCGCTGTGGTGCCGGGCCGGCGTCATGAGCTCGAACAGCAGCGCCATCGCTTCTCCCTTGCCGGCGGCCGCCGCCACGCGCTGTTCGAGCAGGGCCAGCTCGCTCTCGCTGCCGCAATCGCGGGCGGCGCGGCGGCGGATCAGGCCGCGCTCGGGGAAGTCGCCGTTACGGTCGGCATGCTGGCCGAGGTTGTCGAGGGTGCGCTGGCGCGCGCGGTGGCTCAGCGCGCGCTGCGGTTTCACGCTGCTGCCCGGGCTGCCTTCGATCCAGTCGCGCAGCACCTGCTGTTCGTAGGCCGAGAACACGCCGAACATCTCGGCGCGCTCGCCCTCGACCAGGCGCCAGAAGCGGCTGTGCTCGACCTCTTCGCCGCGCTTGATCCAGCCGGCCGTTTCCAGCGCCGCCAGGAAGCCCGGAATTTGCCCGGGCTCGCCCAGCCAGTCGTTGACCGAGCGCCCGGCGACGCGGCAGTAATCCGAGTGCATGTTCTTGCCGACGACGCTCTTCTGCGCCAGGATGCGCACCAGCTCGTCCTGGATGTCGAAATCGGCGATCACGGAATTCGTGCTCGCACCCAGCTCGTTCAGGCGGTAGCCGTCCAGCACGCGCTGGTAGAAGGCGTCGCGGTCGCCCACGCGCGGCATCAGCTCAAACAGGGCCTGCACCGCCTTCTGGGCGTGGCCGGTGGCCGCGTTGTCGACCGTGACGTGCAGCGTGAAGTAGTACGGGTCGATGCCGAATTCGTTCAGTTCGTAGGAAGTGATCAACAGGTGTAGCGGCAGCTGCTCGTAGCCGAGGTTGAAACCGATCACCTCGGGCAAAAAACGGTCGGCGTTCTGGCCCAGGGCCAGCTGGATCGCGCCCTGCACGAAATGGTCGTCGGACAGCAGCTCCCAGTTATCGATGCCGTGGGTGGCCAGCAGTTTGCGGTAGATGGTGACGTGGTTCTTGCTCGGCGCGCCCTCGCCCAGCTCTTCCAGGTAGGTCTTGATGAGCGGGTGGAAGTCCGGGCTGTCCCAGTGCGCGAGCATGCCGTACAGCCAGGAGCCATCGACCAGCTTGGTCGGCGCGGCGGCCTTGATGAAGTTCAGCGCGTGCGCGCGGTTATGGAAGTAACGGCGCGGCGCCCCGTTCTTGCGCGCGGCGAGATATTCGCGGTACTCGATGCCGACCGCCTCGCTGCGCGCCTCGATCCAGGCCGGCAGCTGGGCCAGCGTCGGCGGCAGGTCGGCCGAGATGTGCTGCACCGCCGCGATCTGCGCGCGCAGGAAGGCTGCGCCCGCGCCGGCATGGGCAAGCGGATCGTCATACAGCGCGAAATACAGGTCTTTCGCCGGTTCGCGCGCATCGGCCCGGGCGGGCAAGGCCTGGCGTGGATCGGCGACTTCGCTAAGCATCGTGGGCATCATGGATGTGGTCGCAATCTTGTTGAATAATCACCGGGATTATCCGGGCTGAGCCTCGTTACGCACATCGGCACTCACCCTCCACGCATGTAAGACAGAGATTACAAAAATATAATTTTGACCATATTTGGTGCGTTTCGCGCCTGTTTTGCGTTCAATCGCCCAGGCAAATGCCCAATTCGCGTGCAGTGGCGACCGTATCGCCGTCGGCGGGCACGGTCCTGGTGCGGCCGGCCACGGCCGCCAAAGGCACCAGCTCGATCGTGTCGAGGCCGAGCGCCACCATCATGCCGCTGTGTCCATCGGCCAACGCGCGCACCGCCGCCGCACCGAAGCGCGCCGCGACCACGCGGTCGAACGCGGACGGACTGCCGCCGCGCAGCAGGTGGCCGAGCACGACGCTGCGGCATTCCTTGCCGCTGCGGGCGGCCAGCTCGAGCGCGAGGCGGGCGCCGATGCCGCCCAGGCGCTCGGCGCTGCCGACGCCGGCCTGGGCCTGGACGGCGCGGTCGCCGCCCAGCGCCTGGGCGCCTTCGGCCACCACCACGATCGCATGACGGTGGCCGGCGGCGTCGCGCCCTGCGATGGCGCCGGTCACGGCCTCGATCCGGAACGGGATCTCCGGCACCAGGATCGCATGCGCCCCGCCGGCAATGCCCGCGTGCAGGGCGATCCAGCCGGCATAGCGCCCCATGACCTCGACCACCATCACCCGGTGCTGGCTGTGGGCGGTGCTGTGCAGGCGGTCGATGCAGTCGGCGGCGAAGCCGACGGCGGTGTCGAAGCCGAAGGTGACGAAGGTGCGGTCGAGATCGTTATCGATGGTCTTCGGCACCCCGGCCACCCGCATGCCCTGCAGGTGCAGCGCGTGCGCGATGCCCATCGACCCGTCGCCACCGACGATCACCAGGGCATCGAGTCCACGCGCGCGGCACAGGGCGACGACGTCCCCGCTGCGGTCCTGCTCGACCAGCCCGCCCTGCGGCGCCGGGGTTGGATAGCGCAGCGGATTGCCGCGGTTGGTGGTGCCGAGGATGGTGCCGCCCAGGTGGCCGATCGCATGGACATCGGCTTCGCCCAGCGGCTGCACCGGCGCCCCGCCGCAGGTCTCGGGCGCCAGCAAGCCGTTGAAGCCGTCGCGGATGCCGTGGCACTCCCAGCCGCGCCGGGCCGCGGCGAGGACGACGGCGCGGATCACGGCGTTCAGGCCGGGCGCGTCGCCGCCGCCGGTGAGCAGGCCGATACGCTCGATGGGCGCCGCGGGCGCCGCTTGCTGGGCAGTCATGCTGTCTCCTTGCCGAACCGGCAGCCGGTTCCCGCATGATGGGCGCGTGTGCGCAGCCGGGGCGCACGGCTGCGGGCGCAAAGCCAACGCTTTCGCGGCGCGGTGGCGCGGCAGCCTGCGACACAGCGCCCACCAGCGCACGACGACGGTCAGGCGTAGGATGGGGTGTCAGGATGCGATGGGGGCGCGCGATGAAAGATTCCGACGTATTGATCGTGGGCGCCGGCCCGAGCGGGCTGGTGCTGGCCTTGTGGCTCAAAGCCCTGGGCGTGAACGTGCGCATCGTCGATGCGGCAAGCGGCCCCGGCACCACCTCGCGGGCGCTGGCGGTGCAGGCGCGCACGCTCGAACTCTACCGCCAGCTCGACCTGGCGCAAGCGGTGGTCGAGCACGGCCATCCTATCCAGTTCTTCAATATCTGGACCGAAGGCGAACACCGCGGTCGCATCGCGCTCGGCGCGATCGGCGCCGGCCTGACGCCCTACCCGTTCTTCCACATCTATCCGCAGGACCGCCACGAGCAGTTGCTGGTCGAACGCCTCGCGGCGGCCGGCGTGCTGGTCGAGCGCAACACCACCCTGACCGGCTTCGACGAGCGCGGCGACCATGTCGAAGCGCGGCTGGTGGACGCCAACGGCGTCGAAGAGCGCTGCGCCGCGCGCTGGCTGGCCGGCTGCGACGGCGCGCGCTCGGCCGTGCGCAACGCCATCGGCGTCGATTTCCCGGGCGGCACCTACCGGCAAGTGTTCTACGTGGCCGATATCGAAGGCGACAGCCCCGCCCTGAACGGCGAACTCAACCTGGATCTGGACGAATCCGACATCCTGGCCGTGTTTGCCACGGCGCCGAAGGGACGCGGGCGGCTGGTCGGCACCGTGCGCGACGAGCGGGCCGAGCATGCCGAGACCCTGCGGTTTTCCGACGTCAGCCAGCGTGCGATCGACAACCTGATGATCACCGTGAACATGGTGAACTGGTTTTCGACCTACCGCGTGCACCACCGCGTGGCCGACCACTTCCGGCGCGGGCGCGCCTTCCTGGTGGGCGACGCCGGCCATATCCACAGTCCGGCCGGCGGCCAGGGCATGAACACCGGCATCTGCGACGCCATCAACCTGGCCTGGAAGCTCGCCGCCGTGCTCCAGAACCGGGCGCCCGAGGGCCTGCTCGACAGCTACGAAGCCGAACGCCTGCCCTTCGCGCGGCGCCTGGTGGACACCACCGACCGCGCCTTCAGCTTCCTCACCGCCGACGGCCCGATCGCCGAGATCGTGCGCACCGGCATCGCCCCGCGCCTGATGCCCCTGATCGGCAAGCTGCCCGGGGCGCGCGAATACCTGTTCCGCACCATCTCGCAAACCGTCGTGCACTACCGCGACGCCCCGCTCTGCGCGGGCCATGCGGGCAAGGTGCACGGCGGCGACCGCCTGCCCTGGGTGCAGTTCGAGGGCGGCGACAATTTCCTCCCCCTGCCCAAGCCGGACTGGCAGGTGCACGTGTACGGCAGCGTGCAGGCCGACCTGGTCACCTGGTGCGCATTGCACGGGGTGGCGCTGCGGCGCTGGGACTGGAGCGAGGGATGCGCCGCGGCCGGACTGGCGCGCGACGCCATCTACCTGCTACGGCCGGACACCTATGTCGGCCTGGCGGCGGGGACGCCGTCGATCGACGTGCTCGATGGTTATCTGCGGGCGAATGCGTTGACGTTGTGACGACGCGCCGCGGCGTCGTCTGGTCGTTCAATGTTTCTTGCCCCCGCCCGACACCTTGTTCTCCGTGGCCCAGGCGCGGCGCTTGGCTTCGGCCGGGGCGACGCCCTTTTTCTCGTAGCCTTGCTCGATGTGCCTGGCCTGGCGTTTCTGCTTGTCGGTGTACGACGATTTATCTCCCTGTGGCATGGTGACTCCTCTTGAGTTGGGTTTGCGGAGATAAATTAGCATTTCGCCATCGCGGGGTGCGCACGATTCCGCCCGGCAAAGCTGCGCCGCCTGAGCCGGTTTGGCGCGATCATCGAGGCCACCCCTCAGCCATCATCGGAGCAACATGGAACTCACCGTCAACAACAGCACCACCGCCGCCACCCTCGTCACCGTCTTCGCCGAACTCCAGGACGGCCGCTACGTCGCCAAGGTCATGCCCGAAACCAGCGTGCCCTACACGCCTTTTTTCGAGAACGAACTCGACCAGGTGATCGTCTATATTGCGCCGGACGAGGAACAGCTGGCCGCCATCCTCACCGCCCTCAACGAGAAGCGCCTGCCCTTCGGCGAGCTGCAGAACTACGGCGCCGCCGGCGGCGGCACCTCGGTCATTCCGGTCTGAGGATCAACCGCGGGCGCGCTGGCCGCGGCCGGCGCGCCCGCGCTCGGGCGCGCGCCCGGCCGGCTGCACCCGCTCCACCATCACGCAGGCGATGCGCCGGTCTTCCACCTCGGCCACCTCGAAGCGCAAGTCGTCGACCACGACGCGCTCGCCGACCGCCGGCAGGCTGCCCAGGCGTTCGAGCAGGAAGCCGGCCAGCGAACTGTAGTCGTCGCTCTCGCTGACCAGCTTGTCGGTGCCGAGCACTTGCTCGACATGATGCAGGTCGGCCGCGCCATCGATGCGCCACAGGCCCGGCCCCTGCTGGACGACCGCCGGCTGCTCGTCCTCGTCCGGGAATTCGCCGGCAATCGCCTCCAGGATATCGATCGGCGTCACCAGGCCTTGCAGGGTGCCGTATTCGTCGGCGATCAGCACCAGCTGGCCATGCGAGCGCTGCAGCGTTTCCATCACTTTCAATACATCGCCGGTCTCGGGCAGGATGATCGGCGTGCGCACGTGGGCCGGGTCGATGCGCCCACCCTGGGCCAGGTCCGCCATCAGGTCGCGCGCGCGCACCACGCCGATGATCTCGTCGAGCTGGCCCTTGCAGACCGGGAAAAAGCTGTGCGGGGTTTCCATGATCTGGCCGCGGATGACATCGGCCCCGGCGTCGATATCGATCCAGGAAATGTCGGCGCGGTTGGTCATGATCGAACGGATCGAGCGCTGCGACAGGCTCAGCACGCCGCTGACCATGTTGCGCTCGGCCGGATCGAAGGCTTGCGCGGGGCTGGTTCTGGGCGGGGTGACGGTGTCGTCGACGGGGGCGGATTCGGTCTTGCCACCCAGCATGCGCAGGATGGCGTCGGCCGTCCGCTCGCGCAGCGGCAATCGCGCTTCCTCCTTCGCCACGTTGCGCCCGGCCAGTTGATTCAGTGCTTCGATGGCGACCGAGAAGCCGATCGCCGCATACAGGTAACTCTTGGGAATGTGGAAGCCCAGACCTTCGGCGATCAGCGCCAGGCCGATCATCAGGAGGAAACTCAGGCACAGCACGACCACGGTCGGGTGCGCATTGACGAAGCGCGTCAGGGTGCGGGAGGCGAACAGCATCACGCCCATCGAGACGACCACCGCCGCCATCATGACCCAGAGCTGGTCGACCATGCCGACGGCGGTGATCACCGAGTCGAGCGAGAACACGGCGTCGAGCGCAATGATCTGGGCCACGACCAGGCCGAAAGCGGCGTATTCGACCGGACTTGTGCGGCGCGCGGTCTTGCCCTCGACCCGTTCGTGGAGTTCCATGGTGGCCTTGAACAACAGGAACAGGCCGCCCAGCAAGAGGATCAGGTCGCGTCCCGAAAAGGCCATGGCGCCTAACGAGAACAGGGGTTCGGTCAGCGTGACGATCCAGGAAATCATGGTCAGCAGGCCGACCCGCATCAGCATGGCGAGCGAGAGGCCGAGCAGGCGCGCGCGGTCGCGCTGTTCCGGCGGCAGCTTTTCGGCCAGGATGGCGATGAAAATCAGGTTGTCGATGCCGAGGACGATCTCGAGGACGACGAGCGTGGAAAACCCGATCCAGATGTTCGCGTCAAGCAGCCATTCCATGTGTCGCCTCGCCTCCCGGTCGCGCCCTCGATGGTGTGGCCGGCGCTGCCGCAGAGCGGCGCCGGCCTTGCCTCAGACGTAGGCCGGCAGCTTGGGCAGCAGCTTGTCGAGCGTGACCGGATAGTCGCGCACGCGCACGCCGGTGGCGTTGTAGATGGCGTTTGCCACCGCCGCCGCCACCCCGCAGATGCCGAGTTCGCCCACGCCCTTGGCCTTCATGGGCGAGCTCTGCGGATCGGTTTCGTCGAGGAAGATCACCTCCTGGTGGGGGATGTCGCCATGCACCGGCACTTCATAGCCGGCCAGGTCGTGATTGACGAAAAAGCCGATCCGCTTGTCGACCACCAGGTGCTCCATCAGCGCCGCGCCGACGCCCATCGTCATGGCGCCGATCACCTGGCTGCGCGCCGACTTCGGGTTCAGGATGCGTCCGGCCGCGCAGACGGCCAGCATGCGCCGAACCCGCACTTCGCCGGTGGCGGAATCGACCGCGACTTCGACGAAATGGGCGCCGAAGGTCGATTGCTGGGCTTTCTTGTCGAGATCGCCGTATTCCATCGTGTCCTCGGCGCTGATCTCGCCGTCTTTCGCGGCCTGGGCCAGCGCCACCGATTTGCCGCCGGCGCGCACGCTGCCGTCGGCGAATTCGGCCGTCGCCGGATCGAGGCCGAGCTTGGCGGCAACCGCCTCGCGCAGCTTGGTGCAGGCCGCATACACGCCGGCGGTGGAACTGTTGCCGCCCCACTGCCCGCCGGAACCGGCGGAGACCGGGAAGCTGGAGTCGCCCAGGCGCACGTTGATGCGCTCGATCGGCAAGCCCATCATTTCGGCCGCGGTCTGGGCGATGATGGTGTAGCTGCCGGTGCCGATATCGGTCATGTCGGTTTCGATCGTGACCGAGCCGTTGCGCTCGAGGCGGGCGCGCGCCGCCGACTTCATGTTCAGGTTGTTGCGGAAGGCGGAAGCGACGCCCATGCCGATCAGCCAGCGGCCGTCGCGCACCTTGGCCGGTTCGGGGTTGCGGTTTTTCCAGCCGAAGCGCTCGGCGCCCTGGCGCATGGTTTCGACGAAGCGGCGCTGCGAGAATTTGCGCGAGCGGTTTTCCGGGTCGACCGTCGTGTCGTTGACGATGCGGAAGGTGACCGGGTCCATGTTGAGCTTTTCCGCCATCTCGTCGATGGCGATCTCGAGCGCCATCAGGCCCGGCGCTTCGCCCGGCGCGCGCATGGCGTTGCCTTCCGGAAGATCGAGCGTGGCCAGTTTCATCTGCGTGAAGCGGTTCGCGCCGGCGTACAGCAGGCGGGTCTGCAGCACCGCGGTTTCCGGTCCGCCGCCCGGCAAGTCGCCGGAGGTGCTTTCGTGGGAAATGGCCGTGATGCGCCCTTCGCGGGTGGCGCCGATGCGGATGCGCTGGATGGTCGCCGGGCGGTGCGTGGTGTTGTTGAACATCAGCGCGCGCTGCAGCGTCACCTTGACCGGACGCCCGGCGGCGCGCGCACCCAGCGCGGCCATCAGGGCTTCCGAGCGCAGGAACAGCTTGCCGCCGAAGCCGCCGCCGATATACGGCGAGACCAGGCGCACGTTTTCTTTCGGAATGCCGAGCGTTTTTGCCAGGTCGCCCTTGCCCCAATTAATCATCTGGTTCGCCGTGTACAGCGTCAACTTATCGCCTTCCCAGACCGCCAGCGAAGCGTGCGGTTCCATCATCGCGTGCGACTGGTCGGGCGTGGTGTAGGTGGCGTCCAGTTTGACCGGGGCACTGGCGAAGGCGCCGGCAAAGTCGCCGACTTTCGTTTCAGGCTTGTCTTCCTTTTTCGGCGGCAGCTTGGCGCCGGCCTTGGCGTGCTTCAGGTCGTACTCGCCCTTGGTCTTGACGTACTCCACCCTCACCAGGCTGGACGCGGCGCGTGCCTGCTCGAAGGTGTCGGCAACCACCACGGCCACCGCCTGGTGGTAGTGCTGGACCCCGGGGCCGGCCAGCAGCCGGGCCGTGTTGAACTTGCCCTTGTCGAGCTTGCCGGCGTTTTCGTAGGTGACGATGGCGAGCACGCCGGGCGCGCGTTTCGCGGCCGCCGTGTCGATCGAGGCGATCTTGCCCTTGGCAATCGCGGCCCCGATCACATAGCCATAGGCCGCGTTCGGCGCGGCCGCATGCTGTTCGTAGGCGTACGGCGCGGTGCCGCTGGTTTTCATGGGACCGTCGATGCGGTCGGTCGGTTTGCCGATGACCTTCAGCTGGTCGATCGGGTTGGTTGTCGCGGGGGTGGTGAATTTCATGCCGTCAGCCTTTCTTTGCGTCGGCCAGCACGCTCGTGAACGTGCGCTCGATCAGCGGGATCTTGTAGGCGTTTTCGCTCGTTGTTTTGGCGCCTGCCAGCAGCGTCTCGACGGTGGCGCGGGCGCCGCGCGGCATGGCGGCGTCGGCCGCCGGCACGCGCCAGGGTTTGTGGGCCACGCCGCCCAGCGCGATGCGGCCGCTGCCGTCTTTCTGGACGACCGCCGCCACCGAGACCAGGGCGAAGGCATACGAGGAGCGGTCGCGCACCTTGCGGTAGGTGTGGAAGCCGCCGAGCGGACGCGGCAGCACCACGCCGGTGATCAGTTCGCCGGGCATCAGGCTGGTTTCGACATGCGGGGTGTTGCCCGGCAACCGGTAGAAATCGGCAATCGGGATCACACGCGTGCTGCCGTTGGCGCGCACGGTCTCGACGCCGGCGTCGAGCAGCTGCATGGCCACCGCCATGTCGCTCGGGTGGGTGGCGATGCAGGCCTCGCTCTGGCCGACGATCGCGTGGTTGCGCGTGTAGCCGCCGATGGCCGAACAGCCGCTGCCGGGCGCGCGCTTGTTGCAGGCCATGTTGGTATCGTAGAAATACGGGCAGCGGGTGCGCTGCAGCAGGTTGCCGGCCGTGGTCGCCTTGTTGCGCAGCTGGGCCGAGGCGCCGGCCAGCAGGGCGCGCGAGAGCACGGCGTAGTCGCGCCGCACGCGGGCGTCGCTGGCCAGGTCGGTGTTGCGCACCAGGGCGCCAATGCGCAGGCCGCCCCCTTCGACCGGCTCGATCTTGTCGAGTTTCAGTCCGTTGACGTCGACCAGGTGGGGCGGCGCCTCGATTTCGAGCTTCATCAGGTCGAGCAGGTTGGTGCCGCCGGCGATGAAGCGCGCGCCAGGGTGGCGCTCGGCCGCTGCCGCCGCTTCGGCCGGCGTGCGGGCGCGTTCGTAGGTGAAAGCCTTCATGCCTTGCCTCCCGCAACCTCGGTGATTGCATCGACGATGTTCGAATAGGCCCCGCAGCGGCAGATGTTGCCGCTCATGCGCTCGCGGATCTCGTCCACGCTGAGCAGGGGTTTGACGTTCAGGTCGGCGCTGACGTGGCTCGGGATGCCGGCGCGGATTTCCTCGATCACCGATACGGCCGAGCAGATCTGGCCCGGCGTGCAATAGCCGCACTGGTAGCCGTCGTGCTTGACGAAGGCCGCCTGCATCGGATGCAGCTTGCCCGGATTGCCGAGGCCTTCGATGGTGGTGACCTCGTCGCCGTCGTGCATGACGGCCAGCGACAGGCAGGAATTGATGCGGCGGCCGTTGACGATCACGGTGCAGGCGCCGCACTGGCCCTGGTCGCAGCCCTTCTTGGTGCCGGTCAGTTTCAGGTGTTCGCGCAGGGCGTCCAGCAGCGTGGTGCGGGTGTCGACGTTGAGCTCCTGACGCTTGCCGTTGACGCGCAGCGTGGTTTTCGCGCTGGTGGGAGGGGGATTGACCGGCGCCGGCGGTGTACCGGCCTGGGCCATGGCCACGGTGGGAATGCCTGCACCGGCGGCGGCGCCGGCGGCGGCCGCACCCGTCTTCAGCAAGTCGCGCCGCGACAGCTTCAAGTCGCTCAAATCGTCCATCATGGGTCTTCGCCTTCTCAGCTGGCGGACTGGTCGCAGCCCGCGTGGGTGGTATCCAGGCGCGCCGGACCGGCGGCGCCATGGCAAGTCGCCTTATGATAAAGACATTCTCGGGGATGGGCGGCACGGTTGACCGAGCAGGTTTTTTGCCCCGCCAGGGTGCCCCGCATGCACCGGAATGGGGCACGCGCACCATGCGGGAACCCACCCGGCATGAAGGCTCGCGGGAAGCTTGCCAGCTTGGTATGATGACGGGTTTGCCGCTCCCGCCCGCTCATCCCCGTGCCGGAACGCGCCACTTATCGACGATGCAGCACAGCCCGGAACACGCATGAACGCCACGCCCCCCACGGACCCGGATTACCAGCGCAGGCGCGAATTCGCCGGCCTGTTCGAGGAAGCGCCCCTGTTCATGGCCCTGCTGCACGGGCCCGAACACCTTGTCGAGTTCGTCAACCCGGGCTACCGGCGCCTGATCGGCCACCGCGACATCGTCGGCCGCCGCATCGCCGACCAGCTCGAGGACGCCGCCGCCCAGGGCTACGTCGCCATGCTCGACCAGGTCTACCGCAGCGGCGCGCCCTATTCCGCGACCGCCGCCAGATACGCGGTGCAGGCCGTGCCCGGCGGCCCGACGGTCGACCGCTACGTCGATTTCGTGTTCCAGCCGGTGCGCGATCCGGCCGGCGCCGTCAACGGCATTTTCGTGCTCGGCTCGGACGTCACCGACCGGGTACGCATCGAAAACCGGCGCGATGCGCTGATCCGGCTCACCGACCTGGTGCGCGACACGCACAGCGCCACCGCGATCATGACGGGCGCCTGCGAGATCCTCGGCCAGACCCTGGGCCTGTCGCGCGTGGGCTTTGGCGTGATCGACACCCCGGCCTGCGATACGATGCATATCAGCACCGCCTGGGAAACGCCGGAAGTGCCTGCCGTTTCAGGCGCGGTCAACTTGCGCGAATTCGGCAGTTTCATCGACGACCTCAAGGCCGGCGCCACCGTCGTCATCGACGACGTCGACAGCGACCCGCGCACGGCCGCCGCCGCCCGGGCGATCAGGGCGTTGGGCGCGGCCTCCTTCGTCAACCTGCCGGTCGTCGAAGACGGCCAGCTGGTCGCCGTCCTCTACGTCAATTGCGCCACGCCGCGCAGCTGGCTGGCGGACGATATCGCGCTGATGCGCGAGGTGGCCGAGCGCATCCGCACTGCCAGCGAACGCCTGCGCAACGAAACCGCGCTGGCCGCCAGCGAAGCGAAGTTCCGCACCATCGCCAACGCCATGCCGCAAATGGTCTGGTCGACCTTGCCGGACGGCTTCCACGACTACTACAACGAGCGCTGGTACGATTTTACCGGCGCCGTCCCGGGCGATACCGACGGCGAGCGCTGGGCCGCGATGTTCCACGCCGACGACCGCGAGCATGCCTGGCAGCGCTGGTCGCACAGCCTGGCGACCGGCGACACCTACGAAGTGCAATACCGCCTGCGGCATCGCTCCGGCGCGTACCGCTGGGTGCTCGGGCGCGCGCTGCCGGTGCGCGACGACGCCGGGCGCATCATCCGCTGGATGGGCACCTGCACCGACATCCACGACCAGAAGCTGGCCGAAAACGCGCTGCGCCTGGCCAACCAGCGCAAGGACGAGTTCCTCGCCATGCTCGCCCACGAACTGCGCAACCCGCTCGCGCCGATCAGCACCGCGGCCCAGGTCATGCGCCTGCGCTACAACGACGCCGAGTACGTCAAGCGCGCCAGCGAGATCATCGGCCGCCAGGTACGTCACATGACCGAACTGGTGGACGACCTGCTCGACGTCTCGCGCGTCACGCGCGGGCTGGCCGAGATGGAGCAGACGCCGGTCGACCTGGGCAGCGTCGTCCAGCATGCGCTCGAGCAGGCGCGCCCGCTGATCGAGGCGCGCCACCAGGAATTGCTCGTCCACATCGACGCCATGCCCTGGGTGGGCGGCGACCGCACCCGCCTGACCCAGGCGGTCTCGAACCTGCTCAACAATGCCGCGAAATACACCCCGCAGCATGGCCGCATCGCCGTGCGCCTGAGCGTCCAGGACGGTCAAGCCTGGATCGTCGTGCGCGACAACGGCAGCGGCATCGCGCCCGGCCTGCTGCCGCACGTGTTCGACCTGTTCACCCAGGGCGAGCGCACCCCGGACCGCGCCCAGGGCGGCCTCGGCCTCGGCCTGACCCTGGTCAAGAGCATCGCCACCCACCACGGCGGCCAGGTGCGGGCCGAAAGCGCGGGCCTGGGCCAGGGCAGCAGCTTCACGATCACCCTGCCGGCCATCGCCGCGCCGGCCGCGGGCGCGACGGCGCCGGCGCAGGCGCCGCGCGTAGCCGGACTGCCGCAGCGCATCGTCATCGTCGACGACAACCGCGACGCCGGAGCCTCGCTCGGCGCCGCCCTCGAAGCGCGCGGCCACCGCATCGCGCTGTTCGACGACGCCCAGTCGCTGCTTGGCGCGGCGAACCCGGGGCCGGTCGACGCCTACATCCTCGACATCGGCCTGCCCGGGATCGACGGCTACCAGCTGGCGCGCCGCCTGCGCGAAGCCGGCCCCTCGCCGCAGGCGCTCATGATCGCCCTTACCGGCTATGGCCAGGCACACGACTACACGCTGTCGAAAGCGGCCGGCTTCGACCATCACCTGGTCAAGCCGGCCGACCTCGAGCAGCTCGAGGGCATCCTGGGCGAGGCCCGCGGCGGCCGCTAGCCGCTGGCCACTAGCCGCAAGTTGCCGGACGCTAGTCGCTCAGCGCCAGCACCCCCTCCACCGGCGCCAGGCCGTCCGGCACGGAGGCTGTGGCCGCGACAGCGGCCCTGGCGCCGGCCCGGGCCGTCCCCGCGCTGTCGTAGTCGACCACGTCGGCGCCGCCTGCATCGCGGTGGCTGATGCGCACCCGCATGCGCCCGGCTGCCTGCTGGCCGGCGCCATCGACGGCATCGATCAGGAAGCGGTAGCCGGCGCGGCCGTTGAAGCGGCCCGTGCCTTCGAGGCGCACCTGGGCGCCGTTGCGCGCCACCGTGGCCACGCTGTCGCTCCTGAATCCGAAGGGTCCCTGCAGCGCAACGACGCCCTGGGCCGTTTTCGCAGCGGGCGCGCCGGTCTGCGCGGTAGCGAGCGGCGCCCACAGGGCGAACCGCAGCGGCAGCGCCCGCGTCGCGCCTCCAGGAGCGGCGGCCCCGGCCAGCGTGCCGCGCCCGCTCAAGGCGGCCAGGCCGGGCGCATTCACGACCACCTGGCGCCGGGTCTCGGTGCTGCGGCCGGCCGAATCGGTGACGCGCAGCACCAGGGTCTGGAGGCCGGGCGCGCAGAAGCTGTGCTGCAGGCCGACTTCGCCCCTGCCCCAGGCTTCGCGCACCAGCGGCGACGGCGAGGCGCAGCCGTCGCCCCAGTCGGCCACGGCGGTATGGGTCTGGCCGGGGGCGTTGTCGATGAAGCCCAGCCGCGCGCGCACCTCGGCGCCGAGCGTGACGCTGTCGGGCAGCCCGAGCACGGGCCCGAGCACCGGCGCATCCGTGCCGACCTTGCCGGGACGCAGCATCACCAGGCCGGCGTTCGAATACGCCAGGATCACGCCCGCTTCGTTGATGGCGGCGCCTGCCTGCAGCACCAGGCCGGCCGGGATGCGGTGCAGCCGGCTGTTGAGGTCGATCGGCGCCGTGAGGCCGCGCCAGAGCACGGCGCGCGTGCCCGCCGGGCGCACCAGGCTGCCGACCATCTCGCTGCGGTTGTTGATGTCGAAGACGTCCGAGCCGGGGGCGCCGGCGCGCGGCAGCAGCACCAGGCCGCGCGTGCGCGTCCACTGGTAGGCGGCGGTGCCGGCGCGGGTGCTGGTGAGGCCGACCAGCTGGCCGATGTCGTTCAGGCCCGCGACCAGGCGTGCGCCGCCGTCCTGCGCGCCCAGCGGCACCATGCCGCCCACGGGGCTCCAGAAGAAGCCGACTTCGTGCTCGCCGCCGGCATCGTCGCCGGCGCCGGCAACCTCGCCGCGCGCGTTGATGAAGAGCGTGAAGGCGCGCTGGCCGCCGACGGTGCCGAGATCGGTCATGGCGCCGGCGGCATTCCAGACGGCGGCGTGGATGCTGCCGTCGGCGGCGTCGGTGTACCCGCCGGCCACGCCCGCGCCGTTGATGGCGAGCCCCTCCGACTGGGAGAACGGCAAGGGGCCGAGCGGCAACAGGCTGGCGTCCGGATTGAAGCGCACCGCGCGCGCGGTGATGCCGGGCGCCGGCACCTGGCCGACGATCTGGCGGCGGTCGTTGATGCCCCACGCCCGTCCGTTCAGCGATCCGGGCAAGGTGCGCAAGCCGTTCGCCGGCGTCCAGGTGACGGGATAGAGGTTGCCGAAGGGTTCTGCCGCGTCGATCGACTCGGCGAGCACCACGCCGCGGTTGTTCAGGCCCTTGATGACGGTGAACCCGCCGCCCAGGTCGCCGATCGGCAGCACCCGGTCGCCGTCGAAGAAGGCGTTTGTGCCGAAGACGAAGGAGCCGACCGCGGCTTGCCCTTTTTCGTTGAGCAGGGCCGCGGCGCCGCCCTCGGGGTCGAGGTTGATGACGCTGTAGACGCCCGCGCCGCAGGCGCATGGCGCCGGCCCGGCCATGGCGCTGCTCGCGCACAGCGCCGCGCAGAGGCCGGCCAGCACCCGTTTGCGCAGCGCCGGTTTTCCGATCAGATAGTCGTTCATCTGCTTTCCTTCCCAGAAGCGTGATGAGATGTCCGGTACGAAAGAGGCAGACCGCAAGGTTCCCGCCTCCCCGCACCGGGTCGAATCAGCCCACTCTAGGTGGAACGCGGCGTACGGATATGATGACGCACAAACCTGCGCCTGCCGCGCATGAAGCTTCCAATCGGACAGTTTTGTCCGGAAAGTGACTTGTGAAAACTTAGCGCGTCACCGGCGTCAGCAACGGCTTGCCGGCGAAGTGGGCGAGCAGGTTGTCCGCCGCCAGCATGCCCATCGCGCTGCGGGTCTCGCGCGTAAAACTGCCGACGTGCGGGGTCAGCACCACGTTGTCGAGTTCGCGCAGCGCGGGCGGCACCCGCGGCTCGTCCTCGAACACGTCGAGCGCGGCGGCGCCCAGGCGGCCCTCGCGCAGGGCCAGGGCCAGCGCCGCTTCGTCGACCAGCGAGCCGCGCGCGATGTTCACCAGCAGGCCTGCGGGGCCGAGCGCATCGATCACGGCGCCGTCGATCATCGCGCGCGTCGCCGCGCCGCCGGGCGCGCACACCACCAGGAAGTCGGACGCGCGCGCCAGGGCCAGCAAGGATTCGCTGCGCGCATACGGACTGGCGGCCGTGCTGCGCTGGAAGTAACGGATCTCCAGGCCGAAGGCCGCCAGGCGCGCGGCGACGGCCTGGCCGATGCGCCCGAAGCCGACGATGCCGGCCACCTTGCCGCGCAGGCTGCGCGCCGGGGTCAATGGCGCCTTCGCTTCCCAGCTGCCGGCGCGCACATAGCGGTCCAGCTGCGGCAGGCGGCGGCTGGCCGCCAGCAGCAGGCCCACGGCCAGGTCGGCGACGTCGTCGGTCAGCACGTCGGGCGTGTTGGTGACAGGAATGGCGCGCGGCGCGAGCGCCTCGAAGTCGACCGCATCGACGCCGACGCCGTGCACGGCGACGATTTCGAGCTGCGGCAGGCGCGCCGCCGTCGCCGCGTCGAGGCCGGCGATGCCGGTGGTGTAGACGGCGCGCACGTTCGCGCCAACGCCTTCGAGGAAGGTATCTCGCTCGCCCGGCGCGACCCCCGCCAGGCGGTGGCAGACGAAGCTGCGCTCGAGCAGCGCATCGACTTCGGGCACCCAGCCCGAGCCCAACAACAATAGTTCTGGACGCAAGCTCGTCTCCTTTCGTTTCACATCGGGCAAGTATAGCCGTGGCGCAATCAGTCCGCCCGGGCGCGCGCGTGTTTGCGCTCGGCGCGCCCGGCCAGCGCCGCCAGGGCGCTCGATGCCAGCAGCACCAGGGCGCTGGCCGTGAAGGTGGCCTGGTAGCCGATCTGGTCGAACAGCAGGCCGCCAACCGTGGCGCCACACATGATCGCGAGCTGGATCACGGCCACGATCAAGCCGCCGCCCGCTTCCGCATCCTGCGGCAGGGTGCGCGCCAGCCAGGTCCACCAGCCCACCGGCGCCGCCGTCGCCACCAGGCCCCAGGCGCCGAGCAGGATGGCGGTGACGGTCAGCGAAGCGCCGAAACCGGTCAGGAGCAAGGCGATCGCCGCCATCAGCACGGGAATCGCGACCAGCACCCGGTACAGGCCGCCCTGGAGCACCCGTCCGATCAGGCTGGTGCCGGCGACGCCCGCCACGCCGATGACGAGCAGCACCATCGAGAGCGTGGAGACGCCGACGCCGGTGACCTTTTCCAGGAAGGGGCGCAGGTAAGTGAACAGCGCGAACTGCCCCATGAAGAACAGGCTGACCGCCGCCATGCCGAGGGCGACCGGTGGGCGCGCAAGCAGGCGCAGCACGTTGCCGGAACCGGAAGGCCGCTGCGCGGGCAGCGCCGGCAGCGTCCACCATTTCCAGAGGAAGGCGGCCGCCGCCAGCGGAACGACGCAGAAGAAGGCGCCGCGCCAGCCGATCTGGGCGCCCAGGAAACTGCCCAGCGGCGCCGCGACCACGGTGGCGAGCGCATTGCCGCCGTTCAGGATCGCCAGCGCGCGCGGCACCTGCCGGGCCGGCACCAGGCGCATCGCGGTGGCCGCCGAGAGCGACCAGAAGCCGCCGATCGCCACGCCCAGCACGGCGCGCCCAGCCATGAAGACGGCGTAGTCGGGCGCCAGGGCGACCACCGTGCCGGAGACGATCATCATGAACGACAGCGCCAGCAGCACCAGTTTGCGGTCGACGCGTCCGGCCAGGGATGGCAGAAGCAAGCTGGTCGCCAGCGCGAAGGCGCCCGAGATTGCAATCGCCTGGCCAGCCTGGCCCTCGCTGATGGCGAGGCTCGCCGCGACCGGCGTCAGCAGGCTCACCGGCAGGAATTCGGAAGCGATCAGGGCGAAGGCGCTCAGCGCCAGCGCGACCACCGCGCCCCAGGCGGCTGGTTTGTCGTCCGCCCGCGGGGCGTTGACGGGTAATTCGATGTCGATTGCAGCCATGTTGACACTCCTTGGTACGAAGCGAAGCATCTTAACTGCTGCAATGCAGCAAAGACCGGCCCGAATTCGCATGGGCCTATGAGCGTGTATCATGAATGCGCCGCCCGAATCAGTACGCGGCTTCATGAACGATCAGGGAGCGCCGGTTATGGCCCGTGACAACTTCAACGACATCCTCGTGTTCATCGCCGTCGCGCGCGAACGCAGCTTCACGCGCGCCGCCGCCAAACTGGGGATGACGCAGTCGGCCCTCTCGCACATCGTGCGTGGGCTGGAAGCGCGCCTGGGCGTGCGCCTGCTCACGCGCACCACGCGCAGCGTCTCGCCGACCGAGGCCGGCGAGCGCCTGCTGCAGAACGTGGCGCCGCGCATCGAGGAGATCGAGGCGGAAATCGCCGCCGTCAGCGACCTCGGCGACAAGCCGGCGGGCACGATCCGAATCACGGCGGTCGACCACGTGATCGACCACGTGCTGTGGCCGCGCATCGCGCCCCTGCTGCCGCTCTACCCGGATTTGCACGTCGAAATCCACGCCGACTACCGCATCGTCGACATCGCGGCCGAACGCTACGACATCGGCGTGCGCCACGGCGACCAGGTCGACAAGGACATGATCGCCGTGCGTCTCACGCCCGACGTGCGAATGCGCATCGTCGGCGCGCCGCCCTATTTCGCCGGACGGCGCGCCCCGCGCACCCTGGCCGACCTGCTGGGGCACAACTGCATCAACCTGCGCCTGGCCAGCAGCGGCGGCCTGTACGCCTGGGAGCTCAGGCACGGCGGCGAGGACGTGGAGGCGCGGGTACGCGGCCAGGCCGTGTTCTCGACCGCCCAACATATATTGAACGCGGCGCTCGGCGGCGCCGGCCTGGCTTTCCTGCCCGACGAACTGGTGGCCGAGCACATCCGCGCCGGGCGCCTGCTCAGCCTGATGGAGGACTGGTGCCCGCTGTGGCCGGGCCTGCACGCCTACTACCCGAGCCGGCGCCATTCCTCGCGCGCGCTGGGGCTGGTGATCGACGCGATCCGCCACCGGGCGGCTGTTTGACGGAAAATACCGAAACCCCGCCACCGGAGCCGCCCCCCGTGAACCCTGCCGATGCCGACCATCACCTCGAGCGCCTGAGCGAGAAAAAGCGTCCGCTGACGCGCCTCGTCTTCATCATCACCGCGCTCGCCTGCCTGCTGGTGCTGGGCCTGGCCGCCTGGTTCGCGGCCGCCTCGCGCCAGACCCAGCTGCGCGAAGCCCAGGTCGCCAACACCAACATCGCGCGCATGATCGCGGTGCAGGTCGAGTCGACCATCAAGACCGCAGACGTCGCCCTGGTCAACCTCGCCGAACGGGTCGAGCACGACGGCATCCAGGGCAGCGCCCTCGACCGCCTGCAGGCCCACCTGGCCGCCGTGGCCGGCACCAGCCCGGAGCTGCACGGCCTGTTCGTCTACGGCGCCGACGGCACCTGGCTCGCCACCTCGCTGGGGCGGCCCGCCGCCGGCAGCAATTCGGACCGCGAGTATTTTCAATACCACCGCAGCCACCCGGGGCGCGGTCTGCACGTCGGCCCGCCGATCCGCAGCCGCTCCACGGGGGTCTGGGTGATTCCCGTGTCGCGCCGGATCAACGCGGGCGACGGCAGTTTCGCCGGGGTCGCGCTGGTCACTCTCAAGATCGATTTTTTCGAACGCATCTACGACGAACTCGATATCGGCAAGACCGGCACCGTGCTGCTGGCCCTGACCGACGGCACCGTCGTCTACCGGCGTCCCTTCGACGACAAGCTGATCGGCGCCAACCTGGCCTCCAGCCCCGCGCTGCAGACCCTGTTCAGGCAAGCCTCGGGCTCGGCGATCCTGGTGTCGACGGTCGACCGCATCGAGCGCCTCTACAGCTATCGCAACGTGCGCGGCCTGCCCTTCGTGGTGGCGGTCGGGCGCACCAAGGACGAACTGCTGAACGATTGGAAGCGCGCCAGCGCCCTGATCGGCGGCGCCGCCTTGCTGGTGTGCGCGATGATCGCCCTGCTGGCGAACCGGCTGTTCGAGCAGATCGTGATCCGCGACCAGCTCGACGACAAGCTGCGCGCCCGCTCCGAGGACCTGGCGCAGCACAACGTCGGCCTGCACCAGCTGGCCCACACGGACAGGCTCACCGGCATCGCCAACCGCCTCATGTTCGATACCGTGCTCGAGCAGGAACTCAAGCGCGCGCAGCGCGGCGACGCCTGCCTGTCCCTGATCCTGCTCGACGTCGACTACTTCAAGAAATTCAACGACCGTTACGGCCACCTGGCGGGCGACAGCTGCCTGCGCGGCGTCGGCCGGGTACTGGCGGAGCAGGTGATCCGCGCCGGCGACCTGGCGGCGCGCTATGGCGGCGAGGAGTTCGCCGTGATCCTGCCGAACACCGACCGCGGCGGCGCGGTCGCCGTCGCCGAACGGATTCGCCTGGAACTGCTGGCACTGGACATCGCGCATGCCGACGCGCCGTCCGGCGTGCTCAGCGCCAGCTTCGGCGTCGCCACCGTCGCCGCCGGCCAGGAAGCGCAGCTGCGCCCCGCCGACCTGGTCGCCCGCGCCGACGCCCGCCTGTACGAGGCCAAGCACGGCGGGCGCAACACGGTGCGCGCCTAGCGGCCGTGAACGGGATTCAGTGCCGACAGGTAGTCCTCGCCGCCGACTTTTCCCCATCCACGCGACGGCCTTGCCGGCCCACGCAAGCCTGCGTTGCGGCGCGCGCGATGGCGATCCCGCCGGCCGCGGCGAGGAATGCAACGAGGGCGATACGCCCATGAATGCCCGTCACGAATGCGCCGGCATGGGCGCCTCGACGCCCGAGTACACCTGCACCGCATCCGGCAGGCGCGCGCCGCGCACCGCGATCGCGCCCAGCGCCGTATTCAGCTCGGCCAGTTCCGCCGGCGTGAAGCGCAGCGCCGCCGCACCGGTATTTTCCAGCATGTGCGCCATCTGGGTGGTGCCGGGAATCGGCACGATGGCCGGATCCCGGGCCAGCAGCCAGGCCAGCGCCACCTGGGCCGCGCTAGCGTGCTTGCGCGTGCCCCAGGCCTTGAGCAGCGCCACCAGCTGCAGGTTGTGCGCCAGGTTCTCGGGACTGAAGCGGGTCTCGTTCTTGCGGATGTCGCCGTCGGCGAAGCGCGTCGCCGCGTCGATGGCGCCGGTCAGGAAGCCCACGCCCAGCGGGCTCCAGGGCACGAAGCCGATGCCCAGGTCGCGGCAGGCCGCCAGTACCTTCTCTTCCGGCCCGCGCCACAGCATCGAGTATTCGCTCTGCACCGCCGACAGCGGCAGGGCCGCATGCGCGCGGCGCAGGGTGTTCAGGCCCATCTCCGACAAGCCCCAGTGCAGCACCTTCCCCTGCTTCATGAGCTCTTGCACGGCGCCGGCCACGTCTTCGATCGGCACCGCCGGGTCGACCCGGTGCTGGTACAGCAGGTCGATGCGGTCGGTGCGCAGGCGCCCCAGCATGCCATCGACCGCCTGCTTGATGTGGGCAGGACGGCTGTTCAGGCCAGGATTGCGCTTGCCCGTCTCGAGGTCGATGTTCCAGCCGAATTTGGAGGCGATGACGACCTGGTTGCGGAACGGCGCGACGCCCTCGCCCAGGATGCGTTCGACTTCGTGCGGGCCGTAGGCTTCGGCGGCGTCGAAGAAGGTGACGCCGCGCTCGAAGGCGGTGCGGATGATGTTGTGCATCTCCGGACGGCTCGGAACCGTGGTCTGGTAAGTGCGGCTCATGTTCTGCACGCCCAGTCCGATGCGCGAGACCTCCAGCTGGCCGAGCCTGCGGCGGCCGAGCGGCGCGGGATGGGGGGCGGCAGCGGCCTGCCCGGCCAGCGGAATGGCTGCCAGGCTGCCGGCCGCCAGCAGGAAGCCGCGTCGTGCGCCGTGCGATTGTTCGTAGTTTGCCATGGCGTGTCCTCGAAAGATCAGCGGTCGACCATCTGCTGCGCGGCTGGCGAATAGCGCTCGCCCTGCACGGGAATGCGCGCGACCGCCTCGCCGATACCGGCCAGCTCCGACGCCGTCAGTTCGACCCGGGCCGCGCCGAGGTTCTCCTGCAGACGGTGCAGTTTGCTGGTGCCGGGGATCGGCACGATCCAGGGCTTCTGGAACAAGAGCCAGGCCAGTGCGATCTGCGCCGGCGTCACGCCCTTGGTGCGCGCGATGGCGCCGACCAGGTCGACCAGCGCCTGGTTGGCGCTGCGCGCGGCGGGCGAGAAACGCGGCACCGAATTGCGGAAGTCGGTGGCGTCGAATTGCGTCGCCGCGTCGATGCCGCCGGTGAGGAAACCCTTGCCCAAGGGGCTGAAAGGCACGAAGCCGATGCCGAGTTCCTCGAGCACGGGCAGGATCGCCTCCTCCGGCTCGCGCCACCACAGCGAGTATTCGCTCTGCAGGGCCGCCACCGGCTGCACCGCGTGCGCGCGCCGGATCGTCGCCACGCCCGCTTCCGACAGGCCGAAGTGCTTGACCTTGCCCTCCTTGACCAGGTCGCGCACGGCGCCGGCCACGTCCTCGATCGGCACGTTCGGGTCCTGGCGGTGCTGGTAGAACAGGTCGATCCGCTCGACCTGCAGGCGTCGCAGCGACTGCTCGGCCACGGCGCGGATGCGCTCCGGGCGGCTGTCGAGGCCCTGTGCCGGGTCGCCGTTGCGAAAGCCGAATTTGGTGGCGATGACGACTTCGTCGCGCAGCGGCGCCAGCGCCGCGCCGACCAGTTCCTCGTTGGCGCCATAGGCCTCGGCCGTGTCGAACAGGGTCACGCCCTGCCCGGCCGCCGCGCGGATCAGCGCGATGGCCTCGTCGCGCCCGGCCGCAGGTCCATAGCCGAAGCTCAGGCCCATGCAGCCCAGGCCGATGGCCGACACGCGCAGTCCGCTGCGTCCTAGTTCACGTTGCTGCATTGCCGTTCTCCTCGCGTTGATGTCAGGCGTTCACTTTACTGAAACGGCAGTCATTTGATAAGCCGCTATAATCGGGATACGATCATTAGCTAGCCTAATCAATCATGCGCGAGAACCTGAACGACCTGGCCGCCTTCCTCAGCGTCGCGCGCGCCGGCAGTTTTACGCGCGCGGCGGCGCGGCTGGGGGTGTCGCAATCGGCCTTGAGCCAGACCATCCGTGGCCTGGAAGAGCGCCTCGGGCTGCGCCTGTTCACGCGCACCACGCGCAGCGTCGCGCCGACCGTGGCCGGGGAACGGCTGCTGGCGAGCATCGGGCCGCGCCTGGAAGGCATCGAGGCCGACCTCGCCGCCCTCTCCGACCTGCGCGACAAACCGGCCGGCAGCATCCGCATCACCGCGTCCGAGCACGCAGCCAATGCGATCCTGCTGCCCAGGCTCGCCGGCCTGCTGCCCGACTACCCCGACATCAAGGTCGAGATCAATACCGATTACCGGATGGTGGACATCGTCGAGCAGCGTTTCGACGCCGGCGTGCGCCTCGGCGAATCGATCGCGAACGACATGGTCGCGGTGCGCATCGGCCCCGACGTGCGGATGGCGGTGGTCGCCACGCCCGCCTATTTCGCACGCCGTCCGCCACCGCTGAAACCGCAGGACCTGACCCAGCACGACTGCATCAACGTGCGCCTCCCGACCCACGGCGGGCTGCTGCCCTGGGATTTCAAGAAGGGGTCGCGCGAGCTCAACGTGCGCGTCGAGGGCACGCTGATCTTCAACGGCTTTCCGCAGATCGTGATGGCGGCGCTGGCCGGCCTGGGGCTGGCGTTCACACTGGAAGAAGTGGTCGCGCCGTATGTCGCGGACGGCCGGCTGGTGCGGGTGCTGGACGACTGGTGCGCGGTGTTTCCGGGCTACCACCTCTACTATCCGAGCCGGCGCCAGCCGTCGCCGGCGTTTTCGCTGGTGGTCGATGCCTTGCGCTACCGGGGTTGAGGGGGATGCACCGCGCATGCGGAGCCGGCGGCATACATGGCCCAGGCTGGAACGGTTGACATGAGCGGCCCTTCGGCGAAGTGGTTGGCGAGCAAAAGTACCAGGCCATTTTTACCGACTGCAGGTTGCTGGGCAATGAAATCCGCTGTCCGCGCTGTGTGTCGTCCACGCGCCAGACATGGCGCGCCGCACGGCGTAGAATCGTCCATGCCGGTATGACGAACGGAGGCAGTATGTACAACACCATCGTGGTTCACGTCGACGACGGCAGCGCGCGCGAGTCGCGCCTGCAGGCCGCGGCCGTGCTTGCGAACGCATTCGACGCCCATCTTGTCGGCAGCGCGGCGACCGGCATGTCCTGGTCGTCGTACGCCTTGCTGACCGGCTCGATGGCGGTGACGCCGGTCGACGAATTCAACGCCATGTGCACGAGCGCGCCCGCCAGCCTGCGCGACTTCGCCGAGCGCGCCCGCCAGCTCGGCGTCGCATCCGTCGAGGAACGCCTGGTCGAGGACGACCACCGCCACGCGCTGCTGCTGCAGTCGCGCTATGCCGACCTGGTCGTCACCAGCCAGGATACGAAAACCCAGGACGCCGTCCGCGGCTTGCCGCAGTACGTGGCCCTGCACGGCGCGCGCCCGGTGCTGGCGGTGCCGTCATCCTATGCCGGCGAGCCCCTGTCCGACGAGGTCGTCGTCGGCTGGGACGGCAGCCTGCAGGCGATTCGCGCCGTCCAGGCGGCCCTGCCCCTGCTGGTGCGCGCCGCCAGCGTGCGCCTGGCGCTGGTGAATGCCGACACCGAGTCCGGCCTGCATGGCGAGGAACCGGGCGCCGACATGGCCCTGTACCTGGCGCGCCATGGCGTGAAAGTCGACGTGGTCAAGGAAAAGACCACGGCGCCGGTCGGCGAGGCGCTGATCGGCATCGCGGGCGCGTATGGCGCCGGCTTGCTGGTCAGCGGCGCCTTCGGGCACAGCCGCTACCGCGAATTCGTGCTTGGCGGCGTGACGCGGGTGCTGCTCGAGCGCAGTCCGTTCCCGGTGCTGGTGGCGCATTGACGGTGTCTCAGGGCAGCTTGTCGGTGCCGGCCTTCGCTTCGAGCAGTCCCGCCAGTAAGGCATCCCGCGCCGGGGCCAGCTGGGCGCCGTCGCGGCCGGCAAGCGCCGCGTCCACGCCGGCCGCCAGCTGGGCTTTCAAGGCCTCGGTGATGCGCGGCGTGCCGAGGTCATCCCACCAGCTCTCGATCGGCCCGCCCAGGTGCTCGAGCATGTGGCCGATGCCGCCCTCGCCGCCCGACAGGTGCAGGTTCATGAAGGGCCCCATCAGCGCCCAGCGCAGTCCCGGCCCGTAGGCGATCGCGGTATCGACGTCGGCCACCGTGGCCACGCCCTGCTCGACGAGATGAAAGGCTTCGCGCCACAAAGCCGCCTGGAGGCGGTTCGCGATATGGCCCGGCACTTCCTTGCGCACGTGGATCGGGCGTTTGCCGATCGCGGCATAGAAGGCCATCGCGCGCTCGACCGTCCGCGGGGAAGTCAGCGCGCCGCCGATCACTTCGACCAGCGGGATCATGTGCGGCGGATTGAAAGGATGCCCGAGCACGACCCGTTCCGGATGCGCGCAGGCCGCCTGTACCCGGCTCATCATCAGGCCCGAGGAACTCGAGGCCAGGATCACATCAGGCGGCAGCAGCGCGTCCATGTCGCGAAACAGCGCCAGTTTCAGGTCTTCGCGTTCGGGGCCGTTCTCCTGCACGAAATCGACGCCGGCCAGCGCCTGGGCGAGGTCGCTTGAAAAGCGCAGGCGCTCGACTGACGCGCCTTCGGCCAGGCCCATCTGGGTCAGGATCGGCCAGTGCGCGCCCACCGCGGCGCGCAACTTCGCTTCGGCGCCGGGCATCGGGTCGGTGGCCGACACGTCGAAGCCGCGCGCCAGGAAACAGGCCGCCCAGCTGGCGCCGATGACGCCGGTGCCGACGACGCCGATGCAATTGATGTCGTTCGCCATGGTCTTCCTCATGCGGATTTCTTGTTCAGTCCCAGATAGGTATCGATCACCTTCGGGTCGTTGGCCAGCTGCGCGGCCGGGCCTTCCATCACCACGTCGCCGGTTTCCAGCACATAGCCGTAGTCGGCCGCCTGCAGCGCCGCGCGCGCGTTCTGCTCGACCAGCAGGATGCCGACCCCGGTTTCCTTCAGGCGCACGATGATGCGGAAGATCTCCTTGACGATCAGGGGCGCCAGGCCCAGGCTCGGCTCGTCCAGCATCAGCAGGGTCGGTTTCGCCATCAGCGCCCGCCCCAGCGCCACCATCTGGCGCTCGCCGCCGGACATGGTGCCGGCCGCCTGGGCACGCCGTTCGCGCAGGCGCGGGAACAGCTCGTACACGGATTCGAGCTGGGCCGCGTAATCCTTCTCGCCGCGCTTGTAGCGCGTGTAGGCGCCCAGCAGCAGGTTGTCCTCCACGCTCATGGTCGTGAACAGGTCGCGGCTTTCCGGCACCAGGCTCATGCCCTGGGCCACGCGCGCCTCGACCGGATAGCCGCCCACGTCGACCCCGCGCAGCAGCACCGCGCCGCGGGTCGAGGCGTTCGCCACCTGGGCGCCGGCGATCGCGTTCAACATGGTCGACTTGCCGGCGCCGTTGGGGCCGATGACGGTGACGATCTGGCCGGCGCCGACGGTGACGTTCAGGCCGTGCAAGGCCTCGACCTTGCCATAGGCGACGTGCAGGTCGCGTATTTCGAGAACCGGAATGGCCATCAGTCGATCCCTCCCAGGTAGGCTTCCAGCACGGCCGGGTCCTGCTGCACGTGGGCCGGATCGCCCTCCGCGATTTTTGTGCCGAATTCCATGACGATCAGGCGATCGGTCAGGTTCATGACGAAGTCCATGTCGTGCTCCACCAGCAAGATGCTCATGCCCTCGCCTTTCAGTTTCTTGAGCAAGGCCGCCAGCGCCTCCTTCTCCTTGTAGCGCAGGCCGGCCGCCGGTTCGTCCAGCAGCAGCAGCGACGGGTCGGCGCACAGCGCGCGCGCGATCTCGAGGATGCGCTGCTGGCCCAGGGCCAGGTTGCCGGCCTGCTCGTAGAGCATGGCGCCGAGGCCCACCCGTTCGAGCTGGGTGCGCGCCTCGAACAGCAGCGCCGTTTCCTCGGCGCGGTCGAGCGACAGGCTGCTCGACACCACGCCGCGGCGCGCGCGCAGGTGGGCGCCGATGGCGACGTTTTCGAGCACCGTCATTTCCGGCAGCAAGTGCACGTGCTGGAAGGTGCGGCCGATACCGAGCCTGACGATCTCGCGCGAAGGCAGCGCATCGATGCGGCGCAGCGTCTGCCCGTCGCCGAAGCGGATCGCGCCGCTGGTCACCGGCAGCACGCCCGTCACCAGGTTGAACATGGTCGACTTGCCGGCGCCGTTGGGGCCGATCAGGCCGACGATTTCGCCGCTGTTGACGGTGAAGGCCATGTCGTTGACGGCCACCAGCCCGCCGAACTGTTTGCGCGCCTGGTCGATCACCAGCAGCGGGTGGCCGAGCGCCGGCCTGGCGCGCTGCGGCAAGGCCGGCGCGGCATCCGGCGCCAGCGCGTCCGGGCGCTGCGGCAACCAGCGCGCGATGAAGGGCCAGATGCCGTTGCGCGCATGCTGGAGCAGCACCACCATCAGGATGCCGAACACGATGATCTCGAAGTTGCCGGTCGAGCCGACCAGGGCCGGCAAATAGGTTTGCAGCTGGTCCTTGAGGATGGTGAGCACGGCCGCCCCTAATATCGCGCCCCACAGATGGCCGGCGCCGCCGATCACCGCCATGAACAGGTATTCGATGCCGGAGTTCAGGCCGAACGGCGACGGATTCACGGCGCGCTGCAGGTGGGCGTACAGCCAGCCCGAGACGCAGGCCAGCAAGGCCGCGATCACGAAGATGCGGATCTTCATGGCGGCCGTGTTCACGCCCATCGCCTCGGCCATCAGGCCGCCGCCTTTCAAGGCGCGGATGGCGCGGCCCGAGCGCGAATTAAGCAGGTTGCGCAACAGTGCGATGGCGACCAGCAGGATCGTCCAGATCAGGAAGAACATGCTCTGGCCGGAACCGAGGCCGATGCCGAACAGGCTCAATGGCACGATGCCGCTGATGCCGTCGTACTTGCCGAGGAAGTCCATGTAGCCGAACAGGTAGTACAGCGACAGGCCCCAGGCGATGGTCCCGAGCGGCAGGTAGTGGCCGGACAGACGCAGCATGATGGCGCCGATGAACAGCGCGCAGGCGGCCGTCAGCGCCAGGCCGACGAGCAGCGCGGCCCAGGGCGAGACGCCGTGCGCGGTCGACAGGTAGGCCGTGGCATACGCGCCCAGGCCGACGAAGGCCGCCTGGCCGAAGGAGGTCAGGCCGCCGACGCCGGTGAGCAGCACCAGTCCCAGGGCGACGATGGCGTACAGGCCGATGTAGTTGCCGAGGGTGATCCAGTAAGCGGGCAAAGGCAGCAGGCCGAACACCAGGGCGGCGAGGCCGAGCCACAGCAGGGGATGGCCGGTGAGACGCTTCATCATGCCTCGCCCTCCTCGACCTGCGGATGGACGATCGAGCGCCACAGCAGCACCGGAATGATCAGGGTGAAGACGATGACTTCCTTCAGCGCGCTGGCGTAGAACGAGGAATAGGCTTCCAGCAGCCCGACCATCAGGGCGCCGCCGGCGGCCAGCGGATAGCTCGCCAGGCCGCCGATGATGGCGCCGACGAAGCCCTTCAGTCCCATCAGGAAGCCGCTGTCGTAATAGATGGTGGTCAGCGGCGCGATCAGCACGCCGCACAGGGTGCCGATGGTGGACGCCAGTAAAAAGGCCAGGCGGCCGGCCTGGGTGGTGCCGATGCCGACCAGGCGCGCGCCGCGCCGGTTCACCGCCGTGGCGCGCAGGGCCTTGCCCGACAGGGTGCGGTCGAAGTAGAGGTAAAGGGCGCCGATCAGCACCAGCGCGGTGACGATGACGACGATGCTCTGGCCGGACACCGTCAGCGCGCCGAGATTGAAGACGGCATCGAGGAAGGGCGCCGTGCGCGAGCCTTCGGCGCCGAAGATGACGAGGCCGATCCCGAGCAGCACCAGGTGGACGGCGACGGCGACGATCAACAGCACCAGCACCGGGCTTTCGGCCAGCGGCTGGAAGGCGAGGCGGTAGATCATCGGGCCCATCGGCGCGACGATGGCGAAGGTGAGCAGCAGCTGGGCCAGCATCGGCCAGGAGGACCCTTCGGCCAGGCGGCCGGCCAGGAACACGGCGGCGGGGAAGATCACGAACTTGACCAGGCCGAGCCCGACTTCGCGCGTGCGGTTGACTTGTCCCATGGGGCTGCGCAGCGTGGCCAGCGCATGCTGGGCGAAGGTGGCCAGGCCCAGGATCAGCAGCAGGGTGGCGCTGTGCGGCGCTTTCCCGGCCTGGAGGGCCGCCATGGTCAGGGCGCCGAAGGCGAGGAATTCGCCGATCGGAATGAAGATCACGCGGGTGATCGAGAACACCAGCACCAGTGCCAGCGCCAGCAGCACGTAGACCGCGCCGCTGGCAATGCCGTCCTGGGTCAGGATGGCGAAAATCGTTAAATCCATACCGCTG
>Ga0213835_100340_pt1 | contig 49083 bp, 52 predicted proteins | sample SWPATP01_FD_160576 | JGI IMG/M metagenome (GOLD analysis project Ga0213835, IMG submission 160576) | Coastal seawater microbial communities from Marineland, Florida, United States - SWPA TP0 #1 | ecosystem: Environmental > Aquatic > Marine > Coastal | place: USA: Florida | collected 2016-08-05
TGCCGGATAAGCCGGCTACCAGGGAAAATAGGCTACCTGAGGTGGTCAGAAATCGACCGCTGAGGCTCGAATTTGCTGCGCTGAGCGCATCAGCTGCTCAGCGACGAATTGTTCAGCGGTTCCCTAGCGTGGCGCCAGTGACGAACACCAACCCCTGGGTAAGCGGATAGCGCGTACCGCTGCTCAGGCATACCAGGTTCACCGGCCCGGGCGAGATCGAAGCCGCAAGGGCAAACGCCGACATCGGCAGAATCATGGCAAGGCTCATCGTCATCCTCCAGGGTGGCAATGGGCCTGAGTCTGCCGCTGCGGCGCGGTGCGGTATTGAAGGAAATTGATGTACGAATCTCCCCCGCGCCGTTCAGGCGGGAGGAATGTTCGCATTGAAGCGGAACATGTTGTCCGGGTCCCAGGTTCTCTTCAGTGCTTGCAATCGTTCGTACTTGCTGCCGAATGTGGCTCTGGTGATTTCATTCTGATTTTCCAGAAAACCTGGGTAGTTGAGGTAGAAGCCGCCGCATGAGTAGCGCGCAAAATCCGTCACGGCATTGCGTGCCCAGGCGATATTGGGCTCATCGTCGGTGTGATCGGTCCATACGGATTCGGCAGCAAGTAGATAGGCAGCCTTGCGCCCGCCGAAAGCGGTCTCGTGCTCGGCCACGCGTGCTACCGCGCCACCCATGTGCCATAGCACCAGCGTCGTCAGCGGTGAGGGGCGGGCAGCGGCATGCTCCAGGAGCCGCTCGATTGCCTCATCGCTCAGGGCTTCCTCGGTCACGGTGCGACCCTTCCAGTAGTAAAGATTCCCCTGGGGAAAGCCTGGATCGAGCATGGATTGAATATCCGTCCAGCGCATCGTGCCGCTGAAATCGAACAGCGGTTCCGAGACGGTTCGCAACGGCCGCAATGCTTCCTCACCTTCGGCCGGAGCGCCCGCATACGCACCGAGAAAAGCGATGGCCGGTTTACCACGGGCTTCCAGGACCGGAAAATCCGGCGCATCCGGTACCGTCATCGAGGTGACCAGAGTCGATACCTCATCACAGGTCTTGGCGGTGAAGTCACGATACGCCTGATAACACTTCTTACGCTCTTCAGCCGGATAAGCCACGAAGGTGAAAAAGACCTCCGGCCCGACAGGGTGCAATTGGAACTCGAAGGTGGTCACCACGCCGAAGTTGCCACCGCCGCCTCGCAGGCCCCAGAGCAGCTCGGGGTTCTCGCTTTCGCTGGCATATACCACTTCGCCGCTGCCGGTGACCACTTCGGCACGAACCAGATTGTCACAGGTGAGCCCGTAGCGACGGCGAAGCCAACCGAGACCGCCGCTCAGACAGAGCCCGGCCACCCCCGTCTGCGAAACCACGCCCATTGGCGTGGCAAGGCCGTGTACCTGCGTCTCACGATCTACATCTTCCAACAGTGCGCCGCCCTGGACACGTGCGAGGCGTTTGTCGGCGTCCACGACCACGCCGCGCATCGGCGAGAGATCTATCGCCATGGCGTCGTCTCCCACTGCCGTGCCGGCCACGTTATGGCCGCCGCCGCGTACGGAGATCGGCAGGCCGTGCTCGCGGGCAAATCTTACTGCAGCCAGGACATCCGCCGTTCCTCGACAGCGCGCGATGAGCGCCGGCCGCCTGTCGATCATGCCGTTCCATACCTGGCGTGCCCGGTCGTACTGCGGGTCGTCCGGACGAATCAGGTGGCCACCCAGGGCCGTATCCAGTGCTTCGATAGCCGTCTTGTTCATGGCCGTTCTCCCGTGTGATGTGATTGTTATCGTGCTAATACGGGACGGATCCTTCGCTCCGTGAGAAAAAGTCTATCGATGGCCAGTCGAGTGGCGGAGCGGCGAAAGCGGCAAATCAGCGAGGCGTTTGCGTCAAGTCGCGCCCGTCGGCTGTCGGTCCTCAGCGGCTATAGTGCAATTACTACAACGATAAGATGAGTGAGGGGGGAGTCATGCATGACGTGACGGTGGTGCTGGTCAAGGGCGGCATGCCTTCCACGGCGGTGGCCCCGGTCGAGGTATTCAGTACGGCAGGTGTGCTGTGGAACATGATGTGCAGCAAGCCGGCCGAGCCGCTCTTTCACGTGCGCACCGTGACCCAGGACGGCCGGCCCGTGTGCACGGCCGTTCCATTGACTCTGCAACCGGACTGCGCCATCGACGAGGTCGAGTCCACCGAGCTCATCGTCGTGTCGGCCATCGGTGCCGACCTTGAGGCTGCCTGCCCGCTGAATGCGGACCTCTACCCTTGGTTGCGTGCCTGGCATGCTCGCGGAGTGATGATCGCAGGCGTCTGCGCCGGTGCCGCGTTGGTGGCGGAGGCGGGGCTGCTCGATGACCGTCCGGCCACGACTCACTGGGCAGTCGTCGATGCCTGTCGGCGGCGGTATCCGCGGGTGTGCTGGCAGCCCGAGCGCATCCTGACCGAGTCGGACAACGTGCTGTGTAGCGGTGGGGTATACGCCTCGGTAGATCTCAGCCTTTATCTAGTCGAGAAGCTGTGCGGCCACAAGGTGGCGATGGAAACGGCACGTGCACTGGTGCTGGAAACGCCACGTGCCTGGCAGACGGGTTACGGTACCGAACCGCCGGAGTGCTCCCACGAGGATCGTGGCATCCGCAACGTGCAGGAGTGGCTATTTCGCAACTTCACCGAGGCGGCGCCGCTGGGCAAGCTCGCCGGTTTCATCGGCATGAGTGCCCGCACCCTCGAGCGCCGCTTCAAGGCCGCTACCGGCGAGACACCGCGACAGTATCTGCACCGGGTGCGTATCAACGCGGCACGCCACCTGTTGGAGAATGAATGGCAATCGGTGCAGGCCGTCTGCAACGCGGTCGGCTACGATGACGTGAGCCATTTCCGGCGACTCTTCAAACGCTACACCGGTGTCACGCCGCAGCAGTATCGAGAACGCTTCAGGGCATCCGAAAACGTCGCTGTTGCCGGGCGTGCTCCGCACCGCTGATGCAGGCCGCCCGGGCCCCTCAAATGGCTTCCAACAGCAGCTTGGCCGTAGGCTCGGAGGAGGGCGGGTTCTGCCCGGTGATCAGCTTGCCGTCCTGGCGGGCATAAGGGGTAAACACATCCGCCTTTGAGTAATGAGCGCCACCCTCCTTGAGGGCGTTCTCCACCAGATGAGGTACGACCTCGGTAAGGCCGACCGCCGCTTCCTCGTCGTTGCTGAAGCCGGTGACCTGACGGCCGCGAATGATCGGATTGCCATCGGGATCGCGAGCGTGGATCAGCACGATGGGCGCGTGGCACACGGCGGCCACCGGCTTCTGCTGCGCCCAGAAGGTTTCGACCAGGCGGATCGAATCCGCATCGTCGACCAGATCCCAGAGTGGACCGTGGCCGCCGGGGTAGAAGATGGCGTCGAAATCGTCGGCGCTGACCTCGCTCAGCTTGTGCGTATTGGCCAGCGCCTGCTGGGCCTGGTCGTCCTGCTGGAAGCGGCGGGTCGCGTCTGTCTGGCTCTCCTCGGCGTCGCTCTTCGGGTCCAGCGGTGGCTTGCCGCCCTTGGGCGAGGCCAGCACCACCTCGGCGCCGGCATCCAGGCAGACGTAGTAGGGAGCCGCCAGCTCCTCCAGCCAGAAGCCGGTGGGCTCGCCGGTATCGCCGAGGCGGTCGTGGGAAGTCAGGACCATCAGAATACGTGGGCTCATGAGGCTCTCCTTTCTCGATGCCGGTGGCAACCGGGTCCATGGGGGTCGAAAGGCTATACAGGAGCGTAGCGTGTCCACCGCCGCAAGGCCTAATTTCAAGATTCACCCACCCGGGCTCGGTCAGGGCTACTCTATGAGGTGCGTCGTCCGTGACGCCGGGCGGATAGCGATGACGTCACCGGTTGCAGGCCCAAGGTTTTTCTATGGCTGATCAGACAGACACGAAAAACGCTCGAACGACCCTGAGTGCTTCCCAATGGACGTGTATTGAGCTCTTCAAGGGGCTCGGGCATGAAAAAGCCGTATCTGGCGAGCTGGAAATCACGATTAACTTTCATCCTGACCGATTGACCTCATCGGGGATTCCTCTGCTGCACGCGATTGCCAAGGACGGTGTGCTCAAGTCCCAGTTCGAAACAGGGACCAGCAATGGGGGGCTGAGCGCTTTTCCGGGTGGTGGGCGATGGGCGTGGGAAAGTCGCGCATTCAAGGGCTCCTACGATAGCTGTGAGCCTTCTGCACGTCCGAAGTATGGCGCCTTGAATTACAAGAAGCTTGGTTCGGGAGGCTCTCCTCGCTTCGGCTCCTCGTATTTCAAGCTCAAGCCGGAGTTGCTGGAGCGGACCACGTTCTGTTACCCGGAAAGCTTTTTTGGGCCCAGGAGCTATGGCGCCGGATGTCGGGTAGGCCACTTGATCGAGATGGCGGATGCCGACGAGACGGATTTGCTTGATAACTATATCGAAGCGCATATTCATGGTGTCATAGCGATACATGAAGATATCCAGGCGTTGGTCCTGGACCCGAGTTACAAGCACACTGAAGTCGAGGAATTGGCCGGGAAGTTACCTTTTGAAACGATGTGGCATTCGGGATTCCGGCTGTCGACCGAAACAATGGCCAGGCACCCTGACTATCGTGGACATGAGATTGTCAGAGTCGGTGAGGAAATCGCCGTCGATGATTGGCTGACTCCGAAAATAATAGGTCAGGCCGTGAATGAACGCATCGAGGATGCTCAAAAGTTGAAGAAAGTATGGCACTACTTGGCCCGCTTCGGAGACCAGAACCTGTAAACGCCGGTGCGTTCGTTCAGGCACGCGCTCGTTCGAACGATCATTGCTATCGAGGCTAGACTGCGAATGGACCTGACACGCAGCCAAGGAGGAGAAACATGTTGCTCGAAGGTTCCTGCCACTGCGGCGCGGTTCGTTTCAGCGTCGAGTCGCCGCATCCTTACCCTTACCAGCGCTGCTACTGTTCGATCTGCCGCAAGACCGCCGGTGGGGGCGGCTACGCCATCAACCTGAGTGGGCTCGCCGAGACACTGCAGGTCGAGGGAGCAGAGCATCAGGGTATTTATCATGCCGTGATCGACGGCCGAAAGAGCTCCGGCGAGCGCCACTTCTGCAAACAGTGCGCCTCGGCGCTATGGGTTTTCGATCCCGACTGGCCCGAGCTGGTACATCCGTTTGCATCGGCCATCGACACCGAACTGCCGGTGCCGCCGGAGCGGGTCCATCTGCTGTTGGACAGCAAGGCCGCCTGGGTGGAAGTCGAGACGAAGCAAGGTGACCAGTGCTTCGCCGGCTATCCCGAGGTGAGCATCGCCGAGTGGCATCAGCGCCGGGGGCTGGAAATGCCTTGAGCGTTTCGGTCAGGCAGGCTCACTTTCGCCCCAGGTTGTCGATGGCGCCTTTCCTCAGCACCTTCAGCAGGCCGGTGCGGCACGCTCTGAACAGGGGATAGAGCCGTGCCGTGCGCTCGGGGCTGGCAAACAGCCGATACATCAGGCGATTGAACAGGCCGCTGCGGGTCCCGAGCAGAGTAAGGCGGTGCAGGGCTTCGCTGCCGTGATACCAGCGTTCGCCTACCTGCAGGGCAAAGCCATCGTCCAGGTCGAAGCCCATGGCGGTCAGCTCGCGGCGCGCCTCGCTGTCCTGCCTGGCATCGATCAGTTCGAGTTCGCCCACGTCCCGGCGGACACGCTGCCAGCGCACGTAGCTTCGGCACATGGGGCACTCGCCGTCGTACACCAGTCGCAGGCGACGGTTCGAGGCAGCCGGCACGTTCGAATCATCCTCTGGCTGCATCTTGCTATTCCTTCCTTTCTTAGAGTCAGGGCGCTGCGTGCCGATACGCAGCAGGTCGCGTAATGCGGCTGAGTCGTTCTCACTTTACACCGGACTCGCCCATACGCACCCCAAAGTAGCTACGATAGGCTGCCGGCGTCACTCCGACATGCTTGAGAAAGGTGCGATGCAGTGCATCCAGGCCGGAAAACCCCGAACTGTCGGCAATGCGAGCCAAGGGCCAGCGGGTCGTCTCGAGTAGCGTCTTGGCACGCTCCACGCGTACCTGCTTGACGAATTGAGCGGGGGTTTCCCCGAGCTCGGCACGAAACCTGCGCACGAAGGTACGTTCGCTCATGCTGACCCGTGCCGACATGGCGGGCACGCTGAGATCGCCTCTAGGATCGTCGACGATCTGTGCGACGAGAGGAGCCAGGCGCGAGCCGGCGGCGCCCTGCGCTCGCAGTGCCATGCTGAACTGGGCCTGCGTGCCCGGGCGGCGCATGAACAGTACGAGATCCCGCGCCACGTTCAGCGCCACCTGGGCGCCGCAGTCGTCCTCGACCAGGGCCAGGCAGAGGTCCAGCCCCGTGGTCACACCGGCAGAGGTGTAAAAGGGCGGTTCGGCTGTGTAGATGGCGTCGCGGTCCACCTCGATATCCGGCCACATCGCTTGCAGCGTATCGCACGCCGACCAATGGGTTGCCGCCCGGCGGCCCTTCAGCAACCCGGCCGCTGCAAGGACGAAAGCGCCGGTACAGACACTGGCCAGCCGGCGGAACGAACCGGCCCGCTGCTGCAACCAGCCGAGTAGTTCACCCTCTTCCGCAACCTTGCGCAGTCCCGCCTCGTCGCCGCCGGCAACGATCAGCGTATCCACAGAGCTCGGCAGTGCCGCCAAGGGCTCGGTTGCGGCGATGCACAAGCCCGCATTCGAAACGATATTTCCGCCTCGCGGCGATGCCAGCAGCACGCGATAGGCGGGCGATCCGGCAGGGCAATAGGTATTGGCCTTGGAAAAGACTTCCATGGGACCAACGAGATCGAGGGCCTGAATGCCATCGAAGCCCAGAATGACGATAGTGCGAAGCGTCGGAGATGGAGTCTGCATTGGCGGATTTTGCGATATCTTTGTCATTTACGCCAGCTGCAGGCATGACGGAGCATGAGCGTAGTTCTTCACTGGAGACACGAACATGCGTTATTCAGCCGCTTCACGGTCGGTGGGCACTGCCTTGCTGGCGCTGGCGACAGTCTTCGCAGGAGGGTGTAGTGCAGAACGTGCCTCGCCACTCACTTCGCCACACCATGAAGCGCTCGAGCTGGCTCCGCCCAAGGGTGGGCGCGAGCGGCATGTCGTGGCGGTCATGGCGGCCAACGAAGGCACCGAGACGACGGACTTCATGGTTCCCTTCGGTGTGCTCGAGGCGTCGGGCCACATGGAGGTGGTCACGGTTTCTACCCGGCCGGGTGCCGTAGAACTCCATCCAGCTCTCAAGGTCTGGGCAGATCAAACGATGGCAGAATTCGACGCCCAGCGGCCCGAAGGGGCCGATATCGTCATCGTGCCGGCGCTGCATCATCACGATGACCCTAAGGCGGTCCGATGGCTGCAGCAGCAGGCGCAGTCAGGGGCTCTTGTCGTGGGCATCTGTGACGGGGTGCTGACGCTGGCCCACGCCGGCCTCTTGCAGGACAAGGTGGCGACCGGACACTGGTTTTCACTGGGCAAGCTCGACCGCCGCTATCGGAATACGACCTGGGTACGCGATCGTCGCTATGTGATCGATGGCCAGAGGGTCACCACCACAGGTGTGTCGGCTTCCTTGCCCGTTTCTCTGGCACTGGTCGAAGCGGTGGCGGGAACGCCCGAGGCCGAGCGTCTCGCCCTGACGCTGGGCGTGACCGATACGGGTGCGAGCCATGATTCGTCCGCTTTCGGTTTGAGCGCGGGGCTGCTCCTGAACATGGCGTATAACTGGGCGGCGTTCTGGAATCGTGAGCGTCTGGAGCTTCCGGTCGAGGACGGCGTCGACGAAATCGCTCTGGCGCTAACCGCCGACGCCTGGTCGCGCACCCTTCGTGCCTCTTTCGCCGCGACCCATGAAAGCGCGACGCTCATACGCACCAAGCGAGGTTTGCTGGTCGAGGCGGTTCCCGGCCATGCTGATGCCGAGTTGCTTGAGCCGCTCACTGAGCCGCCGGCCGCCGCGCTCGAACAGGCCCTGGAGGACATCCAGCAGCGCTATGGTGTTCGCACGGCTGCCACGGTGGCCGCACAGCTCGAGTATGTCTGGTAATCAAGCGAACGGGGGCTGTCTTCACCATGGCGAAGGGAAGATCCCCTGATCGATGAAGGCCTGGGTGCGAGTACGATATCGCTCCGTTGCCCCCTCCGCTTCTTCACCCCGTGCCGTTGATACGATAGGAGCGTAAAAGTCTTCGTTTCTATCGGCGCAGTTACGGCACCAGGCATGCCAACCTACCTGGACCTCGCCATGGCCGGAAAGCCCGACGGTCAAGGCATGGTGAAATCTGGAGAGGGGGTAATCACGATACCACTGTGGCAACGACTCGAGCATATCGGGCAACGCCAGATCGATTTCGTAGAATGTCTGGGTGCGGTAGGAGAACCAGCGCGCCTGCATCGTCTGCGGCGCAGGGAGCGGGGCGCCGAAGCTGTAGGTGCCGCTGTAAGGCGGTTGTTGATCAAAGCCCTCCAGCAAATCGCCGTTAGGTCCGCTCCAGGTGTCATTGAACGTGAGAGTTTCCACCCACACCGGCCAGCCGGCTGGGCCACCGACAGCCTGGAGCGAGAACTCATGGCTGCGAGTCTCCGACTTACAGGCAGACACGGAAATGCAAAGAGCAAGAAGCAAGCCAAGACGCAGAAGGCTACTTTGCAAGGAGGCTGGCGCGTATCTGGCGCGGTGAAAATAGGGTGTGGCGTGGGTATTCATGGCGTCGATTCAGCGATCCCATAGGCCTTCGAAGAGAAAGGCGAGTCAATGGTTAACCTTGGCAGGCTAATTAATTAGCTTACGCATTTATTCGCCAATGAAAATGGCGAATGTCTTACAGTGGTAATGGGAAATTTCTGACGAAGGGCGCTAGCCAGCTAAAAAATACTGGTGCAGAAGAAAATGAATCTGGTCTTTATGTATCTTAATGTGTGGTTGTGATAAATAATGTGCTCGAGGTGTAATCGTCATGTCTGAAGGTTACAAGACACCACCCAACCAGATCGACATGCAGCGTGCCGAGCGCAAGATCCGCTCTGCGGGAACGCTCGGCTTCGTGCTTTTCGGCATGGCGGTGGGCGTGGCCTACCTGCTCTTGCCTGCGCTCATCGTTTTTCCCGTCGAGCTCGGGGAGCGCCTGGCCTTTGCCGTGCGTGCCGGCGCCGTGGTGCTGTTCTGTGTGCTGGTGGGCGTCGGTCTGGTCTCGACCACCCGCCGGTTTTCGCCTGAGGACATCGGCGGCTCGGCTGCCGGGCCGCCGAGCGAGAGGCTCGCCATCTATGTGGCGTTTTTGCAGAACACCCTGGAGCAAGCGGTATTGGCAGTCGGGTTCTATGTTGCTTACGCCAGCTTGGTGGCAGGGGCGTGGCTCTCGCTCATTCCTGTCAGCGTGGCGTTCTTCATTGTCGGCCGCGTGCTGTTTCTGCGTGGCTACCGGCAAGGCGTGGAAGGGCGTGCGCTGGGCATGGTGCTGACCATGACCCCTGCCATCGTGGGCTATCCGGTCGTGTTTATCCTAATCTTGACTAACGCAATCAGTACCTGAACTGAGAATTTTCCCCGCCAGGACCTGACAGGAGAGCTTTCATGGACGAATCGAAGCAACGCGAGCTGATCGAGCAGTACATCGCTGCCTATAACGACTTCGACATCGAAGGAATGCTGGCCGTCCTGGCACCGGACGTCGAGTTCGAGAATTACTCGGGCGGGGAGCTGACGGCCTCGGCGAGCGGTATCGAGGAGTTCCGTCTGCTCGCACAGCGGGCCAAGGGGCTCTTCACCGAGCGCTTTCAGCGTGTGACCTCGCTGGTGTTCAGTCAGGACGGCGCCACGGCAGAGATCGATTACCGCGGCCGCCTGGCGCAGGACATTCCCGGCGGGCCGAAGGCGGGAAGCCTGCTCGAACTGAATGGCACTACCGAGTTCACGTTCGGCGGGGAGCGGATCGTCAGAATCGTCGACCGTAGCTAAATTGGCCATCGGCCGCCATGGGAAACCTAAATGGAAGCAAACATCGCCATACGTGAAGAAACAGCTGCCGATATCGATGCCATACACGACCTAACTGTTGCGGCTTTTCGAGAAATGGAACACAGCAGCTATACCGAGCAGTTCATCGTCGCCGAATTACGCGCCGCTGGCGCCTTGGCAGTATCGCTAGTGGCGAAGAGGGAAGGACGAGTGGTGGGACATATCGCTTTCTCGCCGGTAAGCGTCTCGGACGACACCACGGGCTGGTATGGCTTGGGGCCGGTTTCCGTACTGCCGGAATACCAGCGGCAGGGTATCGGCAAGGCGCTGATCGAAGAGGGCTTGGCTCGGCTGCAAGCCATAGGCGCCCAAGGCTGCTGTCTCGTCGGCCACCCTGAGTATTACGTCAAGTTCGGGTTCCGTAATGTGCCTGGGCTCGTCTACGAGGGGGTGCCAGCGGAGTATTTCTTCGCCTTGTCCTTCGGCGATCATGTTCCGCAGGGTAGCGTTACCTTCCATGAAGCTTTTCTTGCAGATGGGCAATCATGAAAACCCAGTACTACACCGCAGCCAGTCTCGATGGCTTCATTGCCACGGAAGAGGATTCCCTGGAGTGGTTGTTCACTCTGGGCGACCTGAGCGACTCCAGCTATCCGGCGTTCATCGCCGAGGTGGGGGCGTTGGCCATGGGGGCTTCCACCTACGAGTGGATCCTGCGCAATGCCGATACCGTGGCGGCCGAAACCGGCTCGCCATGGCCCTACACCCAGCCGACCTGGGTGTTCACCCATCGTAACCTGGCGATTCCCGAAGGAGCGGACGTTCGCTTCGTGCAGGGGGAGGTGGGGCCTATCCATGAAGAGATGCGTGCAGCTGCGGGCGGAAAAAACCTCTGGATCGTCGGTGGTGGCGATCTGGCGGGGCAGTTTCACGATGCCGGCCTGCTCGATGAGCTCATCGTCCAGATTGGTTCCGTTACCCTGGGCAAGGGTAAACCGCTATTTCCACGCCGCGTGCTGAGCCCAACCCTGCGCCTCGAATCGGTACGCCAGATGGGTACCGGTATGGTCGAGTTGCGGTATGGGGTGGTCGCAAGGGAGGCATCGCATTGAAGAAAGTCCTGGTGGTTACCGGCGGCAGCCGGGGCATCGGTGCGGCCACCGCCCGCCTGGCCGCGGCCAGAGGCTACGCCGTGTGCATCAACTATCGCCACAACGAGGCGGCAGCGCAGGCCGTAGTCGAGGAGATCGCCCACGCCGGCGGCAAAGCCATTGCCATAGCGGGCGATGTCGGCCACGAGGCCGACGTGATGCGCCTGTTTGCCGAAGTCGACGAGAAGCTCGGACCGGTCACGGCGCTGGTCAACAACGCCGGTATCCTGGAAAGGCAGATGCGAGTGGAGGAGATGGACGCCGCGCGCCTGAACCGGGTACTGACCACCAACGTGATCGGCAGCTTTCTCTGCGCCCGGGAGGCCGTACGGCGGATGTCGACCCGGCACGGCGGGCAGGGCGGGGCGATCGTCAACGTCTCCTCCATCGCCTCGCGGCTCGGCGCGCCGGATGAGTACGTCGATTACGCCGCTGCCAAAGGCGCCATCGACAGCTTCACCATCGGCCTGGCCAAGGAGGTCGCGGGCGAGGGCATCCGTGTCAACGCCGTGCGCCCCGGGGTGATCTACACCGAGATCCATGCCAGCGGGGGCGAGCCCGACAGGGTCGAGCGCGTGAAGGCGGGCGTGCCCATGCAGCGCGGCGGCCAGCCGGAAGAGGTGGCCCGCGCCATCCTCTGGCTGCTCTCCGACGAAGCCTCGTACTCCACTGGGGCGCTGCTGGACGTGACGGGAGGAAGATAGTCGGCTGCGCCAAGGGGAGAGAATGAGTCAGGCGTACGAGAACGGTCTTGTGTCTAGACCTTTTGTCTATGTTGCTTTCAATGTTACTCAGCGTTAGCTTGGGTAATGAAAGCCGCTGAGACGGCTCTGACGAAAAAACACAAGTATGCAGGGAACTACCCGGTAACCAGTTTGCCGGGTAGATTCTTGTTTGCCCTACCGCCAGGCTCCCCACGGCTTCATCCTCCGCCTCACGACGTATCGTCGAGCTTTCCCCCTTGCCGTCGGTTACCGAAAGCACCCGGGCGGTGTGATAGACTGCGCGCCTCGGCCTGCGCCAGCAACACTTCCCCATCGGTAGCCCGTCATGGAAATCAAAGTCAATTTTCTCGAAAATCTCAGGCTTGAAGCCAAGTTTGACGATTTCACCGTCATCACCGACCAGCCCATTCGCTACAAGGGCGACGGCTCGGCGCCAAGCCCGTTCGACTACTTCCTGGCGTCTTCCGCGCTGTGTGCGGCCTACTTCGTGCGGGTCTACTGCCTGGCGCGCAACATCCCCACCGAGAACATCCGCCTCTCGCAGAACAACATCGTCGACCCGGAGAACCGCTACAACCAGATCTTCAAGATCCAGGTCGAACTGCCGGAAGACATCTCCGAGAAAGACCGCGAGGGCATCCTGCGCTCCATCGACCGCTGCACCGTCAAGAAGGTGGTGCAGACCGGCCCCGAGTTCCAGATCGAGACGGTGGAGAACCTCGACGAGGACGCCCAGGCCCTGCTGATGGTGCAGCCCGACGAGGCCTCCTACACCTGGATCGAGGGCAAGGACCTGCCGCTGGAGCAGACCATCGCCAACATGTCCGCCATGCTGGCGGAGCTGGGCATGAAGATCGAGATCGCCTCCTGGCGCAACATCGTGCCCCACGTGTGGTCGCTGCACATTCGCGATGCCGCCTCGCCGATGTGCTTCACCAACGGCAAGGGCGCCACCAAGGAGAGCGCGCTGTGCTCGGCGCTGGGCGAGTTCATCGAGCGCCTGAGCTGCAACTTCTTCTACAACGACCAGTTCTTCGGCGAAGAGATAGCCAATAGCGCCTTCGTGCACTATCCCAACGAGGAGTGGTTCAAGCCCGGGCCCAACGACGAGCTGCCCGCAGGCATCCTCGACGACTACACCCGCGAGATCTACGACCCGGAGGGCGAGCTGCGCGGCTCGCACCTGATCGACACCAATTCCGGCAAGCGGGAGCGGGGCATCGTCGCCTTGCCCTTCGTGCGCCAGTCGGACGGCGAGACGGTCTACTTCCCCTCCAACCTGATCGAGAACCTCTACCTCAGCAACGGCATGAGCGCCGGCAACACGCTGCCTGAAGCGCAGGTGCAGTGTCTCTCCGAGATCTTCGAGCGGGCGGTGAAGCGCGAGATCCTCGAACAGGAACTGGCGCTGCCGGACGTGCCCATGGAGGTGCTCGAGCGCTACCCGGGCATCCTCGAAGGCATCCAGGCGCTGGAGGCCCAGGGCTACCCGGTGCTGGTCAAAGACGCCTCGCTGGGCGGCCAGTTCCCGGTCATGTGCGTGACCCTGATGAACCCGCGCACCGGCGGTGTGTTCGCCTCCTTCGGTGCCCACCCCAGCTTCGAGGTGGCACTGGAGCGCAGCCTCACCGAGCTGCTGCAGGGCCGCAGCTTCGAGGGTCTGAACGACTTCCTGCCGCCGACCTTCAATTCCCAGGCCGTCTCCGAACCCAACAACTTCGTCGAGCACTTCATCGACTCCTCGGGGCTGGTCTCCTGGCGCTTCTTCAGTGCCAGGAGCGAGTTCGAGTTCGCCGATTGGGACTTCTCCGGCAGCGGTTCCAACAGTACGGATGAAGAAGCAGCCACGCTGTTCGGCATTCTGGAAGAGCTGGGGCTCGAGGCCTACATGGCCGTGCATGAGGACCTGGGCGCGCCGGTGTGCCGCATCCTGGTGCCGGGCTACTCCGAGGTGTACCCGGTGGAGGACCTGATCTGGGACAACACCAACATGGCGTTGGACTACCGCGAGGACATCCTCAACCTCCACGCCCTGAGCGACGAGCAGCTCGCCGGGCTGCTTGAGCGCCTGGAGGAGAGCCAGCTCGACGAGCACATGGACATCATCACCCTGATCGGTATCGAGTTCGACGAGAACACCGTGTGGGGCCAGCTCACCATCCTCGAGCTGAAGCTGCTGATCCACCTGGCGCTTGGGCAGCACGAAGAGGCCCTGGAGCGGGTCGAGATGTTCCAGCAGTACAACGACAACACCGTGGAGCGCGGGCTGTTCTACCAGGCCATGGCCGCGGTGCTGGAGATCGTGCTCGACGACGAGCTGGAACTCGACGACTACCTGCACAACCTCACCCGCATGTTCGGTGAGAAGACCATGGCCGCGGTGGTCGGCTCTGTCACCGGCGAGGTACGTTTCCATGGCCTCACGCCCACCAACATGCAGCTCGAAGGCCTGGAGAAGCATCAGCGTCTGATCGAGAGCTACAAGAAGCTGCACGCCCACCGCGCCAGGCGCGCAGGGGCGTGCACTCCCACCTGAGCGAAGGCGCTAGGTGCTCCGGGCCCTCAAGGGTTCCGCCTGGCGCAGCACGAAGGCCAGCGCCTCGGCGAAGCCGTCCATCACCGGAAGGCCGTGGCGCCTGGCAAGCTGCGCGCCGCGTCCGGCGAAGGCGCCGGAGCCCAGTACGATGGCTCGAGCCCCCTCCGCGCGGGCTCCCTCGCAGAGGCTCGCCAGCCGCGTCTCGGCCAGGGTGGTGCGCGCCGCGGTCTCGCTCACGCCGATGCCGGTGGCCACGACGCGGCAACGCTCCTTCACGCCGTAGCACTCGCAGAGCGACTCAATGGTGGCCACGGCGCCCTCGAAGGTGGTGATCACCGTGAAGGGGCCGCCGGTGGCGTCCGCGCGGCGAATGCCGGCCTCCGCCAGGCTGATCACCGGGGCGCCGGTAAGAGCGCGGGCCTCGGCGACGGCGATGTCATCGAAGCAGGCGAGGATATAGCCGGCGTAGCCTTGCGCCATGCGGCTTTCGATCAGCGCCATCACGTGGCCGGCGGCGCGGGTCTTGTCCTGCCCGCTTTCCACCGCTCGGGGCCCTTGGTGCGGGCTCTCCGCCTCGATGATCACGCCGGGCGGTGCCTGGGCCTGCAGCACCTCCCGCACTCGCTGGGTGACGGTCGGGTTGGTGTTGGGGTTGATGGCCAGCACGCGAACGGGGGCCGGCGGAGTGGCGTCTCCAGGGTAATGGGTCATCGATCAGCGCCCCGCCAACAGGTCGGGGAGCCACATCACGATCTGAGGCCAGACCATGATGGCCAGCGTGAACAGCGCCATGATCGCCACGAAGGGCAGCGAGCCCCAAATCACGTCGTTGAAGCTGCCGCCATCCTTGCGCACCCCCTGCACCACGAAGAGGTTCATGCCCACCGGCGGCGTGATCAAGGCGATCTCGCACATCAGCACGATGAAGATGCCGAACCAGATGGGGTCCACGCCAACGGCCATCACCATCGGCACGGTGATCGGCACCGTCAGCACCAGCATCGACATGGCATCCATGAAGGTGCCGAGCACTACGTAGAAGAGCAGCAGCACCAGCAGCAGGCCCACCTGGGTGAGACCGAAGCTCGCCACCCACTGGGTCAGCGCCTGGGTCACCCCCAGCATCGAGAGGGTCACGTTGAGCAGCAGCGCGCACATCAGCACGATGATCACCATGCCGGTGGTCTTGGCGGCGTGCAGCGAGCAGTGGATCAAGAGGTCGAGGCTCAGCTTGCCCCCGCCCACGATGAAAGCCAGGGCGATCATCACCCCGATGGCCGCGGATTCGGTGGGCGTTGCGACCCCGCCGTAGATGCTGCCCATCACTACCCCGAAGATGACGAAGGGCGGCACCAGGTGGCGCGAGAGGGCAAGCTTCTCTCGCAGCGGCAGGTTGACTTCCACCATGGCGCTGCTGCCCGCCTTGCCGTGGGCGATGAAGAGGTAGACGGAGAAGAGCAGGGCCAGGGTGAGGCCCGGGATCAGCCCGGCGGCGAACAGCTGACTGACCGAGGTATTGGCCAGTTGGCCGTAGACCAGCAGGTTGATGCTGGGGGGAATCAGGATGCCCAGAGTGCCGCCGGCAGCCAGGGAGCCAAGCGAGGGGCGCACCGGATAGCGGTATTTCTGCAGCGCCGGCAGCGAGATGGTGCCCACGGTGGCGGCGGTAGCCACCGACGAGCCCGAGGTGGCGGAGAAGAGCGTGCAGGTGGCGATGTTGGTGTGCAGCAGCCCGCCCGGCAGGCGGTTGAACCACACCGAGAGCGCTGCGTACATCCGGTCGGCAATGCCGCCGCGCAGCAGCAGTTCGCCGAGCAGCATGAACAGCGGAATCGCCAGCATGGAGGGACTGTTCAGGCTGCTCCAAACCACGCCGCCCATCATGTCCACCAGGGGGAATCCGTGCATCAGGTAGCCGCCGATCACGCCGACGAAGAGGATGGCCACGGCCACCGGGATGCTCAGCAGCATCAGGCCGAGCATGATGAAGAACGCCGTGGCGATCAGGGGAATGCTCATGACTGGCCTCCTTTGCGCGCCGGGTCGCCGGTAGGGGATTCATCCGCCTGCGGCTCGTCGAGCAGCGGCTCGTCCGATTGCTGTTCGCGCTGCTTGAGGTCCTCGAGCTCCGCTGCCAGCTCGTCCTGGGTCGAACTCGGCCCGAAGCGGCGGTTGAGCGCCTTCCAGTCGCCCTTCGCCAGCAGCCCCATGGCCTGCGCGGTGAGCACCGCGGCGGCCAGGGTGAAGGCGACCATGGCGATCAGCCACACGGTCTGCGGGTAGATCAACGGCGTGGCCCGCGGCGTCTGGGCGATGGAGCCGTAGAGCCGGGTGTCCTGGACGGTCTGGATGGTGAAATAGAGCAGAAAGGCTGCCAGCAGCCCGAGGGTCAGGGCGGCCAGGGCGTTGAGCACCGCCTGCACCCTGAAGGGCAGGCGCATGTGCACCAGGTTGATGCGGATATGGGACTGCTCGACCATGGCCACGCAGAACGCCAGCGGGGCGGCGATGGCAATGGCATAGCCTCCCAGCTCGTCGACCCCGCCGAGCGACATCGAGAAGGCCTTGCGGATCACGGTTTCCACCGTGATCAGCAGGGCGAGCAGCAGCATCATGGCGCCAAACAGCATGCCGAGAATGCGAGCATAGATCGTCATCGTCGCCTCCCGGGCTCAGAGGCCGAGCTTCTGGCCGACGGTATCGCGCCACACGTCCTCGCAGTCCGCAGCGGCGGCATTGCACTGGCGAGCCCAGATCGGCAGGGAGACCTCTTCCACGGCGGCGGCCACCTTGGCCAGGTCCTCCTCGGTCACCGGCACCTCGGTGAGGGAGTAGAGGGTGCCGTACTCGCAGGGTGTCTCGCCGGCGTTGCAGCGCATGGCGTCTTCATAGAGCTCCTCGGAGTAGGTCCAGATCTCGTCGCTCAGCTCGGCGATGGCCGACTCGAGCTGGGTCTGCTGCTCCTCGGTCATGCTGTTCCAGGTATCGAGGTTGATGGCGTAGCCGTTGATGGCCAGCTGCAAGGCGATGGGCAACACCGTGGTGGTGGCTTCCGGCCAGCCGCCGGAGTTGGCCGAGGCAGGGCCGGTAATGGCACAGTCGATCACGCCGCGGGAGAGCGACTGCTGGACGTCGCCGAAGGGCATCGAGATGCCGGTGGCGCCGAGCTGGCCGACGAAGTTGGCCGCGCTCTGGTCGCCCACGCGCACGCGCTTGCCGCGCAGGTCATCCAGGCCGCCGATCTCGCCGCGGCAGAAGATTACCTGGGGGCCGGCGGGCCAGGTGCCCAAGAGCTTGGCGTTGAAGCGCTCCTGCAGGCGGTTGTCCACGTAATCGTAGAAGGCGGCGACGTGCTCACGGCCGGCCTCGAAGCTGGTATTGAGCCCGATCAGGTCGAGCCCGAGGATGGAGGGCTCATCGCGACTCACCTGGGGGCCGCGCAGGGAGACGATATCGAAGAGACCGGAACGTAGCACGCGCAGGCCGTCGGTGTCGGGAACCCCCGCCACGTCCACCGGCAGGTACTGCACGGTGATATCCAGGCCGGTGTTTTCCGCCAGGTTGGTGAAGAAGGGCTGCTCCTTCTGCTGGGCGATCAGGCCGGAGCCGGCGGGCTGGCCCAGCACCTGGATCGACAGCGCGCTGGCCTGGGCGGCGGAGGCCATCAGGGCGGCGGAGACGGCGGTTACCAGAGCGGTACGTTTCAGCATGGTCTTGGTCCTGTCATCGGTGGCACCTTGGGAGGGAGTACGGCTCCGCTGGGCGCCAGGTGGCGGTGTCGGCCCGCCGCGTTCAGGCGGCGGCAGTCGCCTTGAGTGATCCAAGTTTCATGCCATCGCATTCAAGAAACTGTAGTTTCATAGCGAAAACAGCCAATTACTTCAGAATCGCCTATTAGTCCGCCGCGCGGGTGTTTCTTTTTTTGCCCGGAAAGTGTGCAGATTGGTAGCGCCATGCGCCAGGATGGTGCCGGTTTCCTACAGTTCTTCGAGCTTATCGTTCAGCGTCTCGATACGGCGCAGGCGGCGGCGCGAGTCGTCACCGGCAAGCTCGATGGTGCGCATGGCCAGCAGGTGGCAGAGCGCCATGACGGCGGTGTGGTTGAACAGCGGCCCGGCGGCCAGGGTGCAGCAGCGGAAGTGCCAGGTGACGCTGGGGTCCGGGGCTAGTCCCTCGTCGGTGATATAGAGCACCCGGGCGCCGCTCTCGCGGGCTTCGGCCAGCACCTGCTCGGTGATCGCCACCCGGCGACGCAGGCCGATGACGATCACGCAGTCCTCCGGGCGCACGCTGACCAGGTGCTCGCCCAGGGTCTCGCCGCCGCCGGGCAGGCTGACCACCTGCTCCACCACCTGGGTGAGCTGCCAGCGCAGATAGTCGGCGAAAGGGTGGCTGGCGCGAAAGCCAATGACCCAGGTCTTGCGGGCGTCGAGGATGGCCCGGGCCACGGCGTCCACCTGCGCCTGGGTGATCGCCGAGAAGGTCCGGTCGAGGTTGTCCTTGCCCTGGTCGAGATTGAGCGCCAGGGAGCGCTCGCCCGGCTCTAGGGCCGCGCTCTGCAGGAAGAGGCGCGAGCCGGTGGTCTGCTCCTCGCGGGCGTGCTTGCGCGCCGCCTCGTAGCTCTCGTAGCCGAGCCGGCGTACGAAGCGCGACACCGTCGCCTTGGAGACCCCGGCAAACTTTGCCAGCTCCTGGGCATCGTAGCTGGCGATTTCACCGGGGAAATCGCATACGAACTCGCCCAGCCGGCGCTCGGCCGGGTGCAGAGAGGGCAGGGCGCTGCGCACTCGGGCGAGGAAGGAACGCGTCTGCGAGGATCTGGCCATGCCGACTCCTGAAACTGTGGTTTCAGACATCATGTCCGGTGAGCAACGGTGCCGCAACCATCGGACCGCTGGCCTGGCGGGTAAGTCAGCGAAAGCAGCAACCAGAGCACACAAGCGCCTCGGGTCAGTTCATACTGGCTCAGGGCGCTGCGTTTGGTGTCACTGGAGCGATACAACAATGGGGCTATCCAATGGACAAAGTGGCGATATTCGTGGACGTCCAGAACGTCTACTACACGGTGCGCCAAGCGTATAAGCGCAATTTCGATTACAACAAGTTCTGGGCCGAAGTCACTGCCGGCAGGGAAGTCGTCAAGGCCATCGCCTATGCCATCGACAGGGCCGACCGGAAGCAGCAGGAGTTTCAGAACATCCTTCGTGCCATCGGCTTCGAGGTGAAGCTGAAGCCCTACATTCAAAGGGCGGACGGTTCCGCCAAAGGCGATTGGGACGTCGGCATTACCCTCGATGCCATCGAGTACGCCGAGCAGGCGGACGTCATCGTGCTGGTTTCGGGCGACGGCGATTTCGCCCTGCTGGTCGACAAGATCCGACAAGTCCATGGGAAGGTGGTGGAGGTCTATGGCGTACCGCAGTTGACGGCTAACTCACTGATGAGCGCCGCCAACGAGTTCAAGCCCATCGATGAGAGGCTCCTGCTGTCATAGAGGGGGCCGTGCTGGCCGGTGGGATGTCGAATCCCATGCGGATAGTTCGACTACTGGCAGATACGCACTCAACGGAGGCCACGATGAGCCAGCTACGCGTTTCCTGCTTCAGTATCTCGCTGGACGGCTTTGCCGCCGGCCCCGAGCAGAGCCTGGAAAATCCGATGGGCATCAACGGTCTGGAGAATCAGGACTGGCAGTTTGCGACCGCGACTTTCCAGCGAAGAGTGCTGGGCCAGACGGGCGGAGAAACCGGCCCCGACGACGATTTCGTCACCCGCGGCTTCGAGAATGTCGGCGCCTGGATCATGGGCCGCAACATGTTCGGTCCCGTACGCGGCCCTTGGCCGGATGAGGGCTGGAAGGGGTGGTGGGGCGACAACCCGCCGTTTCACATGCCGGTCTTCGTATTGACCCATCATCCTCGCGATCCCGTCGAGATGGCGGATGGCACGACGTTCTACTTCGTCACCCAAGGCATTCATGCAGCTCTGGAGCGCGCCCGCGAAGCCGCAGGAGATAAGGACGTACGCCTGGGAGGCGGTATAGCGACCGTGCAGCAGTACCTGCGTGCCCAGCTCGTCGATGAGCTTCACCTTGCCGTCACCCCGGTGCTGCTCGGCGCCGGGGAGCACCTGTTCACCGGCCTCGACATGCGCGCGCTCGGCTATCGCTGCGTAGAGAGTGTGGCGACGGAAAAAGTGACCCATATGGTACTCAGGAAAAGCGCAGCAAGAGCGAACTGATATCCGTCAGCCCCAGCTTCACCAATAGCGAAAACTATCGCCTCCATTAATGGCATTTCTAGTCTGCTGCCACCCACTTTGTGGCACACTTAGTCATGAAAAGGTTTGATCCGGCACGGACGCGCATACCAGCCTAGTGGAGCCCACGCGCCATGAGTGACGATGCCGCGCCGTTGAGCGTAGACACCGCCGTCTACAAAACACTGCTGGAGTCTACCCAGGCCATCCCTTGGAGAATCGACCTGGAGACCATGCGTTTCTCCTACATTGGGCCGCAGGTCGAGCGCCTGCTGGGATGGTCGCCGCGCAGTTGGGTCAGCGTCGACGACTGGGTCGAGCGCATGCACCCTGAGGATCGCGAGCGGGTGGTTGGCTTCTGTATCGAACAGTCCAGGAATGGGATCGATCATGAGGCGGATTACCGCGCCCTGAAGGCCGACGGCAGCTACGTGTGGATTCGTGACGTCGTGCACGTAGTACGCAACGGTGCCGGCGAAGGCGAAGCGCTGGTCGGCTTCATGTTCGACATCAGCGAGCGCAAGAAGAGCGAAGAGAAGCTGATGCAGCTGCAACGGGAGCTCGAGGAGCTCTCGTATCAGGACGGCCTCACCGGTGTTGCCAACCGACGCCTGCTCGATTCCGTACTGGAATCGGAGTGGGCCAGCGCCAAGCGCGCCGGCCAAGCCCTCTCGTTCATCATGCTCGATATCGACTGTTTCAAGCTCTACAACGACTACTACGGCCATCTCGCCGGTGACGACTGCCTGCGCCGGGTTGTGCAAATCGTCAGTACCTCGGCCGCGCGACCTCGCGACTTGCTGGCACGCTTCGGCGGCGAAGAGTTCGCTCTCGTCTTGCCGGAAACGGACCTGGAAGCCGCCTGTCAGGTGGCAGAGCGCTGCCGAGCCGCCCTTTGTGATGCAGCCATCCCGCATCGCGCTTCCGACGTCTCTCACCTCGTTACCGTCAGCATGGGCGTGGCAACCGCTACCCCGGCGGAAGGGGGGATCCCGGCCAGCCTGATCGAACAGGCGGACCGGAGGCTCTATCAGGCCAAGCAGAGTGGGCGGGACCGTATCGCTGGGGAGTAGTGACAGGGCCGAGCCCAGTTTTTGGGCAGAGCTAGAGCCAGCGGCGCACCTCCGCCTTGTAATCGAGGTATGCCTGGCCAAACTTGTGCTGCATGTTGCGCTCCTCGACCGGGATGTACCAGAAGTTGACCAGCAGGGCGAAGCAGAACGCTGCCAGGAAAGGGGCAGCTGAGCCAAGGCAGATGGCAAGCCCGGTCAGAGCGATGACGAAGCCGAGGTACATGGGATTGCGCGTTACCGCGAAAAGGCCTTGCCGGGTCAGCGAACCGGGTTCACCGAAGGTGTCGATGTTGGTTTCCAACCGACGGAACAGGTGTGCATGCCACTGGGCGATGCCGAGACCAACGAGCAGCACCGCAATGCCACCCCAGCGGTACGGCGTCTCCCATAGGCGCACGAGTGGAGCGTAAAGATCCAGCAGAACCATGATGACAGCGGTGAAAAGTAGCGCACTGGGCGGCAGGATGAGCCAACGCATGATGAGTCTCCTAAGGGGGATATTGGCGGCAGCATCCCTTGGTGATGTACGGTCAGCGTTAACCTAGGTTAATGAGCGGTGAAGGATAGTGAGCGCGGCAAAGGAAATTCTCGAGCGGCTGGCGGGCGATTCGCTACCGGACTGGCACCTTGTTGAGTCTGCGCTACGGCGTAAGACACTGGCATCTGGTGAGTGCTTATTCCTGGTGGGAGTTGCCCATCCAGTCGTCTATTTCGTGAAAAGCGGCGTCATCAAGATGGTCTACGAAACCTACGACGGCGATGCCTGGGTCAAGGCATTTGCTGCCGAAGGTAGGTTCTTTGCCAGTATTGCCGGGCTATCACCCGGCGGCGTTACCAGCTTCAGCGCCGTTGCCGCTTGTTCGGCCTCGGTCGAATCGCTGCCATACCACCTGCTGGATCAGCTAGGCGACAAGCACCCACAGTGGCAGCGTGCCCTGCGGAAAGGCTTCGAGCTCTACGGTTTTCGCAAGGAAGCGCGTGAGCGCGACCTGCTCACACTCTCTGCGGAGGAGCGCTATCAGCGTTTCATCGAAGAATACCCGCATATCGCCGAGCGAGTGACGGATCGGGACATAGCAGGCTACGTCCGGGTCACTCCCGTTGCCCTCAGCCGGATCAAAGCACGCATCAAGCTCAGGCAAATGGAGGATCGTCTCGACATATGAGGGTGATGAGATCGATTTGCGGAGCCGCTGTCCGGTTCGATGAAAGAGCAGATGTGGCGCATTAATGTAAGCCTCGCTTGCCCAGTGCCCAGAAGGGCTTCGTCCTGATCGCATCCCGGGGCCAGCCGCGCTCCTCGATCAGGTGATGTCGGGCCAGCTGGCAAGTGCGTGCTTCACCGGCAATGTAGGCGAAGCCAGGCTGGCCCGGGAGATCCAGTTCCGCTAGTGCTACCAACAGGGTGGTAGATGCTACGGGTGAACCCCCGTTTCGGTGCACTCTAAGCAACGCCCCACTGTCAGGCAGCGGCAACTCCTCTCCCGCGTTGGCGCTTTCGAGTACGCCATAGAGCCGAGCTTCGGCGGGCATGGCGGCGATCATCGCTGCGAAGGCGACCGTAGCCGTTTCTTCGCCAATGAACAAATGGTAGTCGGCCGCCTGCGGTACGAAGTCACCCTGCGGCCCCCAGAAAGTCACGGTTTCTCCGGGGCTAGTACGTTTCGCCCATTCCACGCCAATGCCATCACCACGGTAGAGATGGACACATAGGTCGATGTATTGGTCCTCGCGGGAATAGTGCCAGATCGTGTAGGTGCGCAGCGTCTCGGCAGGGCGCAAGATCCCATAAAGGGAAAGCGGATCGTTAATCTCGATCCGAACGTATTGGCCCGGGATGTACGAGAGCTCACCCAGCGCTTCGGATGCTATGCGAATCCGGCGCATCGAGGGGGTAACGTCTTCCACCTCGGTGACCACGCCGTGAGAGAAGTGCTTGGCCAGTAGTCGTGCCAATGGATTGCGAGATGTCCGGTGCGAAGGCAGAGGCCGGTGCTGTGATGACGTCATGTCCATGGTTCCCGTCAGTTTAGTTAGAGGGTATAACTGACAGTAATGGGTGTAACATGTCAAGCAAATTGACAGGGAGCATTCAATGGCGACGCAGGTGAGCAGACGCGAGAGGTTGAGGCAGGCTACCTTGGCAGAGATACGCGAGGCGGCGCGCAATCTATTGATTGATAAAGGCACGGCTGCGGTAACCATCAACGCCATCGCCCGAGAAGTGGGCATGAGCGGGCCGGCGGTGTACCGCTACTATGAGAGTCATGATGACATGGTGAGCGCACTCACTGCCGAATTCTACGAGGAGCTGACCGCTGCCATGAAGGCCGCGGGAGCGGCGACATCCGGCACACCGGGGCAACGCCTGATAGCGATGGCACGTGCCATGCGTACCTGGGCCGTTAGGCACCCTGCCGAGTTCGGCTGGGTGTTTGCCAGCCCGGTACCGGCGGTCGATATACGCAACCCGGAGTCCTCCAGGCACCAAGCGGGGGTGGCGTTCGGTAAGACGTTCTTGGATCAATTGGTGGAAGTGTGGGAGACCAAGCCGTTCGCCGTCCCGGCGTTGGATGAGCTGGATCCTTCTCTGCTAAGGCAACTCCAAGATTACTCCGAAGCTATTGATGGGCTATTGCCGCCTGAAGCGGTCCATGTCTTCCTATGGTGCTGGATCCGCTTGTACGGCTTATTGTGTATGGAGATCATGAACCAACTCGCATTTGCCTACAGTGATATGGAGCCGGTTTTCGAAGAGTGTCTGGAGGAAATCTGCGAGAAGCTATCCATTCGCTACGAGCGCTGCATCAGCCAAAGGAGGGGGCGCGATGCACCCTGACATCCTCGACTACAACCAACGGCAGGAGCCCAGCGACAAAGCCATCTGCGACCTCCTGGCCGAGACCATCGAACGCCACCTGCCCGAGGCCAAGAGCAAGGTGTGGCATGCCCACCCTGTCTGGTTCCTCGATGACAACCCGATAGTCGGCTACAAGAAGCTCAAGCACTGCGTGCGGCTGCTGTTCTGGAGCGGCCAATCCTTCGAAGAGGAAAGTTTGCAGAAAGAGGGCAGCTTCAAGGCCGCGGAAGCCCGTTACACCGCCGTCGAGCAGGTCAACGTCGAGGACCTCGAGCGCTGGCTCGGCAAATCCCGCGACATTCAGTGGGATTACCGAAACATCGTCAAACGCAAGGGGCGGCTTGAACGGTTGAAGTGAAGGGCGTACGCCACACCCTCAGCTCTGTAGAGGCGCTAGCCAGACCTGCCGGCCCTCGCGCCGAACCCTTCCTTCGCGCTGAAGCTGTGCCAGCGCGCGGTAGACCGACTCGTGCGTCAGCCCGATCTCACCTGCCACGGCTTTCCAGCTACCCGGCAGCGTAAACTCCGCGTTCTCTCCGCTGGCGTGCGCCTGCAGATAGGCGAGCAGGCGCTCCTGGGCACGGGGTATGTTGAGAATCTCGATGCGCAGGCGCGCCTCATGCAGCCGCCGGGCCAGATCGATCATGAGCTCGGTCGCCAGCGCCGGTTGCCGCTGCATGCCTTCGAGTACGGCGGCCTTGGGGTAGCTGAGCAGACAAGCCTCGGTGTCGGCCATTGCATCGCAATGGTAGCGAGCTGCGAACAACGAAGCCTCGGCCAGCCAGCGGGCGGGGCCGGCGCGGTCGACGGTCACTTCCGCTCCCGTCTGGTTCATCCGCATCATCCGCACCTGACCGGACAGGATCACGTACACCGAGGCGACAGGCTCCCCGGCGTGGAATAGCATTTCCCCGCAGGCAAGACGTCGCCGATGGCCAGGGCGGCCGGCTAGCGTCTCCAGGGTCGAGGCGATGCCCGGTAACGAACTGAATATGATCTCGCTCATACCCAAATGATGCTGCCGGGCCCACTCTAGGTGCAACCGAAACCGAGAGAGGGCATTCCAATGGCACGTCTGTTGGCTTTTGTGCTGTTAGTTATCACCACCGGGGCGGCCCAGGGGGAAGCGGTAGGGCATGGCTCTTACGCCGGGTTCCACTCACGCGAGATCAAGGCGCTCTCCGCCAGCGACGTGGAAGGGCTCCAGCAGGGCAGAGGGATGGAGCTGGCCCTGCCGGCGGAGCTGAATGGCTACCCAGGCCCCATGCACGTGCTGGAACTGGCCGACGAACTGAACCTGACCGAAGAGCAGCGGGAGCGAACCGAACAGGCATTTGAGCGCATGCGTGAACGTGCCAGTGACCTCGGCGAGCAGGTAATCGAAAGCGAGCGCGAACTCGACCGGCTGTTTGCCGAGCGCCGCGCAACGCTCGAGGAAATCGAACGCCTTACCGATCAGACGGCTCGGCGCTGGGGCCAACTGCGGGCGGTACACCTCGAATACCACCTGGTCATGCTCACGGTGCTCGATGACGAGCAGGTTCGGCAATATGTTCACCACCGTGGCCAGCCTAGTGACGCCCATGGCCACAGCCAAGGTCACCGTCACTAGGGGCTGAGTGCGCTTACACCTTGCTCACGATCAGCGCGGCATTCACCCCGCCGAAGCCGAACCCGTTGCACAGTACGTGCTGAGTGGCGTGCTCCCGCGCCTGGCCGGAGACGATATCCAGGTCGTGCAGATCCTCGTCACGGTTCTCCAGGTTCAGGGTAGGCGGCAGGCGATCGTGCATGGCGGCCAAGGCGGAAAAGATGCTCTCCACGCCGCCGGCGGCACCCAGTAGATGCCCTGTCGAGGACTTGGTGGCAGAGATCGGAATGCCAGCCAGGGCGTCGCCGAAGGCGTTGCGCAGGGCGGCGATCTCGGCCCGGTCGCCGACCGGGGTCGAGGTGGCGTGGGCATTGATGTGGTCGATATCGGTGGGCTTCAGGCCCGCCATTCGCAGCGCGGCCCGAATGGCCGCTGCGGCACCGCCGCCGTCTTCCGGGCCGGCGGTGATGTGGTGAGCATCGGCGCTGGTGCCGTAGCCGCTAAGGATCGCCAGCGGCGTCGCCCCGCGCGCCTCGGCGTGGGCCAGGGTTTCGATCACCAGCAGCCCTGCGCCTTCTCCCATCACGAAGCCGTTGCGGCCCTGGTCGAAGGGGCGTGACGCCTTGCCGGGATCGTCCTGCTCGGTGGAGAGTGCCTTCATGGCGTGGAAGCTGGCCAGCGAGAGCGGGTCGATACAGGCCTCGGCGCCGCCCACCAGGGCCACCTCGGCCTCGCCGCTGCGAATCATGCGCATGCCGTCGCCGATGGACTGCACCCCGGCCGCACAGGCCGTGACCGGGCAGCCGATCGGCCCGCGCAGGCCATAGCGGATCGAGACGTTACCCGCCGCCAGGTTGGCCAGGAAAGCCGGCACGGTGAATGGGGAGAGTCGGCGGTGGCCGCGCGCCGTCAGGGTACTCTGCGCCTGGGTGATGGTGGGGAAGCCGCCGATGCCGGAACCGATGATGGTGGCGGTGGCCAGCCGGTCCGCATCGCTTTCGGGGAACCAGTTGGCCTGGGCCAGCGCCTCTTCGGCGGCGGCCATGGCATAGAGGCTGAACAGCTCCAGCTTGCGACGCTCCTTGGCATCCAGCACGCGGTCCGGGTCGAGGCCGGCTTCAGGGTCGTCCTCGATGCCTGGCACCGAGCCTGCCACCTTGATCGGCAGTTCGCCGGTATCGATGCGGGTGATCGGAGAGATGCCGGAACGGCCGGCGAGAAGGCGCTCCCAGCTTGCCTTGACGCCACAACCAAGGGGACTGATCATGCCCATGCCGGTGATGACGAGCGGTGATTGCATGGTAATTTCCTGAACAGCTTGGGGTTGTGCCACGCTAACAGTCAGGTTGATATGATCAACATAATATTCAGCGTGGGAGTGTGAGATCGCCATGCCCTACTCGACGAACCACAAGGCCAAATCGCGCGAGCGTATTCTCAAGTCGGCCATCGAGCTGTTCAGCCGCAAGGGTTTCGAGAAAGTCTCCATCGCTCAGATCATGAAGCTGGCCAAGATGACCCACGGCGCTTTCTATGCCCACTTCGCCTCCAAGGAAGCGCTCTACCACGCCTCGGTGCGGCAAACCCTCGAGAGCAGCCGCGCGGCCAGGCTGGTCAAGGGGCCGCTCTCGGTGAAGCACCTGACCGAGCTGGTAGCCAACTGCTGGAATCTCCAGGAGCTGGAGCGCAAGCACAAGCCGGGGCCGGAGACCGTGCTGTTCAACGAGATCGGCAACGAGAACGCCGAGGTCCGCACGCTCTTCGAAGCCTCCTACCTGAGCATGAAGAAGATGCTGGAAACCCGGCTCATCGCCTTGAGCCGCCTGAAGAAACTGCCCTTCGAAGCCGACCGCGAGGTCATCGCCGACAAGTCCCGCGCCATTCTCGCCTCGCTGGTGGGCGCCGTGGCCATCGCCAAGAGCCTGTCCGGCGAGCAGGAACGCCAGCACATCCTCAATGCCGCCCAGCGCAACATCCTGCAGATGCTCGGCGTCAGCGAGAGCGAGCTGGAGAGTATGCTGGGCGATATAGGGCGAGAGCAGAGCCCCGCGTAGCATGCTTTCAACAGAGTCGTTTATCATTCCGTTTCGGTTCGAAGATGAAGATGCCACTGAGGTACCCGCCATGCTGATGCACAATCCCCCCCACCCTGGTGAAGTATTGCGCGAGCTATGCCTCGAGCCTCTTGGCTTGTCTGTAACGGCGGCCGCAGAAGGATTGGGCGTGAGTCGAAAGACCCTGAGCGCTGTGTTGAACGGTAAGGCTGGCATTAGCCCGGAAATGGCAATACGGCTGTCTATCGCGTTTGATACTTCGGCAGAAAGCTGGCTGAACCAGCAGGCGCAATACGAACTTTGGCATGCCGAGCAGCATCGCAATGAGCTCAAGGTCAAGCGGCTTGTTGCTGCCTAGGTAACTTATCCGGGGTAGGGCGGTAGCTGACCGGCCTGCCGGCGTCACGCCAACCGCCTTCATTCGAACGGATCAGGGAGGAAAGGCACAAATGGCACGCGATAATCCCAAACCCTCGGCCGAAGCCAAGCCGAAGCTTCTTTCGGGAGGCAACCCACAGATCCCCAAGGGTGACGGCGACGCCCCGGTGCAGGCCTACATCGCCGCCATGCCGGAGTGGAAGCACGACGTCGGGCGCAGGCTCGATGCGCTCATCGTGCGTACGGTTCCCGAGGTGCGCAAGGCCGTGAGATGGAACTCGCCCTTTTATGGGGTCGAGGGCCAGGGGTGGTTTCTCACCTTCCACTGCTTCACCAAGTACCTCAAGGTGGCGTTTCTCAACGGCGCCTCGCTGGAACCACCGCCACCCATCGAATCCAAGGACCCCAACACCCGCTACCTGCATATCCACCAGGACGAACCGATCGACGAAGCGCAGCTCACGGAATGGCTTCGCCAAGCCTCCCGGCTGCCCGGCGAGCGCATGTTCTAGCGAAATCTCGGCCGGCGTTTCATGGTGGTTGTTGAGCACATGTGGTTGCGAGCCGCGCTCATAGCCTACCCCTATCGAGCCGAAAGCCTCCCTCTTGCTTGACGGCTTCGTTCCTGACTCCTTCACTGTATTTTGACGGCTTACAGGACGCCTCTCTTCCTTCTGGCTCGGTCAGAGGGTGCTGAATCCGAGGCGATACAAAATCGTCAGTCCAACTGTCCTGTGGGCCACCATTCAGTCGAGGAGAAGACCGTGTCCGATCAAAAGCCTACACGCCGGGAGTACGGGGCGCGCACCACGTCCCGTCTGCAGGGCAACGAGCACTGGTGGCCCGACCAGCTCAACCTCAACATTCTTCATCAGAAGCACCCGGATGCCAGCCCGTTCGGTGCCGACTTCAGCTATGCCGAGGCGTTCTCGCAGCTCGACGTCGACGAGCTATGCGCCGACCTCGATGCCTTGATGACCGACTCGCAAGACTGGTGGCCCGCCGACTGGGGCCACTACGGCCCGTTCTTCATTCGCATGTCGTGGCATGCGGCCGGTACCTACCGCGCGCTGGACGGTCGCGGCGGCGGCGGCACCGGCGCTCAGCGCTTCGCCCCGCTCAACAGCTGGCCGGATAACGGCAACCTGGACAAGGCGCGCCGCCTGCTGTGGCCGATCAAGCGGAAGTACGGCGAGAAGATCTCCTGGGCCGACCTGCTGGTGCTCGCCGGCAACCGGGCGCTGGAAACCATGGGCTTCCGCACCTTCGGCTTCGGCTACGGGCGCGCCGACATCTGGGCACCGGAGGACGACATCTACTGGGGCCCCGAGACCGAGTGGCTGGCCACCAACGACGAGCGCTATACCGGCAGCTGGGAAGACGGCAGCCGCGTGCTGGACAACCCGCTGGCCGCGGTGCAGATGGGCCTCATCTACGTCAACCCGGAAGGCCCCAACGGCGTGCCGGACGCCATGAAGTCCGCCCAGGACGTACGCGAGACCTTCGCCCGCATGGGCATGAACGACCGCGAGACCGTCGCGCTGACGGTAGGCGGCCACACCTTCGGCAAGATGCACGGCAACGGCTCGCCGGATGCCGTGGGCGATGCCCCCGAAGGCGCCAAGATTCACCAGCAGGGTTTCGGTTGGGCCAACACCAATGAGACCGGCCTCGGCGAATACACCGTGACCTCCGGCCTCGAAGGCGCCTGGACCCCGACCCCGACCAAGTGGGACAACTCCTACCTCAACACCATCTTCGCCCACCAGTGGGAAGTGAAGAAGTCGCCCGCCGGCGCCAACCAGTGGCAGCCGGTCGAGGTCAAGGAGGGCTACTGGGTGCCCGACGCCCACGTGGAAGGCAAGAAGAACCCGCCGGTGATGAACACCGCTGACATGGCGATGATCACCGATCCCACCTACCTCGAGATCGCCAAGGACTTCCACCAGAACCCGGACAAGCTCGCCGACGAGTTCGCCCGCGCCTGGTACAAGCTGCTGCATCGCGACATGGGCCCGCGCGCCCGCTATCTCGGCCCGCAGGTGCCCGACGAAGAGCTCATCTGGCAGGACCCGGTACCCGATCATCAGGGGCCGCTGGTCAACGACCAGCAGATCGCCACCCTCAAGCAGCAGATCGCCGACTCCGGCCTCACCGCCAAGCAACTGGTGAGCACCGCCTGGGCCTCGGCCTGCACTTACCGCCAGACCGACCACCGCGGCGGCGCCAACGGCGCGCGCATCCGTCTCGAACCGCAAACCGGTTGGGACATCAACCAGCGCTCCGGCGTGTTCGAGGTGATCGACAAGCTCGAGCAGATCAAGGACGCCTCGGACGCCAACATCTCCCTGGCGGACATGATCGTGCTGGGTGGTAGCGTCGGGGTCGAAATGGCGGCCAAGGCGGCCGGGCACAATGTCACCGTGCCGTTCACCCCGGGCCGCACCGACGCCACCCAGGAAATGACCGAGGTGGATACCATCGCCTACCTGGAGCCGAGGCACGACGCCTTCCGCAACTACATGCAGCCCCAGGCGACCTCCATCCCGGCCGAGCACCTGATGGTGGACCGCGCCTTCATGCTCAACCTCAGCGTACCGCAGATGACCGCGCTGCTCGGCGGCATGCGGGCCATCGGCGTCAACGTGGGTGACAACGACGACGGCATCCTCACCGACCGCCCCGGCCAGCTGACCAACGACTTCTTCGTCAACCTCATCGACATGGGCACCGTGTGGGAGCCCCTCGACGAGAGCGAAGAGCGCTTCGAAGGCCGCACTCGCAAGACGGGCGAGAAGAAGTGGACCGCCACCCGCGTCGACCTCGTGTACGGCTCCAACTCCCAGCTACGCGCCATCGCCGAGGAGTACGCCGCCAACGGCGGTGAGGAGCGCATGATCGACCGCTTCGTGAAAGGGTGGGTCAAGGTCATGGAGAACGACCGCTTTGACCTGCATCGCTGAACGACAGGTCCGCGGCAGTAACGCGGACCTGGTTTTAAATAATTGACCCCGAAGGTTGGATTCCCGCCTTCGGGGTTTTTAGGCACTGTCGGAAAAATGCCTGCGCTCGGCCATACGGCGTTAAAAATCATCTCAAAATACTCATTTACAGCTCGTAAACTCCGTCTTTTCGATAATTTTTGCCTTGTCTGGCCATCGCTCGCCGATTTTTCCGGCAGCGCCTCGGCTCGCATGCCAGGACAGATACAGATCAGAGAAGTGGCGCTATCGCCGCCTCATGCTTTCGTTGGCGTTGCCCTAAACGTTTCTGTTGGTTACGGTTAGTAAAAAGTCACAGAAGATGACTAAGCAACCAAGACGTACTCAGGGACTGCCGCATTAGGATGATGCGAATCATCATCCATTCTGCCAGCAGGGGCGGTAGCGTGCCCCGACTCCCAACTTCCCCGCCAGACGAAACCAAGTCTTATTTACATTTCATAGTAACTTACTGAATCCAAATAGTTTCGACCGCGCATGGTATTCTCTGACAATCGATTGATTCAGAAGAGATAACCCATGCGCCATGAAGGCAAACTCACCGAGTGGAACGACGCCAAGGGCTTCGGGTTCATCACGCCAGCCGCAGGCGGCCCTCGCGTGTTCGTTCATATCAGCGCCTTTCCCCGCGATGGGCGCCGCCCAACAATCAACGAGCCGATTACCTATCACCTGACACGAGATAGCCAGAACAGACCGAAAGCCCAGAAGGTTGGCTACCTGAAAGCGGCGCGTCACACATCCCCTCGCTCCAGAGGGCTGATGCTGACATATGCCATAGCCGCTGCCTTCTTCGCGCCCCTGGCAGCCCTGAGCGTTGCCGGCCACGTGCCAATGCAGCTCATAGCGGCATACGCGCTGCTGAGCTTAATCACCTTCGCCATGTACGGCATCGACAAAGCCGCAGCAGGGAAGGGTAGAAGGCGCACACCGGAAGCCACGCTGCTCTTCGCAGGCTTGATCGGTGGTTGGCCTGGTGCGCTGATAGCGCAGCGGCTGTTTCGGCACAAAACCAGGAAGCAGCCATTTCAGGCCATTTTTTGGTGTGGGGTGGTGGTGAATTGCGGGGTGCTTGGGTGGTTTGTTTATACGGGGGAGGCGGCGCGGCTTTGGGCTGGTTTAGGGGGCGGTTAACTGGCGCGGTGTGAAGCGGTGGTTGCCTCATTTCTATTAGTTTACTCGCATACAGTATATTGAAACCGGCAAAGCGAGCATGTGCGCGAATTCTGTATAGGTGGCCGAACTATACTTAAGTGAATGAAAAATCAATGAGTTGGAAGAAATGAAGTGCGTCAGATAATATTGTTGAACGCGCAGGCTGTTCATTGAATATCAGGACGCGCAGTCCAATCACTGTTATATTTCGAAGGAAGCATATGGAAGACTATTTTAAAAAATTTGAGAATGAGCTCGATGCCATAAGACAGCTTGCATCGCAAGATGGTGCAAATGGTTTCTTTGGCCAAGAAGCGTTGCGTTTTTACTCTATTGCGGGGACGCTTCTTGAAAGCTTCAAATGCGATAAAGGTGCTAGCGTAGATGAACGCTATATAACTCATATTCTCTCCAGGTCTATTCTTGAAAACTATTTCTGGATGATCTACCTATTTGACGATCCTGCTCAAACAGCAATTCGATATACTGGTATGGTTGATGCGTTTAAGCGAGATTACCACAAGCTACTAAATGAGCCGCTGTTGCCCCTTAAAGATCAGCTGGAGCCTTCTGATCCCTCTTGGTCGAGCCTCAATCGAGGAATGAATGTAAATAGCCTGCTCGCACAAGTTAGGAACGATTATGGCGACAGGCTAAACTACCTCTACTTTATTTACCGTATAACTAGTTTTGACACGCACGGCAAAAACCTCGACACCATTTTTCAAGAGGCATTCGGGAAGCAGGTAAATTTTCCGGTATTGGATATTGGTTATGCTGTGCAACTTGTCGCCAACCAATATTTGGTGACTTTGGAGCAGCTGAGAGGCGCGGGTGAAATATAACAATTTGCTGCACTCAGAAAAATTACTGCTGCGCTCCTAATTTTTCGGTGAGCAAGGCGTTATACGGTGGGCTTAGTAAGTCCACTTTCGACCCTAAAGCGGACCTAAATTAAGTAAACTTTCCCCGGGATTTGCACAGCCTAAAAATAGCCCTCCAAGGAAGAAAAATTACTGAGCGAATAAAATTAGAGGAAATTTACGACAAGAATATTAACTTCCTCATCGGTTCTGGAGCGAGCGTGGGATTGCTCCCCACCCTAGCTTTAGGAGTTAAAGACGAAGGTGGAAATACTTTCACTATTGAAACGCTATCAACTCGATTAAAGGATGAGGAAAAGCTAGAAGTAGACACTCTCCTCTTTATGCATTACTATAAAATGTGTATAGAGCCGGCTATGGAAATTGATTTCGATAACCTTGGCCCCGAGCAACAGACAGTATTAGATAACTATATTTCTTTCCTAAGAACGGTTCTGTACTGTATGAGCCGAAGCCAATCATCTATTAAGAATAGTAATATCTTTACCACGAACTATGACGGCTGCATTGTTCATGCTGCTGATCGATTAATCTATCAAGATAAGATGAACTTTGTTCTCAATGATGGGGCGAGAGGATTTAGAAAGCGCTATTTGCATGCACGGAACTTCAATTCATTTACTTACGAAACGGGAATATTTAACCAGCACAAAACAGACATTCCTCAGATAAACCTAATTAATTTGCATGGCTCCGTTTATTGGAAAAAGCGGGCTGATCGTATCCAGATTGACTATTTAGCCTCCGCAGAAGACATGAAAATAAGCGTCATAAAGGATTCTCCTGTTGATGCCCTCTCTGAAATTATCGATGATGATTCGAAGGTCTACTTAGATGTGGTAGGCTTGCAGGCAGATATTACTGAGATTGAGCCATTCTGGGATGCCTATAAGAAATTACCCATTGTAAATCCAACAAAATGGAAGTTTTACGAGACTGTATTTGAAGAGCACTACTATCAGATGCTGCGTCTATTAAGTTATGAGCTTGAAAAGCAAAATACAGTATTAATTACATTTGGATTCTCATTTTCTGATGAGCATATATTGCATTTAGTTCAACGATCCCTATCGAATCCCACACTTCAACTTTATGTTTGCTGCTTTAATGAGTCAGAAAAGAATGCAATGGAAGCCCGTTTCAGCGAATACTCGAATGTGGTTTGTATTGCTTTTGATGAAGATTTGGATTTTACCAAATTCAATTCCGAAGTATTTACACCGGCAGGAACGTCAGGAGCTATCTAATGACGATTCAAGTTGGTGAAGTAATCGAGGTCAATGGTGTAAAGGTAGTATTAAGAATATTTGATGAGTCAAGCAAGGATACGCTTTTTTATAACGGCGATAAGTACAAAGGGATATCGATCCGGGAATATGTAATTATTCGACGGGGTTTCAGGGATATTGTGTGCCGCGTTGAAGGAGAATACCTCGACGAAAAGCGTTTCGAGACGGATAACCAAAAAGTCTTATATATAAGAAAGGTAGATGTTCGACCAATAGGATATTTTCAGGAAGAAAAGTTTTATGAGGGTATCAAATATCTACCTATGATCAAGGATCCAGCATACCTTTCTTCTGAGTCAATGATTGAAACTATTTTCGGGCCTAGCCAAGAGGACGGGTTCGTCATTGGTGAAATGCTTAAGGAAGGGCTTCCTATTACTTTGCCATGGAAAAGGCTATTCAATACGCATATAGGAATTTTTGGGAATACAGGAAGTGGTAAGTCAAATACACTGGCTAAGCTATACACAACGTTATTCGCAAACAAAAAAGCGCTTATTAGAGGGAAGAGTACATTTACAGTAATAGACTTTAATGGCGAATATACAGGGAATCAGTTAGTTAATCAGGAAGATAAAACAATATTCAACTTAGATACGAGAAATAATGATGGCGGTAGATTTCCCTTGGCAGCAGGAGAGTTTTGGAATAAAGAAACGCTAGCCATTCTTTTTAAGGCAGCGGCAAATACGCAGACCCCCTTTATAAACAGGATTGTGAGTGGCCGGGAAAGGTTTGGCGGGGATATTCAAAATTTAGAAAATTATATAAAAGCTACCTTTCACCGATCATTTACGACTACTAATCCCAGGCGAGAGTCGGCTGAACTGTTGAAAGCAGTCGTTGATATTATCGATAACCAAGCTTTGAGAGATATTCTTAATCGATTAGTATGGAGAGGGGATCAAAGTAAGTTTTCCTATCCCGGGCCTGCGGGTACAGTCTATTTTGATGGTCATGAACATGACTACGATAATGTCTTCAGACAGGATGTAGATGCAATAAACTTGCAAGACTTAGATGCATTTGGTGAGCTGATAATAAGAGTTAATTTGCAACTCATAAATGATTTGCTCTTCGGATATGTTCAATTTGAACATATCCAGCCACTTCTGAAACGAATTGAATCATCAATGACTGCGCTTTCACGCGTGATAAGAATCGACGGTGAAAACGCAGAGCTACCGTTGTTGACTGTGATTTCGTTGCGGAAGTGTAACCAAGAAATAAAAAAGGTCGTTCCGCTACTATTAGCAAAGCACTTTTATGAGCAGCATAAAAATAACGTCGGAAATCCTCCGGATAGAACATTACATCTAATAATCGATGAAGCTCATAACATACTTTCTGAGCAGTCCACCAGGGAGCAAGAAAGTTGGAAAGACTACAGATTAGAGCTTTTTGAGGAGATTATTAAAGAAGGGCGAAAGTTTGGTATGTTTTTAACATTGGCCAGCCAGCGCCCAGCAGATATTTCACCAACGATAATGTCGCAAATCCATAACTTTTTTATTCACCGCCTGGTTAATGATAAAGATCTATTTTTGCTGGATTCGACGATAAGCACTTTAGACAATCTTTCAAAAAGTATGATCCCTAGTCTTGCGAAAGGTTGTTGCATTGTAACCGGGACCTCCTTTGATTTGCCGATGGTTTTGCAGATCGAGCAATTAACTAAAGAGTACCAGCCCGACAGTGAAGATGTGGATCTGGAAGACTTATGGTCTTAGTAAGGTGCGGTAAAAGCGGTAAACAGGACGGAGTCTAACAATATACGTTTTTTATCGAATGTCCGCTTATAGCCGAAATTTGACATAGAGATAATGATGCATATCACGTATAACAAGCGCAAGCACTCGGAACAATGTTCCGCTTTGCTCCAAATTGTCCGGTGTTGCGAGCGTTAAAAATCAGATACGGAGTCAATCATGCTTAACGATCTTGTACCTCAAGAAGAGGCTCGTATAGAAAAGGTCGATGGGAGCATCGTAGGGCCATATAAGGCCAGATTCGCGGGCAGTACTATCTTCATCACAGATGAGAAAGCGGACCTTGAGGAGGGCGATACGATTTTAAGGAAGCTCCCGAATGGTAAGGACGAACGAAGCGTTGTTACCGAGGCAACACTGTACCGGAAAGGAATCGGCGGGATGGGCGCACATTATCAAGTCAAGTTCAGAAAAGGAGGTCAAGCATCTAGCCAACCCCCAACTCAGAATATCAATATTTCAGGCAATAGTTCCGTCCAGATAGGGAATCACAATACTCAGAATGTAATTAACGCATTTGATAGTTTGATTAAGGAAATTGAGTCCGCCAATGCCTCAGATGATGATAAACAAGAAGCCAAGAGCCGCTTAAAGGAGTTCCTGGAGCATCCATTGGTGGTGGCTGTCCTTGGAGCCGCGGCGGGCAGCATCGTGGTTTGATATTTTACAATAGCGTCAACGCGGAACGACTTTTCCGCTCACGCTCCAAAGCCGCTCGGTTACGCTAGGCGTTAGGCTCATTGATCCTGTCTTGGTGGTGACCGACACAAGGCAAGCCCGCCGTATGGTAGCCGCCTATTCTTGCGAGATTCGCATGATCGACGTAGTCATTGACACAAACATATATCGAGCTGACCCCAAGAGGGAGAAAGCCGCCTTCCGCGTTCTGACAAAGCTCGCTGAGAATGGGTTTACCCGAATCCACATTCCTCGCGTCGTGGAGCGCGAATTTTCTAGTCAGCAACTGTTGTCACTCGAGTCAACTTTTGGTGACGCGAGTAAATTTGTCTCAAATGTACGGAAGAAGGTTTCTGATTCTCTGGCCGCGAACGTCAAAGAGATCGAAGGATTGATAGAAGCGCTCAGGTCAAAGGCGGAAGCAGAAGCCTCTAGCTCTTTGTCGCTTTGGGCCGACGAGATAGGCGCCATGCTACATGAGCCCCAGCCACATCATGGGCATCTGGTCTTGGACGCCTACTTTTCCGGTGGGGCGCCATTCTCCCAGCCGAAAGAGAGAAAAGACTTCCCTGATGCATTCATTTTTGAGTCCGTAAGAGACTTGTCCAGCGAGAAAAACTCTCTGCATGTTGTTTCAGGAGACAATAAACTACGTGCCGCATGTGAAAAGCTCGAAAAGGTAACTGTCTTTGGCTCGCTCGAAGATTTCCTAAAGTCGAAGCCCTGCGTAGATGCGGCACGCCATCTTGAGCATCTCGAGAAGCTAAGCCTGTTCCGTCAAAACATCCACGCGTATCAGAGAAGCCTAGAGAATCACTTGAACAAGCTCCTTATCAACTACCTTCCTTATCGGCAGTTTGAGGATCCTTGCTTCAAGAGCGACGACAATATGGGCGCTGTAGAGATGTTGGATGACATTGAGGATCTAGAGATCTTAGAGGAAGAAATTGAGGCTCTTGGTGTAGATACTCTTGTCGTTCCGTTCTCATGTCGAGTGGGCGCATTGGTATACTACTCTATATATGCCGCAGACTACTGGGCGATGTCTGATAACGCCTCATTACGGATAAGCGTTCATCACGACGAGAACTCGACCGATCATTATATGGAAGCAAATGAGGATGTGAAGTTGGAGGTCCAGGGTACTTTTTCTGTCTCCTTCGAGTTCGATTCAGGTGATCTGATCGAGGATCCCGAGGAGGGCTTCGATTCGTATCTTGATGATGCCGAAGTCACTCTCGAGGACGTGAAACTGATACAGGTGGTAGAGGATTGAAATGCATGTGTCGGCGTGGACGCGCAGATTGGCGTGCCGCCAAAACCGATGTGCAGCAAGGCTTAGGTGCCTAACCACTGCATGAGCCGACGCCGCTAAAGCGGCGCGGCTCATGCTTTTCGTTGAGGCTGTAGAAAAACCCGGCCCACGCCCGGTAGGATGGGAAAAAGGCCACGGGGAGCCGCCGGCATGCCCAGGTTCAAGCCCTACGACTACGGTCAGCACGCCATGGTCGCCATCAACTACCTGGATCAGTTGCAGCCAGGCACGTTTGAGCATGCAGTACACTACCTGATTGAGCACAAGCTAGACCTGTCAGTTATACTGCCTTACACAACATCGGGAAGATCGCCAATTATGGTCGATTAGGCAGGTGACATAGGGGCTAGAAGGCATGAAAGTGGCTGCTAAATACTGGCGATGAACGCTTTGAAATCACCCAAGAGCCAAAACGGCCAGTTAGGCTCCGTGGTCAAGGTAATCGTCCGTTGGGTGGTCGGTACAAGCATTCAGAAAACAGGCGGTGGGAAGGGCTCAGGAACGGGTTTTTCTGCATCCTCGTTAGGGCGCCTTACTGGAGGCAACATGATTATTGCGGTTCTCTTTAACTCCGATGACCCCAAGTTTGGGGGATACTACGGACCGCCAATCCGAGACAGAATTTTTGCAACGGGTGTCCTCCAGTCATCGAGCCGCCACATGAAGGTAAAGTATGGTGATGTGCTTATCTACACACACGCGCGAACATACCAAGATTATGAGCGGATAGCCGAGGCAACCTATTTTGGAACTACTTGGTCGCGCGTAAAGGAGGAACGCATTCGAGCTTCGTACATGCGTGAAACAATCTGGGCATGGATCATTCAGAATGTTACTCACCAGATCGCAGAGGATCTTGACAATGCGCTTTCATCCGAGAGCTCCTACCTGGGCCTACATGCCGTTGACTATTCATACCCACAGCATCTTGCGCTTTACAGAAACTCCATGCCGGAGTACTGCCGAATTATTGGCAATGTTTGCGTGCTTCCATACTCAATGGGTAACCAAGAAGAAATAGACGAGTCTGAGGCAGAGCATCTACTTACCCTTGGATTCACGAAAGTAGATTGGGAAGATCGCGGGGCACACGGAACGATATTTGACGACTACGACACTCTTGAGCATTTTCAGCAAGTGCGTGACGTTCAGGCTATTTTTGCACGTGGCTTGCCTGAAGGAGACTATGAAGCTGAAGAACTCGTAATGTTGATGGAGGATCTGAATCCACGCCTTTTCAACACACTTGGTGCAGCAGTTCGAGCGCTCTCGCGCGCTCAGAATGAGGAGGATATTGCGCATGTGGGAATTTCCGGACGGCGGTACATCGAGCAACTTGCGGATGTGCTTTTTCCGCCGCGTGCAGAATTGCACAATGGGCGCAGTGTCACAAAAGTCAAGTTTCGGAATCGATTTTGGGCGTTCATTTGCCAAGCTGTTGCGCCGTCGATTGAGAATCGTGACGAGGAAATTCGACGACGCGGCCTAGAAGTGGATCGACTCATTGATGAGGTTAACTCGATTATCCATGGCATGCCGGACAAGACTCGTGCCCTAAAAATTTTATTTGACCTGGCAAAGCTATCTATCGATCTATTAAAACTAGACCCCGCCGCTACTCGAAGGCCGTATGATGCCTTCAACGACAATATTCTGAAGCTTCTTCGAGAATCACTAGATGACGAAGCGCCCTAACCACTCGTTTGTGGCGACCTGCGCGCAAATCCACGCAGGCGCCTCAACTCAACGTTGCGGGCGTTGGGCATTAACAATAACTGAGTCAGAGGCAAGCGTTGGACATTCACATCTTCTGGGAGGGGCCGTACGGTATCGATGATTTGCCGGGCCTGCGAACTTACGAGCGCGACTACGGCATTTATCAGGTATACGGCCATCATCCGCTATATGGTCACTCAGTGCTGCTTTATATTGGGTTGGCAAATGACCAGACCTTCGGAGTACGCTTGAATCAGGAGGGTTGGTTGTACGGCACGGATCCGTACAATGTACAATTTTATGTCGGCCGCCTAGCGGGCCGGAGAGCAGTCACGTATGAGGAATGGGGTGAGCGGATAAAGCAAGCTGAGAAGCTTCTGATATACGCGCACCTTCCAGCGTTCAACACCTCGAATACGAAGAGCATTCCCGAGGCATACGTGCTCAGGAATCGGGTATTCAACTGGGGCGCTTATCGAAGTTTGTTCCCAGAGGTATCGGGCGACAGGTATACGTCACGCTTCAATCATATCTGTGAAGAGCATATTTATTCCTATGAGCGAGTTTTGGAGTAAGACTAAGCTCAACAATACATCTAACCCGGCCAGCTTTTCCGCTGACGCTCTAAAGCAGGCGGGTTAAGCATAGCATTAGATGTCTAAGGAGACACCGTATGGGATCCCAGAATGAGCATCATGTTGTAGATTGGATTCCTGGTAATAAATTGCGAGACACTACTCCGGACCTTTTCATAATTCTAGCTCTTTTCGTGGCTATTGTTGCATCGATTTTTCTTCAGCTATCTCAACCGGAAACCAACTGGTTTATGCGCTCTGGGGCGCTTATGGTCTTAACAGGAGCGATACTTGAGTATCGTCACGGCGCTCTAATGCGAAGATTAGACATCACATCGACGAAATGGGCAAACGGCATTGGTCCACCGGCAATATTCGAGCCGCACGCGCTAAAAAAGAAGATCGCATGCGCTGCACATGCATTTGTCATTTTTGGCACATTAATAGCTGCTTATGGTGATCTTCTCTCAACCTTCGTCATGAAGTTAAGCATCTAATGATGCGCTAATAGTGAACGGTTCGTTAACGGGCGGACTAAAGCCAGCCCTCCGCCTAGCTTAATCGTTAGGAGTTCAGAGTGCACTCTCAGTTCGCAAGACTTGAATATCAGTATGGGAAGCTCAGGAAGATTAAGGATGGAATTTACCCTGCGTTTGGTGGAAACGTCGAGTTTGAACTTTTTTCCTTCTTCGAAATTTGCTATCACTTAAAAGATTGGGTTAAGGAAGGTGCAGAATATGAACAGGCTTTTGATGTTGAGAGATATATAGAAAATAGCCCAGTGTTAAGAATCTCCGCGGATATATGTAATCGTCTAAAACATAAGGTGCTACGCGATAGCAAGACGAAACACGAGGTCGCTCACAAAAGGAGCAATGCCCCGCTTGGCCCGTTCGATCTCCACTTGATTGTTGAAGTAGGGCCAAATTATAGAGATGCGAAGGCCACCTTGACCAAAGCCATTATTAAGACCGAGCGAGGCGAGGAATGCTGCTTTCAGCTTGCGCAGGAATGTATGGAAGAGTGGGGCAGGTATTTTAATGGAGTGCGAAGCAATGACCACTACTCCTAACTATGAAATTATGTACGCCACAGCAAGCTGTGGCCGGATCTCCGTTACTGTGCTGCTCTCCCTCACTCCGTCCGTATATTTCTGGCGTTATACAGGGGGTCTTTCATGCCAAGAATTACAGTGGTAAAAGACAAGAGGTTAAACAACATCATTGATGCTCCATGTGGTGAGTGTAAAAGAAGCACCAAACATAAAGTGCTGACCGGAATTGATTTAACAAGCAGAGACGAGGCCGAAGATACTTTGATTTACGGATGGGATAATGAGTACCAAATTATCCAGTGTCTGGGATGCGAAACGATCATGTTTCGGCAGTCGCACATGAACTCAGAGGATATGGAGCATGTCGCTGGGCCGAATGGCTGGGAATCAGACTACGTAACGTTTGAAGAGTATTATCCTAATCCAGAGAAAAATAGAACTGCTTTGTCAGATGACCATTTGCTTCCGGAAAAGCTACAAAGAATTTATACTGAAACCCTGAGCGCTTTAAACGGCAATAATCCTGTTCTTACCGGCATTGGTTTGAGGGCGATAGTAGAGACTGTTTGCAAGGATCAGTCCGCGTCGGGTCACAATCTGTACTCTCAAATAAATGATTTGGTGAAGCAAAATGTCTTAACGAAAGAAGGGGCTGAGATTCTCCACAAGCTCAGAGTTCTGGGCAATGATGCGGCACATGAAGTTAAGCCGCATACAAATGTACAGCTAGGATTAGCCTTTGATGTAGTGGAGCACCTTTTGCAGGGAGTCTATATCCTACCATACCACGCAAAAAGGAAGTTCAAATAATATACCCATCTGAATAGTGACAGTATCCACCTGGCACATCCCCCCGCAAAGGAACCCACCAGTGATCATCCCCCAAGACGGGCGCTTGCGGCTGGATCGTGAGCGCTTGAAGCAGCATCGCAAGCGGCTGGGCCTGAGTCAGGAGGCGCTGGCCGAGTACTGTTTTGATCGGCGTTTGTGCGTCTCCATCGCTTCCATCAAGCGGGCGGAGAGCGGCAAGGCGGTGCTGTATCGTACCGCGCGCCATCTGGCCGAGATCTATGAGGTCGAGGTCGAGGAGCTGTCGGCGGAGGCCGAAGAGGCTGCCGTTGTCGCTTCCGATATCGAGGAGATGGAGAGCGCTCGCGTGCTGATCCAGCTGCACGCCGTGGCGGCCGACCCCTCGGCGCTGGCGAGCTGGGTGCAGCATTTCGGCGGCAGCCTGGAGGAAGGAGGCACGGCGCTGTTCGGGCTGCCCCGGGCTTACCGCAGCGATGCCCAGCGCGGCCTGCTGTGTGCCGCCACCCTGGTGGAGCAGGGGGTGGCCCGCGGCGTTTATCTTCAGGCCGGCCATTGGCCCACGGCTGTGCCGTTTTCCATGTCGGGTGGGCAGAGCGGCGTGTGGGTCGAGCGTGGGGTGGCGGTGCAGTTGGCGGAGCGCTTCGTTTTCGATGACGAAGGCGGGGAGTGGCTGCGCTATCGCCAGCCCCGGGACGAGGCGCATGACGCTCGCTTCGAGCTGGTGGGGCGCCGGGTGCAGTTGGGTCAGCTGCAAGCCATCCTGGAGAGCACCCAGGCCTACCAGGCCGGTCATCTGATCTATATCCGCGGTGTGGCCGGCATCGGCAAGACGCGCCTCAGCGCGGAGTTTGCCGAGATGGCTGCGGCCCATGCCGATCATCACCAGGCCGAGGTGCTGGACTTCGGTACCCGAGCCGATGAAGGCCCGCTGATGCAGCTCGCGCGTTCGCTGCTGCAAGCGTCCGGTGAGGCGCGGGGGGAGGAAATAGCCGAGGCGCATCTGCTGGCCCGTCTATCGGCGCTGCGCCTGCCGATGGATCACGCCATGCTGCTGCGTCCGCTGCTGGGCTTGCCTCAGCCGGAGGAGGCGCAGTCGCTCTATGCGGCCATGACCCCAGCGACCCGCAGCCAGCGCCTGGTGCTGGCACTGCGCGATCTGCTCCTGGCGCGCTCCATTCATCGCCCGCAACTGGTGGTGGTGGAGGACCTGCACTGGGCCGACGAGGCGCTGCTGGCCACGCTCACCGGGCTGCTGCAGGGTACCCAGGAAGCGCCGGTGATCTGGCTGTTCACCTCGCGCCTGGAGCAGGACCCGCTGGAGAGCCGCCTGCGCCCGCAGCTGCCGGAGCTGCCGCTCACCCTGATCGAGCTGCCGCCGCTGCGCCCGCAGGAGGCCGAGGCCCTGGTGGCCAGCTACGGCACGGTGCCCGCCGAGCACGCCGCCCGCTGCGTGACCCAGGCCCAGGGCAACCCGCTGTTCCTGACTCAGCTGCTGCTGTTCCATCCTCATCGCAGCCTGCCGGCCAGCCTCGCCAATCTGGTACAGAGCAAGCTGGATCAGCTCACCGATCTGGATCGTCGGGCCATGTGCATCGCCGCGGTGATGGGGCAGCGCTTCTCCCTGGCCTCGTTGCAGGAGGTGCTGGGGCAGGCCGATTATCAGCCCGAGCTTCCCCAGCGTTACAGCCTGGTGCGTCCGCTGGAAGAGGACAGCTACCGCTTCGTGCACGACCTGATCCTGCAAGGCATCTACGAGGGCATTCCCAAGATCCAGCGCGACCGCCTGCACCTGCGCCTGGCCGCGCTCTATGGCGAGGCGGAACCCGGCTTGCGGGCGCGCCACCTGCACCGGGCGCGCTCGCTGGAGGCACCGAATGCCTTTCTGCAGGCGGTGGCGGCGGAAATGGCCCGCTATCGCCATGAGGAAGCGATGGCGCTGCTGCGGGATTGCCGCGCCATTGATTACGCACCGAAGGATGAGTACCGGCTGATGCTGCTGCAGGGCCAGGTGGCGATGGCCACCGGGCAGATCCAGGCGGCACGGGAGCACTTCGAGGCGGCGCGTACCTTCGCCCGGGAAGAGCGTCAGCGCATCACGGCCGATCTCTGGCTGGCCCGGGTGCTGAACATGCTCGATGCGCTGGCGGCGGAGGAGGCGATACTCGACGGCCTGTTGCCCTTGGCCGAGGCGCTGGAGGACCCCTTGCCCCTGGCCGAGGCGCTCTATCTCAAGGGCAATCTCTATTTCCCCCGGGGCGACTTTGCCACCAGCCGCGCCTATCACACCCGCGCCCTGGAGCAGGCCCGCCGTGGCGGCGACGTGCGCACCGAGATCCAGGCCCTGAGCGGGCTGGGCGATGCCCACTATGCCGAGGGGCAGATGCGCAGCACCCTCGAGCTGTTCGACCACTGCGTCACGCTGTGCCGAACCCATGGCCACGCCGATCTGGAGGCTTCCAACCTGTTCATGCTGGGTACCGCCCGCATCTACGCCAACCAGACCGAGGCGGCGCTGGCCGACTGTTTCGATGCCGCCGAGCTGGGCAAGCGGGTCGGCAATCGCCGTGCCGAGGTGGTGGCGCGGCTCACGGCGGGGTGGATTCTGCTCTCCCAGGGCGAGCCTTATGCGGCGGACGAGCAGATCGAACAGGCGCTGACGGTGGCGCGTGGCCTGGGCTCCGGTCGTTTCGAGGCGTTCCTGCTGGAGAGTCGCGCCCGGGTCGAGCTGATCACCGGACGGCTGGCCGAGGCGCGGGCCAGCATCGAGCGTGCCTGGCAACTGGTCGAACAGCACGGCCTGAAGGCCTTTATCGGCCCCTGGGTGCTGGGCACCCGGGCGCTGCTGGAAGAGCAGATCGAGACGCGCCTGGCGACGCTACACGAGGGCGAAGCGCTGTTGGATGCCGGCTGCGTGGGGCACAACGGCTATCGCTTCCTGATCGCGGCGGCGGAGGTCAGTCTGCTCGACGGGCGCCCGGAAGCGGCCCGCCACTACGCCCGGCGCCTGACCCAGCTGATGGGGGCGGAGCCCTGTGCCTGGGGCGAGCACCACCGTGCCCTGATCGAAGCCCACGCCGCCTGGCTGGAGAGCGGGGGCAAGCATGGCGAGGTGGGCGGCGAGTCGAGCGCTCAGGCCGTCCTAGAGGCTTGCTGGCAGCAGAGTGAAGCCGCCGGCCTGCGGATGACCCTGCCTTGTCTGGCTGCTGGGCGGCGCTAAGCGCAGCGGATTGGCCCGACGCTCCGGCGCCGCGAGCAGCAGCGCGACGAGATGCGCCGACTGTTCCAGGCACTGCTCCTGCAGGCCGGCACCGCGCGTCCAGCCGCCGGCGAACAGCAGCGGGCAGACGTCCTGCCGGCCCTCGAAACGCTTGCGCGCGGTGCTCTGGTTGTAGCGCTCTATCTCCGCCTGCGCCTCGAGGCACTCGGCATCCAGCACGTTGTGTTTGAACAGGGTCCAGGCCTTGGCTTCCAGTGCGCTCTCCATCGGCGGCAGCCGGTCGCGGTAGCCGGACTCTCCGGGGGCGGCACCCGCCAGCGCGACGGGAACGTCCAGCGGCGCGGGGTGGCGGTCGAGCATCTCGCCGCGGGGAATCCGGTTCAGGTCATCCACCAGGGAGACGAAGTACTGCGGCAGGCCCGCCCGGTCGTAGCAGGGGTTCTCGGCATCGTTCTGATGGCGATTCGCCACGTAGTCGATGCGGTAGGGGAAGAAGGTGTCCTCGTGGTTGCGCACCTCGATGTTGTAGGTGCGCCACAGGTTGCGATTGGGCGGCAGCCGAGCGGCGGAGGTATGACAGACCCCGAAGCTGCGGGTGTAGCGCACCTTGCCGAGAATGTGCTGCAGCTCCCGCTGGGTGTCGCTCAGGCCATCGCCGAAGGTCAGCAGCGGCAGGGCGTCTTCGGCATGGGTGGCCATGATCAGCAGGTCCGCTTCCCAGCGGCGCTCGCCGGGTGCACGCTCCGTCAGCGTCACGCCTTGGGTCGAGAGGCTGGCTTCCACCTCGATACCGCGCAGGATCTTCACCTGCGGCCCCGGTGTCAGCGGATTGACCAGATGCGCCGCCAGCGCCTCCAGCCAGTGCTGGGCGCCGTGCTCGAAGTAGCGGCGGTCCGGCGGCGAGCCGCCTTCCTGAATGCGGTAGTACTCGAAGGGCGCCTGCAGCGGCATGCCGCCCGGGCCGCGGTCGTCGGCGAAGTACATGGCCGAGATGCGGGGGTAGTAGATGCTGTGACGAATGCGCTCCAGCCGGGCCGATAGCTCGGGGTCGTCCCAGTCGATGGTGGCGCTCAACTGCTCCGCCGCTTCGCCCAGCATATCGGCGGGAGCGGCCACGCAGCCATCGAAGAAGTCGTCCACCGTATAGCGCGGGGTAATCCGCCGGCTCTCCACCAGATTGATGGCGCTGCGGTGAACCACGGCGATCAGCATCGCCAGCCGGCCTCCATCGACCAGGCTCAGCTCATGGGCCGGATCGCTCACACCGCGCACCAGATCCCGGTCGTCGGTGAGGGCGATGCTGCCGTCGCGGCTGAAGTAGCACTCGGTATTCTCCAGCGGCTTCATGCGCTCCAGCTCACCGATCTCTGCGAGTATCGTGCGCAGGCGGTGGTAGGTGGCCAGGTTGACGTCATTCACCCCCAGGTCGGCCCAGCGGCGGTAGGGCGTCTCGGGTTTGCCCGGCATGCGCCGATTGCCCAGGTCGACCCACACCGTCTCCGCGTTGCCGCCCAGGGTGGCCTTGCGCTCGAACAGGGTGATCTCGATCTGCCGGGCCGCCTCGCTGCCGAACTTCTGAAGGTAGTAAGCCAGCGACAGGCCGGAAACCCCGCCGCCAATGATGGCGACCCGCAGCGGTGCATGGTCCATGGTGACGCCCCCAGTCGTTGTTTTCCTAAGAATCCCTCAAGAGGATGGTGTAACCAAGGGGGTGAGACGAGGTGATACCGAAGTGATCCGTTGCGCTTCGTGGGGCTGATACCGGCGTTCGTGGTGATACCGAGCTGATGCGGTCGGTATGAGATTCCTCAACTGGAATGACTAGGGCAGTAAGCCGCGGTCGAGGTCCGACCGCCATTTCCAGAACAACATACGAGGTATCACCCCATGAACGCTCCGCAAACCATCGACAAGCAGCTGATCGCCCACGACTTCCGTGTCGCCATGCATGGCAAGCTCGAGCCCGAGAAGATCGACGATGTCGCCCAGACACTGGTTGCTTCCGAAACGGCCTATCCCGCCAACGGCAGCGTGGCCAGCCTGATCTTCTATCTGAAGTTCCAGGTCAATATCACCAATGGCGGCAAGACCTTCGACGGCAATGCTGGAGGCGCCTCCTCACCGGGCGGCGGCGCACTCTTCGGGCACGTCTACACCAACGATCTCGAGCGGCTTTATCGCGACACCGTGAGCTTCGAGTTCCAGGGCACGCCGGTCTACCTTAGCATCCTGTTCTTCGACAGCCACAGCAAACTGCTGGGCCACTTCCAGTCGGGGGCAGTCTCCACCGTCACCGGTGTTGGAGGTGGCAAAGGCAAGTGGCATTGAGCTGTGTACTTGTTCCTTACTTGGTCAACAACCGGGGGCGCTTAGGCGCCCCCGGCTTTGTTAGGCGTCAATAAAATGTCTATGTCTTTTTGTACGTTGTTGTCAACGTTTCTGATGATTAGGATTGGCTGATATGTTCCAACTGAATAAAGTTGTTAGGGTTACGGCGTAAGAAAATATTTGAGGTTATTGTAAGAAACTTAGAAAATTCACAGCTGAGTAAAGTTATGACCGATTTCGATTTCTGGAAAAGACAATATCAAGACACCTGGGGGCGGTCATCTCAAAGGGAGACTGACATTGCCGAGTATCTAGCCCATGAGTCTGGTGCGTGCATTGTCCCTGTGGGGCTGGGGGCCGGAAGCACAACCTTCCTCCCCGGCCCGGCATCATCACATGGGGCATCAAAGGGGGACGCTGATCTTATGGTAAAGGGAACGGATATCTACCTCGAAGTGACCGGGCCGCTTGTGCAAAGTGTCGATCACAACCAAGGCCTTTGGGTGAGGCCGGACAAGGTTGAAAATGCCAGGCAGAACATGCAATCGAAGGAGACCTGGGTCGTGCATCACCTGCCAAAAGGGGGGCGGATGCAGTTTCTGAGTGCAACACCGTCAGTGAGTTGATGGCGGAGCCTCATGGTACTTCGCCATCAGTTCGCTCATCATCTCTATGGGACACTTGAAGTCAAAGCGCTTTCGCG
>Ga0213835_100341_pt1 | contig 49033 bp, 46 predicted proteins | sample SWPATP01_FD_160576 | JGI IMG/M metagenome (GOLD analysis project Ga0213835, IMG submission 160576) | Coastal seawater microbial communities from Marineland, Florida, United States - SWPA TP0 #1 | ecosystem: Environmental > Aquatic > Marine > Coastal | place: USA: Florida | collected 2016-08-05
GAGTGTCATTTCCGGAAAAACGCCGATACTTAAGCGTGTCGTGTTCTTCGCTCCACCGAACCGAGCCAAGAGTACAAAGACTTTCCTGCGCCTTCCTACGCGAACGAACAAGTTTGCTGTTAATCCGTCAGGGACGTCGTATCTGTCGCCGTCGGTCGGGGCGAGTAATGCCGCGATCCTCTCGTCAGTCAGTTTGTGGGGTCTCTTCGTCATAGTTGTGCTCCAATTCGGGCAGCGATTTGGGCAGCATGTCGCGGTAAAACGACGTTTCTTGTTATGCTAGAAAAACACCGAGACTGAACTAAATCAATGATTTCGCTGTGTTCGAGTGCTCCTGACCGTTCCTGACGGTCGGCCAAAGGGATACTGCTTTCGGCTCATAACCGCTTGGTTGGGAGTTCGAGTCTCTCCGGGCCCACCATTGTTTTCTAGTTCGTCTGTAGCCGGACGCGTCCGTTGCGTTTTTTACCACCGCCATTTGCAGACGGATGTTTGTTGCCCTCTGGTAATTCGGCTCATTGGCCAAACGCAGTAGCGCCGCGTCCGGCTCCATTCACTGTGGCGCCGCTTCCTAGCCCTGAGCCGCCATCTCCTAACTCGCCCCATGCAGCGCCATTTCCTGCTCCGTCAAACGTGATGCCGCCTCCGAGTGTGCCCGGCTGACGTAAGGCACCAAAGCCTGGGTTCATAATTTGGTTCATGTCGAAGGATTTTTCTTTCGCGAAATCGTATGTCTGGTTGTGGCTCATGCCGCCGTGATTGCCTGGACTGAGGATCACAACCCCGCTCCCGACATTGCTCGGCTGGCGTAAGGCACCACCGTCCGGGATAACGATGGAGGTGATATTGAAGTCGGTTGCTGGTCTGTTGACAATGCCGCCGGAGCCACCGGCGGGTTTTATGTCCGAGATTCCTGCAGTCTTGCCCTCATGGAGGTTATGGCTAATTCCCGCTCCGCCTCTGCTAATACCAGGACCGAATCTAGAGTTCGCAAGCATACATTTGAGAGATTTGGGAGGGGTGCACTCAGTTGCACCGCTCGGATGCGTCTCTTGGGCCTGTATCGGGAAGGACCACAATGCGACAGCGCATCCCACCAACAAGAACATAATCATTTTTTGCCCTCGCTGACTACTGGATCTGGAAGAGGAACAGAAACCGAGACGCTCCGAAAACCAAAGGCTACCGGTTGCCTGAATTTTTGCTTCATCGTCATGTGGGAGGAGTAGCGGTTTTGGAAATCGCCCGACGCCTCGGTCTTCGTGGATATAGGGGGGGTGGCGTCCTTCGTGGCGGCATCGTTAGCGGAGGAGGCTGCCTGGCTTTCGATTGGCGCATACCCTACGTTCAGAGCATCGCCTCGATAGCGCGCGGTTGTCAGATCCGTCGTCAGGAAAACTTGGCGAACAAGCGTCACAGTGATCTCATATGCATATTGACCGTTTATCGTGCGGTTGACGTCGGGGCCGAATGAATACGCCAGAAGAGTCCGAGCAAACTGATCCTGGCAGAAATGAGCAGTCGCGGGTTCTGAGCAGTAAAGTAATAACTGCCGTGTCGATTCCGGTGCAGCCGCGGAATATGTCTCGACGGATGAGATTACAATTTCCTCGGTCTCGGCCGATCTTCGACCGATCGCAAGGTCCAGCCAGCTCGCGTTTGTCTCGATAAAGTGCTTGATCGAGATGCCCGGAAATGCGGTGGCATACAGTTCGATCTCGTCCGCCTTTCTTAACGCTGGCATTGCCGGTTTTTCGGCCGGGCTTTCCGCAGCCTTTGTGGTATCGGCCAGCGAGGCAGTCTGACGTTTGAACTTAAAAGGTCGGGTGCTGAGGCTTGGTAGAAGATTGATCCTATCGATCCTGATGCCACGTCCGGCAAATACGTTGCCGGTTTGTCCGTCGGGCAATGCGATGCCCTCCTTTGTCGGACGAAGGTTCAAGTAGACATCGCCCACAAAGAGGTCTTCTTGAGGTGGATAGACTGGTTCGATCCAGAGCCTTCCAATTGCTTGGTTCCAGGCTAGCGCCACATTGTCGTCGGTTTGAGCCGTGGGTTGATCAAAAGCCCGTACCAGGAAAAGCGCGACTATGCAGAAGGCAATTGCCCCTCCCGCGCCCGCAATGAAGGTTGCGCTCGGCAAACGAATTTTAGAGAGCAGCACTCGAGCCCAGGCGAGCATCGCGCGCAGGCGATCGGCGGCTGGGGACATCGGTCCGGTGGACGGAGGAGGAGTTACGGTAGCCATTCTCTTTCATTCCAGCAAAGTGTTGGTCATCCTGACCGAGCGCTCGCCGGCAAGGACTGTCCTGGATCGTGAGACTGTCAGTGATCTTGCCTCGCAGGCGTCTGTTAGAGTGTAGGGGCCCGCGGCGTCGCCGGCCAGCGGCGTGTAGACCTCTTTCCGACCGAGCACGAAGCTTTCGCTTAGCGAGTGTGCCGGCCCGCCCAGTTTCGCTTCCGCGGTGTCCGATGCGATGAAGGCGGCTTCAGAGGGTTTGATTGTCAACAACGGGACAATGACCGTAACTGCAAAGCAACTACCCTCATGGCCCTCACCTGAAAGTTTTCCGCAACTATCAGAAGTTAACTTCAAGTTGTGATTTCTGTCCAGATGCTTTTTGACGAAGGCAGTCTGAACGAAGGTTCCAAATCAGACAGTTTAGCCTGCAGGCATGGAGTGAGGTAGCTTGCTATCACTTAATCGCAGCGTTGCCGCGTTGATCAGCTGGTGTATGAGAACGTAATTAGAACCGCGGGCCGCGCTGGCGTCCACTCAAACTTTGAACAATGCTTTCCTAAAGGGAGCTGCGCCAAGAGTTTTCGAGCTTCCAATGTGATCTGGGGATGATCTTTGCTCTAGCGCGAAACGGAGGCCAGTTCGGCGTTGTGCGTGGCGGTAACCGGTATCGATGATTTTGGTCGGCATTTACACAAACAAAAAAGCGCCCCCCGCGATATCGCGGAGAGCGCTTTTGGGGAAAAACTGCTGATTAGCAGTTGGTGCCCTGGACGGTTGTGCCGGTGTTGTTCGGGAGGTTGCCCGAGTTGGCTGCATCACCTGGCTGGCCGCCGTTGTTGCACTTCTTGCTGCCTTCGCCCATCGTGCTGCTGCTCGGCATGGTGCTGTTGGTAGCTGTCGAATCGACGGTGCCGGAAGCTGCTGGCTTCGGCGGGATGTTGCCACCTTCGCCTGCGGTGTTCTGCTGTACGTTGCTGCGGTCTGCGGCGGTGCCGGACGTTGCCGTCTGGGCCATAGCCGACGTTGCGAGACCAGCGGAAAGGATCGTTACTGCGAGAAGCTTCATCATTATGGTGTTTCCTTGTATTCCCTACGGTGACTTAACCCGATGGCGGGCAAAAGGTTTCCTAACATTAGCAAAAGATCTGCATGCGGGCGGGCCGTGGGTTTTTAATGATTGGCAGCTTCGTCGGTTCGGGGTGGGTTCGGTTGCGTCATTCTGGAGCACGCTTGCCTTCGACTTCTCGGCCACTCGCTGACGATGGTCGGCCACGAGGCGGCGGCTGGGGGCGTTCTTGCATGGTCGGTTCGCTTCGTTCGCCATGCCGGAGCCCCGCTCTGTGGATAACCGCATGTCGGGTGAATTCCGGCTTTTGTCACCCCAGCAATTTTCTTGACCTTCGGCTTCAATTATAAGCAGCCTGCAGTTCAGGACCGCATGGGAGGCGAGACGGTTGCAGACGATTTTTAGCATCGGTATCGATGCGCTCGCCTATGGCATGATCCTGTTCGTGATTTCGATCGGGCTTTCAGTGACGATGGGGCTGATGCGGGTGGTCAATCTCGCCCACGGTGCCTTCGCGATGATCGGCGGCTATGTCGCCTCCTACGTTTCGCGGGATTTCGGCCTTGGCTATGCGCCGGCCATCCTTGCCGCCGTGGTTGCGACGATCGTGATTGCGGTGCCGATCGAGCGGTTTCTCTATCGGCGCATTTATGGCGCGCCGGAACTGACGCAGGTGCTGATGACGATCGGCATCACCTTTTGCATCATCGGGCTTGCCAATTACCTGATGGGGCCGACGCTGAAGACCATTCCGCTTTCGGATGTGCTGCAGCAGCCGGTCGATCTCGGGTTCCGCAGCATTTCCGCGCATCGGCTGTTTGCGATCTTCTGCGGTCTTGCCGTTGCGCTTTGCCTGTGGCTTGCGATCGAGAAGACCGGTTTCGGTATCAGGCTGCGGGCTTCGGTCGACAATGCGGCGATGGCGTCAGCGCTCGGGGTTCGCACCGAAATCATCTATGCGGTCAGCTTTGCGGTCGCGGTCGGGCTTGCGGCCTTCGGCGGCGTGGTCGGGGCCGAATTGCTGCCGGTCGAGCCCTATTATGCGCTGCGCTATCTCGTGACATTCCTGGTCGTCGTTTCCGTCGGCGGGGCAGGCTCGATCGGGGGCACGCTGCTGGCCTGCCTGCTGCTCGGCGCGGTCGATACGACCGGCCGCTATCTCCTGCCCGAGTTCGGCGAGTTCTTCTTCTACCTTGCAGTGATCGCCATCATCTGCGTGTTTCCGAACGGCCTCATGAAGGGGGCGAAATAGAATGGCGGTTGATGTGAGTTCAAGGGATAAGGGCGCCATGCGCCGGCGCCGTTCGCTGATGCGCGATGTCGTAGGGTTCGGCGTGATCGTCCTTGCCGCGGCGATCGGCTATTTTGCCTTTCCGGACAATCTTGCGCTTCTGACGCGGATCATCGCGGTGGCGCTGCTCGTGCTGTCGCTCGATCTCGTTACCGGCTATTGCGGCGTGGCGACGCTTGGTCATGCGGCGCTGTTTGGCAGCGGCGCCTATGCGGCCGGCATTCTCTCTGCCCATTACGGCATCAACGATCCGCTGCTGATGACGCTTGCGGGTCTTGTCGGCGGAGCGCTTGCCGGGCTGTTGTCGGGGCTTGTCATGCTGCGCGCCCATGGGCTGCCGCAGCTCGTTCTGTCGATCGCGCTTATTCATCTGTTTCACGAGCTTGCCAACAAGATGTCGTCCTTTACCGGCGGCAGCGACGGTCTTTCGGGGATCGCGCCGGATCCGATCTTCGGCCGTTTCGAATTCGATCTGTTCGGCAATACGGCCTATGTTTTCGCGGTCGTGATGCTGCTCGTCGTGTTCGTTCTCCTGCGCATCCTCGTGCGGTCGCCGTTCGGCATGCTGTGCCGCGGTCTCAAGGAGGATCCGCTGCGGATCCGGGCGATGGGCGCCTCGCCGAAGCGGGCGATCGTCAAGATGTATGGCATTTCCGGCGCTGTCGCGGGGCTGGGCGGCGCGCTCAACGCCATCTCCACGCAGGTGGTCGGGCTCGATACGCTGTCGTTTACCCAGTCGGCGGAAGCGCTGGTCATGCTGGCACTCGGCGGCACGGGATCGCTGTTCGGCGCCCTTGCCGGCACCGTCGCCTTCATGATGTTCCAGGACTATGTCTCGTCAGTCAATCCGTTCCACTGGCTCACCATGGTCGGCGCGCTTTTGATTGCCGTGGTTCTGTTTGCGCCGAAGGGCATCTACGGAACGGTGGCGGCGCTTCTTGAAAAACGGCGGGAGGGACGGCCATGACCGCAGCTGTCGGAAATCCCGTGTTCGAAGTCGTCGCCCTCAACAAGTCATTCGGCGGACTAGTGGTCACAAACGATGTGTCGCTGTCCATGGCGGCGGGCGATCGGGTGGCGTTGATCGGCCCGAACGGTGCCGGCAAGACGACCTTCGTCAATCTGGTGACGGGAACGCTGGCCCCAAGTTCCGGCGAGGTGCGGCTGGGTGGCGAGGTGATCACGGGGCTCGATGCAAGCGCTCGCGTCAAACGCGGGCTGGTGCGGTCCTTCCAGGTGACACGGCTGTTTCAGGATATGACGGCGGCCGAACATCTGGGACTTGCGGTCCTGCAGCGGGAAGGGCGGTCCGGCCGTATCTTCGGCAATTTCCTGACCATGCCTGACGTGATGCAGGAGGTGGAGCACCGTCTCGAGACATTGCGGCTGACCGCGCTCATGCACCGCAAGGTCCGCGAGATCGCCTATGGTCAGCAGCGTCTTCTGGAGATCGCCATCGCGCTCGCCTTGAAGCCGAAAGTACTTCTTCTCGACGAACCTGCGGCCGGCGTGCCGCAGAGCGATGTCGGGCTGATCGAGCAGGCGCTCGACGAACTGCCGGCCGATCTGGCGGTGCTGATGATCGAGCACGACATGGATCTCGTCTTCCGGTTTGCCAAAAAGGTCGTGGTGCTTGCCGCCGGCGCTGTCATTTTCGACGGCGCGCCGGGAGACGCCACACGCGATCCCCGCGTCAGGGAAGCCTATCTGGGGAGCTATGCCGATGCCGGCCGCGTCGCTTGAGATCGAAAACCTGTCGGCGGGCTACGGCCCGACCAGGGTGCTGGAAGACATTACCATCACGGTCCCGGCCGGACGGCGGCTGGCCGTGCTCGGCCGCAACGGCATGGGCAAGACGACGCTGCTTGCGAGCCTTGCCGGGCAGACCCGTCGTTACGGTGGCCGCATTGCCCTCGACGGTGCCGATATCAGCACTGCCGCGAGCGCCGACCGGGCCCGTGCGGGCCTCGGCTATGTGCCGCAGGAACGCTGCGTATTCCCGAGCCTGACAGTGGAGGAAAACCTGTTCGTCGGCCTCAAGGCGCGCCCGAAGGATGCGATCGAGGAGGCCTATGCCATGTTTCCGCGGCTGAAGGAGCGGCGCAGCAATCTGGGCAACCAGCTTTCCGGCGGCGAGCAGCAGATGCTGACGACGGCCCGCACCATTCTCGGCCGTCCCTCCGTGTTGCTTCTCGACGAACCGCTGGAAGGTCTCGCCCCCGTCATCTGCGAGGAACTGATGATTGCCTTCGCGGGACTTGCGACCTCAGGCGACATGACCATCCTTCTGGTGGAACAGCGGATCCAGAGCGCGCTCGATTTTGCGGAAGACGTCATCATTCTGGAGCGCGGGCGCATTGCCTGGAGCGGCACACCGGATGCCCTGTCGAAGGATCAGCAGACCGTGGACCGTCTGCTCGGCGTCGGCGGTCTGCATTGATGGACAAGGTCTCGCGGCTCGCCAGTCTGGCGATGTATGTCGCGCCGCCACTGGTTGCGCAGGCGACGGATGCGCTGTGGACGTTTCTTGCCCGCAGGCTCACCGATGCGGGCATGGTCGGGGTTCCCGGTACGCTCGACCGTTCGATCTCCCATGACGATGCCTGGATGCGGCCGGAGCTGCTTTTGTCGCAGACCTGCGGATACCCTTACGTCAGCAGTCTGCGCGGAAACGTGCGGCTGGTGGCGACGCCCTGCTATGCCTATCCGGGTTGCGACGGGCCGGATATGCGCAGCTTCGTGATTGTCCGCAAGGATGCGGGGATAGTCTCGCTCGAGGACCTGCGCGGGCGGTCGGCGGCGATCAACAGTCGGGACAGCAATTCGGGCGCCAATCTGTTTCGCGCCGCGATCGCGCCGATTGCGCGTGGATCCCGCATCTTCGGGAAGGTCATCGAAACCGGTGGGCATGCCGCCAGCATCGCGGCGGTTTCCAAGGGCAGGGCGGATTGCGCTGCGATAGACTGCATCACGTACGGTCATGTGGCGCGGTTCGCGCCTGAAGATCTCGCTGATATCGTCGTGGTGGCAGAGACACCGTCTGGGCCAGGACTGCCGCTGATCACCCGTGCATCTGCATCCGATGACGAGGTGGCGCTTTTGCGAGAAGCGCTTGAGGCAGCACTCGTTGACCCGTCGCTTACGGATGTGCGTGACGTGCTGGCGCTGACCGGTTTCGCGGCTCTCGACGATTCCCGTTACGAAAGCCTGCTCGAGCTTGAGCGGCAGGCCGTAGCACTTGGCTATCCTGCCGTCGCCTGACACATCGACGCCGCTGCCGGGGCTTTGCCTTATCCCTCGGGACGCCTATCGTAGCGCTTTTGCCGACCTCGGCCTTTCAAGGGACGCTGCCCGTGACGATCCTTCTCGACAAGGCACTGACGTGGCGTGATGTCGCTCACGTTGCGGAAGGCGAGGATCTCGCGCTTTCGCAAGAGGCGTGGGACCGCGTCGCCTATGCCCGACGTATCGTCGAGGCGTTGGTGAAAAACGGCGCGAGGGCTTACGGCATCACGACGGGCGTCGGGGCGCTGTCCGATACGGTCGTCGATCGCGAGGCGCAAAGCCGGCTTTCGCGCAATATCGTCATGAGCCATGCCTGCGGTGTCGGCCCGCTGCTTGCCCGGCGCGAGGTGCGGGCTGTGATAGCAGCGCAGATCGCCAATTTTGCGCATGGGCATTCGGGCGTACGCCCTGACATCGTTCGATACCTGTGCCGGTTTCTCGAGGCCGATTGCATTCCGGATATGCCGTCGAAAGGCTCGGCCGGCTACCTCATTCACAACGCCCATACGGCGCTGGTGCTGATCGGCGAGGGACATGCCTGCGTGGCGGGGGAGCGGATGACCGGCCGCGCGGCGCTTGCCGCAATCGGGCTCGAACCGTTGGTGCTCGGCGCCAAGGAAGGGCTCAGCCTCGTCAACGGCACCGCCTGCTCGACCGGGCTTGCCTGCGTGGCGCTCGCGCGTACCGAACGGTTACTCGACTGGGCCGATGCGATTGCCGCTGTGACGCTGGAGGCTGCCGGGTGCCAGATGGCCGCTTTCGACGAGGATGTGCTGGCGCTGAGGCCTTCGGCGGGTATTGCCAGCGTCGGGGCCGCATTGCGGTCGCGTCTTCAGGGAAGCGGTATCATCGCGGCCGCGGTCGGGCGGCGATTGCAGGATGCGCTCAGCCTTCGCGCCATACCGCATGCGCATGGTGCGGCCCGCGACGTGTTTGCCCATGCCTGCGGGATCGTCGATCAGGAGCTTGCCTCCGTCACCGACAACCCTGCAATCGCGGGCACGCCGGATGCGCCGCTCGTCTGGTCTGAAGCGCATGCGGTGGCACCAGCGCTCGGGCATGCCGCCGATGCGCTGGGAAGCGCGATTGCCCAGGTTGCGGCCATGAGTGAGCGTCGCATCGACCGGCTGGTCAATCCGCTGGTGAGCGGCCTGCCGCCGTTTCTTGCGACCGATGCGGGAAGCCATTCCGGCTTCATGATCGCGCAGTATACCGCTGCCGCACTCGTCAACGAGAACAGGCGGCTGGCCGCGCCCGCGGCAACCGATGGCGGTCTGACATCGGGGCTTCAGGAGGATTTTCTGGCGCATCCGACCGCGGCAGCCAACAAGCTGCTCGCCATACTCGACAATGCCGAACAGGTTCTTGCGATCGAACTGATGGCGGGCGTCCAGGCGCAGGACATTCTCGCCGAAACCAATTCGCCCGCGATCGGCACCCTGGACGTCCACGATATGGTGCGACAGCATGTGGCCATCTACGCAGACGATCGCCCGCTGGGTCACGATATGGAGGTGCTGCGCCAACTGATCGCCGGCAATCCGCCGCCGCCTGCTTGACCTCCCTCGCGCATCTTATAGTATGAGTTAGGTCATCATGTATGATGACATTGTGATAGGAAGCTGTCCTGGGGAGGATCAATGCTGAAGAGACTTTTGCTGACCGGCGCCGCCGGCGGGCTTGCGCGCGGTATTCGTCCGCTGCTGAGCGAGCTTGCAGAAGAAGTGGTGCTGTCGGATCTCACCGACATCGATGATCCCGGTGCGAACCAGAGTTTCGTGCGCTGCGATCTGTCCGATGCCGCAGCCGTCGCCAAACTGGTTGAAGGCGTCGACGGTATCATCCATCTCGGCGGTGTTTCGATCGAAAAACCGTTCGACATGATCCTGCAGGCCAATATCGTCGGCCTCTACAATCTGTATGAAGCCGCCCGCCACAGCGGCAAGCCGCGCATCGTATTTGCCAGTTCCAACCATGTCGTCGGCTATTACAGACGCAACGAATTCATCGACAACAGCGTCGCACCGAAGCCGGACTCGCTCTATGGTGTTTCCAAAGTGTTCGGCGAGGCGGTTGCCAGCATGTACTGGCAGAAGTTTGCGCAGGAGACGCTGTCGATGCGGATCGGGTCCTGCTTCGACAAGCCGCTCACCCGGCGAATGCTGGCTACCTGGCTGAGCTACCAGGATTTCGTATCGCTTTGCGGGCGGGCCTTTTCCGCTCCACGGCTTGGCCATACGGTGGTGTACGGCGCCTCGGACAACGACGAGCAGTGGTGGGACAACGGCAACGCGTCCTTCCTTGGCTGGAGACCGCAGGACACATCCGCCAAATGGCGCGTGGAAGTGGAGGCGGCTGCGGTTGACGATCCGGCCGATCCGGCTGTGATCTATCAGGGCGGTGCATTTACCACGGCCGGGCATCCCGACGATATCTGAGATAGGAATTTTGCTATGACGATCTACCAGAACCTGATTGCCGGCGAATGGGTCGGCTCGGACGCGTCCGAGAATATCAGCCCGTCCGACACAAAAGATGTTGTGGGGCTTTATGCACGGGGAAGCGCCGAGGATACCAAGACCGCGATCGCGGCGGCGAAGGCTGCGTTTCCCGCATGGTCGCGCTCCGGCATCCTGGAGCGACATGCGATCCTGAAGAAGACCGCGGACGAGATCCTGGCCCGCAAGGAAGAGCTCGGCAAGCTGCTGGCGCGCGAAGAAGGTAAGATCCTGCCGGAAGCGATCGGCGAGGTGACGCGAGCCGCGCAGATCTTCGATTTCTTCGCCGGCGAAGCGCTGCGCCTTACCGGCGAGATCGTGCCGTCGGCACGGCCGGGCATTACCGTTGAGATCACCCGCGAGCCGCTCGGCGTCATCGGCATCATTACGCCTTGGAATTTTCCGATCGCCATTCCGGCGTGGAAGATCGCGCCGGCGCTTTGCTACGGCAACACGGTCGTGTTCAAGCCAGCCGAACTCGTTCCCGGCTGCGCCTGGGCGATCGTCGATATTCTGCACCGCGCAGGACTTCCGAAGGGCGTGCTCAACCTGGTGATGGGAAGCGGCTCGGTGGTCGGTCAGGCGATGCTCGACAGCCGGGATCTCGGCGGCATCACGTTCACAGGCTCGACCGGAACCGGCAAGCGGGTGGCGCTTGCCTCGATCGAGCATAACCGCAAGTTCCAGCTGGAAATGGGCGGCAAGAACCCGATGGTGGTGCTTGACGATGCTGACCTTTCGGTCGCCGTGGAAGCCGCTGCCAATTCCGGCTTCTTCTCGACCGGCCAGCGCTGCACGGCCTCGTCGCGGCTGATCGTGACGGAAGGCATTCACGACAAGTTCGTGGCTGCCATGACCGACAAGCTGAAGTCACTGATCGTTGACAACGCGCTGAAGGCCGGCACGCATATCGGTCCCGTCGTCGACGAACGGCAGCTCAAGCAGGATACCGACTATATCGAGATCGGCAAAAGCGAAGGCGCCAAGCTTGCCTTCGGCGGTGAGGTGGTGTCCCGCGATACGCCCGGCTTCTATCTTCAGCCGACGATGTTTACCGAAGCGACCAACCAGATGCGCATCAGCCAGGAAGAGATTTTCGGACCGGTCGTGTCGGTCATCCGGGTCAAGGATTACGACGAGGCGCTCTCCGTTGCCAACGATACCCCGTTCGGCCTTTCCGCCGGCATCGCGACGACCAGCCTGAAGCATGCGACGCATTTCAAGCGGAACTCCGAAGCCGGGATGGTGATGGTCAACCTGCCGACGGCGGGCGTCGACTTCCACGTTCCGTTCGGTGGCCGCAAGGCTTCGTCGTTCGGTTCACGCGAACAAGGCAAGTATGCAGCGGAATTCTTCACGATCGTGAAGACGGCCTATACGCTGCCGTAACCAGAACTTTGGCCCCGGCGTAGCGGATGTTACGCCGGGTCCAATCACCGTGATCCTCTGCAGCAGTCGGCCGCAATTGGCAGGGATTGATGCACGCGCTTAAACTTGATAACCAAAGCCAAGTTTAATGTGCCACGGTGACTTCATGACCTTCCAGCCTCGGATGCGAAACCAGATCGAAGGTTTTTCGGTCATCGGCGGCATGCGTCGGCGGCACTGGAATGGGATCACTGCAGATCTGTGGGATGTGGAATGCGGCCCGCATGCGGGCGGTTATTACGTGGCGCAGGATCCGCGACTTTTCATCCTGCTGGAGCACCGGGGTGGTGGACGGCCGCTGGTGAAATGCAGTCCCCGGGCAGGCGGTTCGCCGCAGGACAGCTGCGAAAGCCCGATTTCCTATATCCCGGCCGAGATGGATCTGTGGGTGGATATCGAAGACGTCCAGTATGTGCGGCACCTCGACATTCATTTCGATGCGGATGGTTTGCGGCGCCGGCTGATGGACGAACTCGATCCGCGGCGTCTGACCGAGCCGCATCTTCTGTTTGCCGATCCGCGCGTGATGTCGCTGGCGCAGCTGATCGCGATGGAAGTCGCCAATCCGGATCCGCTCCATGATCTCTATGGCGATGGGCTGACTGTTGCGCTGCTCGTCGATGTGCTGAAGATCGTCAAACTCTCGGACACTCGCAAGCGCAGCACGCTTGCCCCGTGGCAGTTGCGGCGCGCTGTGGAATTCATCGAGGCCAATTGCCTTCGCAGCATTCGGCTGCAGGAGATCGCGACCCTGACGGGGTTGTCGCAATCGCATTTCAGCCACTCGTTCAAGGCGTCGACCGGGTTTGCACCGCACCAGTGGCAGATGAATGCCCGTCTCGACCGTGCCAAGCAGATGCTGATTTCCGGCGCCCGGCCGCTGACCGAAATCGCGGTCGAAAGCGGCTTTGCCGATCACGCCCATTTCAGCCGCGTGTTCCGCAAGCATGTCGGCACCACGCCGTCGAAATGGAAAAAGTCACACTCCGTTTGAATCCGCCGGGATGGGGTTCAGTCCAGCAACTTTGCCCAAGATCGTTCAAATATCGCGGATGCGGGCAAGCGACGGCGTTTAATTTGAGTTAAACACTCATCTATTGTGCCAGGTAGTGTGGCGGCGTGAGTGGGGCGAATATGAGTGGAATGTTGGGGAAGAACAAGGTGAAGGCGGCGCTTGGGGCAGGGGTTGCCCTGATGGCGCTCAGCGCATCGTTTAGCGCGCGGGCGCAGGTGCAGAGCGAGGGGACAACGCTTGCACCGATCGTCATCGAGGGCCAAGGAACGGAAGGCGGCGGTACCGGCCCTGTTGAGGGTTACGTTGCCAAGCAGACGACCACGGGTTCCAAGACCGACACGCCGATCAATGAAATTCCGCAGTCCGTATCCGTCATCGGGCGCGAGGAGCTGGAGGATCGCGGCGTCGTCGACAAGGTCGATCAGGCGCTTCTATATACGCCCGGCGTCTTTGCGCAGCCTTACGGTTCGGATCCCGATACCGACTGGATTTATGTGCGCGGCTTCAACGCGTCGCAGACCGGTCTCTTCTACGACAATCTGGCTCTGACCAGCCACGCCTTCGGCAATTTCCAGATCGATCCGTTCCTGCTGGAGCGCGTGGAAGTTCTTAAAGGCCCGGCATCGGTTCTGCTCGGGGGCGCCAATGCCGGCGGTGTCGTGAACCTGGTGCGCAAGCGTCCGACGGACGAGCCCTATTTTTACACCGAGCTCGGAGTGGACAGCAACGGCAGCGGTTATGCCGGCTTCGACTTCTCGGACAAGGCGCTCGGCAGCGATGTCGTCAGCTACCGCTTCACGGGCAAGCTTTCCGGCGGCCAGGGCTATTCGGATGAGCAGGATGACATCCGCGGCGTGTTCATGCCGCAGATCACATTCCAGCCGACCGACACGACCAGCCTCAATGTCTGGGGCTCCGTCAGCAAGCTCGATCAGACCCATACGTCCAACGGTCTGCTGCCCTATACGGGCACCGTGGAAAGCAATCCCGTGTTCGGCAAACTTGACCGTGACGTGTTTGTCGGCGATCCGGATTTCGATATCGGTCGCTCGACCCAGGCAATGGTCGGCTACGAGTTCGAGCATGAATTCGATAGCGGCTGGAAGTTCACGCAGAACCTGCGCTACGCGCATCTCGACAAGCGCGAACGCCAGATCTACGCGTTCGACTTCCTCTCGCAGACCGATGGTCTGGTGCTGACCTACGCAGACGACGTGCGCTCTTCGGCCGACTCGTTCAATATCGACAACCGGCTGGAGAACGAGTTCGAGCTTGGCGGCGCGAGCCACAAGGTGATGGCTGGCGTGGATTATCGCTACTACCGTCTCGACAACGATCAGCTCGCGACACCCTTCGGTTCCTATCCGCCGCAATACGATCCGCTCAACCCGAGCAATGACCTGCCAACACCAACACTCGTGCCTTCGACGCATCAGATCTACACGATCAATCAGGTCGGTGCGTATGTTCAGGACCAGATCAAGTTCGGCGGAGGCTGGGTCGCCACCCTCAACGGTCGCTTCGACTATCTCGAAAGCGAGGTTGACGACCGCCTCGGCACCGGTGATGCCGAACTGAACGATACCGCCTGGAGCGGCCGTGCGGGCATCGCCTACGAATTCGAAAACGGTGTGACGCCCTATGCCAGCGTCGCCACCTTCTTCAACCCGCTTGTCGGCACCGGTGCGGATGGCGCGCTGAAGCCCGAAGAAGGCGAGCAGTACGAGGCCGGCGTCAAGTACGAGCCGACCTGGCTCGATGGAAGTCTGACGGCATCGGTGTTCCAGATCGACAAGCAGAACTACACGGTCAGTGTCCCGGCCATCGGTGACCGTCAGCTCGGCGAAGTCCGCTCGCGCGGTGTTGAACTCGAAGGCAAGTTCAATCTGGATCGCAACTGGAAGCTCATCGCTGCCGCCTCCTACACCGATCTCGAGTTCACCGAAAACCCTGGCGATTCCTCGCTGGAGGGCAATACGCCGGCGGTGGTGCCGAACGCGCAGACTTCGCTCTGGCTGGACTACACGGTCACGGACGGACCGCTCGCAGGCCTGGGTCTCGGGGCCGGCGTGCGCTACCGCGGCGAGTCTTGGGCTGACGACGCCAATACGCTTCGCGTGAAGGATGCGACCGTGTTCGATGCGGGTATCCGCTATGAAAAGAACGACTGGAAAGCTGCTCTCAACGTGACCAACCTGTTCGACAAGGAATACGTCGCAGGCTGCAACACGATGTATTTCTGCGGCTACGGCGAAGCCCGTACGCTGACCTTGAAAGTCAGTAAGGTTTGGTAACTTGACAAACTGAGTAAACTTTAGCAGGAAGGCCTTACGGGGCCTTTCACACTGACCGGCTCATGAGACTGTTGACGAACGGGTGAGCGCAGAGGAGCGCGACGGGAATGTTGATGGACAGGTTTACGCTTTCCGGCCAGGCAATTCCGGTCGACCCGGAGCGCATGCTGTGCGAAATCTGCGAACATTTCGTCGAGCATAGCGAGGTCAAGCGCGACGGCGACCACGTCAATCTCGCAAGCGAGGTTGGCGAAGCCAATATCCGCAAGCAGGGCGGCTGCCTTTCGATCGATATTTCCTGCCCGTCGGCGCAGCTGCTGCAACTGGTGCGCAGCTCGATTGCCGAGCATCTTTTCATGTTTGCCGGCGAAGAGCCGCTGGAACTGAACTGGCATGACGAAGCGGTCCTGACGCCAATCCCGGGCCTTACCGAAATTCGCGTCGTTGCCGCGCGGCATGTAACGCCGCATATGCGCCGCCTGACGCTTGCCTGCGACGACGTTGCCCGGTTCGTCGGCGCCGACTACCACATTCGCCTGCTGATCCCGAAGAAGGGCCGCAAGCCCGTCTGGCCGGTTACCCGTGCGGATGGTCGCCTCGGCTGGCTGAACGGCGAAGACGAAATGGTGATCCGCATCTACACGATCCGCAGCGTCGATGTGGTCCGCGGCGAGATGGATATCGACTTCGTTCTACACGAAAGCGACGGCCGGCCGATGCCGGGTGCCGAATTCGGCCGCCATGCCGAACCGGGCGATGTCGCAGGTCTGCTCGGACCGGGCGGCGGCGGTTTGCCGGATGCCCGGCGCATGATCCTTGCCGGCGACGATACGGCCTTGCCTGCGATTTCGCGCATCCTCGCCGAAGCGCCTGCCGATGCGCGGCTGCAGGTGTTCATCGAAGTCGACGACCTTGCCGATCAGTTGCCGCTCTGCTCCAGGGCGTCGGTCGAGATTACCTGGCTGCATCGCAAGGGGATTGCGCCTGGCAAAGCCGGGATCCTCGGTCCCGTCGTTCTTCCTGTCATCGAGCAGGCGGGGCCTGACACCTATATCTGGATCGGATGCGAGAAGTCCGAAGCTCGGCCGATCCGCAATCATCTCAAGTCCCGCGGCCACGACAAGAAGCGCATGTGCGTGATCGGATACTGGGGCGAGAACAAGCATTGAGAGCGATTGCCGTGGGGCAAAGGCCCTAATCGTCGCGTGCGAGCGGCAACACGGTTGACGCCGGCAGGGCGAAGCAGATAGGACGCCATCGTTCCCTTTTAGGGAACGGTGCGGAGAGGTGGCCGAGTGGTCGAAGGCGCTCCCCTGCTAAGGGAGTATACCCGGAAGGGTATCGTGGGTTCGAATCCCATCTTCTCCGCCATTATTTTCCCAGATCGTTTCGTCTCGACATCTTTTCTGGGAACTTTTGCACCTTCAGAAAGATAAGTCAGGAACCACCTCGCGACGTACCCGTTGATAGTCATTCACCTATCAAGAAGGATACCCCATGGCTCGCGATATTTCCTCCGACATCGATCGTCTGTCCGATCAGCTCGCCGACCTGCGTTCGGCTCTCATGAAACAGGCCAGCTCTTCGGCAAGCGAGGCATCCAGCTATCTCGCGCCGCGTGCCCGTCAGGTGGCGCGGCAGTTGCAGCACGGCAGCCATGACATTTCGGAGGTCGTACGCCGCAACCCGGGTACCGCAACCGGTGCACTCGTCGGCGCGCTTGCGATCGGAGCCGCGATCGGCTTCCTTCTGTATAGTGCCGCTGAGCGCGACTAATAAGACCTGAAACAGGCGCATGGATTTCTTCCATGCGCCTGTTTGCACATTGGGGACCGTAGGGCTCAGGCCGACGGCTGCTTCGTCTTGCGCAGATACGGAAGAACTGTGTCGAACGATCCAAAACGCGCAAGCGCATCCTCATTCGAAACCCCAGCCGTAATGATCACATCGTCGCCCTGCTGCCAGTTGGCAGGCGTTGCGACCTGATGCTTTGACGTCAGCTGGATTGAGTCGATCGCCCTCAAGATTTCATTGAAATTGCGACCTGTTGTCATCGGGTAAGTGAGGATCAGTTTGATCTTCTTGTCTGGACCGATGACGTAGACGGAACGTACCGTCGCGTTGTCTGCAGGCGTGCGGCCCTCGGACGACGACCCGGCGCTTGCGGGCAGCATGTCATAGAGTTTCGCGACGTTCAGATCCTTGTCGCCGATCAACGGATAATCGACATCGTAGCCGGTGGCTGTGCGGATATCGTCCTTCCACTTGCCGTGGCTTTCGACGGGATCGACCGAGATACCGACGATCTTGACGCCGCGCTTGGTGAATTCGCCTTCGAGCCCCGCCATCGTGCCGAGTTCGGTGGTGCAGACGGGCGTGAAGTTCTTGGGGTGGGAAAACAGAACCGCCCAGCCGTCGCCGATCCAGTTGTGGAATTCAATCGTGCCTTGGGTTGTTTCGGCAGTAAAGTCCGGGGCGATGTCGTTGATACGCAGGCTCATGGTGAAGTCCTCCAGTGCTTTTCGCATTGTGATCGGTGACGGCGACATACCCGGTCGGGCGCCGCCTTTGGGTCACGTTGGATATTAGCGGTCGGCCCACTGAATACCACCACGTTTGTTCCAAATTGCGAGCGAGATGGGGCGAAAAGTTGCGCATCGAGTAACGATATCGAAGTCGCATTGCGCGGTCTGGGTTCGTCGCCGATGACCGGCGTCTGAATGCAAATCAGCCCCGCATTCCTTTCGGAAGGCGAGGCTGACGGGAAATCCTTCGACCGCGATTAGCGGATGATCTGGACGACCTTACGGGTCTGCGGATCGACGATCACGCGTTCCTCGTTGACGACCGTGTAGGAATATTCCGGCGCTTCTGGGATCTGCGAGAGAACGACGGTTTCAGGAACCGCTTGGCCGACCACGATGCGCTCCTTGACGACGACGCGTTCGGTTGGCATCGGCTGCTGCTCGACATAGGTGACGACGCGCTGCGGCGGCGGATCGATTGCGCTGCCGACGATCGCGCCAGCGACGCCACCAACGGCTGCGCCGACAGGTCCGCCGACGATTGCGCCGGTAACCGCGCCGCCAGCTGCACCATTAACCGTGCCCTGCTGCGCCATAGCGACCGGCGCAATGCCGATGCTAAGAAGGGTAGAAAGAACGAGGATCTTCGTTTTCATAACGTTTACCTTTCGATGCCTGCGACGGGACCGGCCCGGCAGTTTTATGTTCCGCCAGATGCAACGGTCGTTTTCGACCCCGTTCTGGATGAGTATAGCGATGTCCTGATACCCAAAAGGATAATGTGTTCAGCGCCTTGATACGACCTGACAATGGCCGAGCGGGTGGTTCGTTCCAGCCATTGGGCTTCAGTCCTGTGCGGTATGGGACCAAAGGCTGACACTTCGCTGATCTTGCCGAAGAGACGGAAAAGACGGAACAATTCCGGCGGCCGATGGATTTCAAATACTCAGTGCACCTGCGCAGGCGGGAGGCTGACACCTCATGTGGCAAGAGGCCGCTAAGACGGGCATTGCGCCGGTTGTCACGGCATATTTGAAGAGCCAACAGATGATCACACGCCGAGACATACTCACCGCCGTCACCACCGCAGCATTCGTCACGGTGTTTCTGCCTGCGCAGCTTCGTTTCGATGTGGCGTCGGATGGAATGCTGATCGGGATCGCCCAGGCACAGGCGCAAGGCAATGGCGGTGCAGGGTCTGGTGGCGGAGCCGGCGGTAATGGTGGCAAGGGAGGCTCGGGTCAGGGTGGCTCGGGTCAGGGTGGCTCGGGGCAAGGTGGTTCTGGCTCGGGTGGCTCTGGTCCCGGTGGCTCTGGCCCAGGTGGTTCAGGCCCAGGTGGTTCAGGCCAAGGCGGGTCAGGGCAGGCCGGCGGTTCAGCGGGTGACGGCGCGGATGGCGGATCGAAGGGTGACGGGGGCAAGGGCGGCTCTGGTAGCGGTGCGCCGGGAGAGGGCAATCGCGGGGACGCGCAAAATGCCGGTACGTCGGCGACACCCTCTGATGCTCCGGCGAAAGGAGCCGTGACTGATGGACCGCAGAACACCGGCACCCAAAAGGACAATGCGATCGGGACGACACCCGAGACACCGGACGTCTCGGCCGAAGGACGGAAGAAGACCTCTAAGAATTCGCGCTCGCTGTCTGTTCGTCATGCGAACGGAACCACAGAGCGGATCTCAGGCGATCGGTACGAGATGCGGGATTCACGGCAAAGACCGATCGTGAACCGCGAGGCCACACGATCGGACCGAAAGCGACTTGAGACGCTGAGCCGCTAACGGTTACCGCGCTAGGCTGCTCCGCCCGTCCGACTTTCGGTCGCGTCGCGAAGGGCCAGCGCTGCTTCGGTGCGGTTGGAGACTTTGAGTTTCGACAGAATGCGCGTCATGTGGTGCTTGACCGTCTTCTCATGCAGATCGAGCAGTTGCGCCACCCGCTTGTTGCTGAGACCCGATGCCACGAGGTTGAGGACTTCCTGTTCGCGATCCGTCAATTCCGCCATCAGATCCTGCTTGGCGGCATTTTCCCTTTCCTTTGCCATGCCGGCGAGAAGCCGGGCAGAGAGGCTAGGGGCCAGGTAGGGTTCTCCAGAGGCAACGGTGCGGACGACGTCGGCCAGTTCGCGGGATCCGATGCCTTTCAGAACATAGCCTTTCGCTCCAAGCTTCAGGGCACCTGCAATGTCCTCGTTGGCTTCCGATACGGTCAGCATGACGATCTTGATAGGGGGCCAGGCCTCGACGGCGCCGGCAACGGCCTGCAGTCCGTTTCCGGGCATCGAGATGTCCATCAGCATCACGTCGGGGCGGATATGCTCGACGATATAAAGCGCCTCGTCCTTAGAGCCACCTTCCGCCACGATCTCGAAACCCTCCATTTCAGAGAGGCTGCGGATCACTCCCTCGCGAAACAGCGGATGGTCGTCGATGACGGCTATTCTGGTTGGGGCTTTCATACATGCTCCGATTCATGAACGTTCAGCGACATTCTGACCGTTGTTCCACGAGAAGACGTCGCGAGATCAAAGGTTCCCCCGAGGCTTTCAATCCGCTCCCTGAGACCAGCGATCCCTAATCCTTCCGGCCTCATAGTGGATTTGTCGAAGCCGGGTCCATCGTCGCTTACCTCGACAATGATCATGTTGCCTTCGTAGGTTTGGGTGACTGTCTGGTTTGCGCCAGCGGCGTGCCTGTATCCGTTGTTCAACGCTTCCTGGACAAACCGGTAGATACAGATCTTGGCGGAAGGAAGAAGCGGTCTGGCGGGCGATGCGACGTTGAGGTCAACGGTCGCCGCAGTCCGCTCGCGGTGAGCACCAACGACCTTTTCGAGGATTTCCGGCACAGCTGCCGTTTCGATCTGCGGCAGGACAAGCCCGCTGCAGATGCTGCGGATCTCATCCATCGCTTCCTGCAAGCGCGCCTTGATTGCAGCAATCTCTGCTTCCCGGACATCGCGGGGAGCTTCCGGATCGACCAGGAGCGCGCTGTCGACTCGCAGCGCCGCATAGGCGACAAGCTGGGCCGGGCCGTCGTGCAGGTCGGCACCCAGCCGCCGCAGGTAGCCTTCGTTCAACGCTGTTGCGCGTTGCGACGCGCGCTGTGCACGGCTGTGCAAGGTCCTGTTCTGGGTCAGCAGGCTCTGCAGGTCCACCACCCGCTCCGTGAGGCTGCGCTGCTGCGCCTCGATCATCCGGCTGCCCTTGAAGACGATCGCCGACAAAAGCAGGAAGAACGTCGTCGTGACCCCGGCGACGGCCAGCCAGCTCTGAAGGCGCGCCTGCGACAGGCTTTGCTGGAAATCATCGGCGATCTCGTAGAATTCCGTGACCGCGATCACCTCGCCGGACCACGGCTGCAGAATCGGATTGTAGATCTCGAGAAGCGGCTTTCCGAAACTGCGCTGATCGAAACTTTCGGCATCATCGACATAGTCGAACTGTGCGACCATCTTGCCGGAAAAGGCTGCGGTCAGATCTTTGCCCGGCGGGAAACGTTTGCCCTGGATCGTTTTGTCCGTCGCATAGAGAACGGTGCCGTCTGCGCGCCAGAGCCTGAAGGAGACGACCTGCTTCCCGAGAGCGCCCTGACCGAAGGTTTCGTCGAGAACCCGGTTGGTCACGTCGTCGAGCGTGTCCGTTGTCTTGAGATCCGGCAGGATCGGCGCAATGATGCTATCGACATAGAGTGCGGTGGTGGCCGCAGAATTGCGTGTGACCGCGTCCTCGATGAGGTTCGTCACGAAGGCGCCGACCAGCAGCATTGCAACGATGGACACGATGCCGCCGGCAAACAGGAATTGCCGCGCCAGCGTCTGTTGGTTCCAGCGTTCCAAAATTCCTGTCTTCAGCAATGCCCCGGGGCCTCGATTGATCGAGCCATACCTATGGCAGCCGAAAGCAGGATCAATTGTGGCCGTGACGCGAAAGGAGCGATGATGCCTCCACAACACATTCTTCATGCACCTTCTTTGCCTTCACGTCTCTCCTGCCTATCTGTTGCAGCAATGAAACCGACAACGACGTCGTCGCCATCGCGGCTGATGATGCAAACCCGGAGACGATGCCGTGCTGCAACGCCTGAGAACGATCATTGCCGAGCGGTTCATGACGTTTGAGCCTCTTGGCCTGATCATGTTCTCACTCCTGGCCGGTAGCCTCTTCCTGTTCATCAGCCTGACCGGTATCGTGATCGATGGCGAAACGCACGAATTCGACGAACGGATACTGCTTGCTCTGCGCCAGGCAGGCGATCCTTCGGTGCCGATCGGGCCCTACTGGCTGACCCATGCCGTCGGTGACATCACCGCGCTTGGCGGCATTACCGTGCTATCGCTTATGACGGTGCTTGCCACGATCTATCTTCTGCTCGCGGGCCGCCGCTCGATCGCCGTCTTCATGTTTCTATCCATTCTCGGCGGTTGGCTGCTCAGCAACCTTCTCAAGCTCGGCGTGGCGCGGCCTAGGCCGGACATCGTACCGCATCTCGTCAATGTCCACGACCTGAGCTTCCCGAGCGGGCATGCGATGCTTTCGGCGGTGACCTATCTCACCCTTGCGGCGCTGCTGTCACGTGCCGAACAATATCGCTCGACCCGCATCTTTTTCCTCGCGACCGGCATCCTGCTGACCCTGCTGGTCGGTCTCAGCCGCCTTTATCTCGGCGTTCACTATCCAACAGACGTGATGGCGGGGTGGTGTGCGGGTGCAGCCTGGGCTGCCGGCTGCTGGATTGTCGCGCGACGGTATATTTCATCACGCGCATCTTGAATGAAACGACCGCGTCGGGAATGATTGGGCAAACGAAAAGGCAATAGCGATGGCGGACATGCAACTCGACGAACTGTGCGACCTTATCCTGAAGACGGAGGAGGGAAAGTCTCGCTCGCTCATCGCGGTCGCAGGACCGCCCGGAGCGGGGAAGTCGACACTGGCCGACATTCTGGCATCCAAGCTCTCCGGACGGGGGGAAACAGCCGAAGTCCTGCCGATGGATGGTTTCCACATGGACAACGGCATTCTCGAGGAGCGCGAATTGCTCGCCCGCAAGGGCGCGCCCAATACGTTCGACCTGCGCGGTTTTATCGATGTCGTCCAGGCCGTGAAAGCGGCCGAAGATGAAGTGCTCGTGCCCGTGTTCGACAGGTCGCGCGAACTGGCGATCGCTGCGGCACGGGTCGTCTCGCCACGCCATCGGTTCATCGTGATCGAGGGCAACTATCTTCTGCTGGGCGAGGGTGGCTGGGAGCGTCTTGCACCGCTGTTCGACTACCGGATCCTGCTCGCCCCGCCGATCGAGGAGTTGCAACGGCGTCTGGAGGCGCGATGGACGTTCTACGGTCTGGCCGGCCAGGCGTTCGAAGACAAGATCCACGGAAACGACATGCCGAATGTTCGGTTGGTGCTCGAAAAATCGAAGGGCGCCGATCTGGTTCTCGAAAGACTGGATCTCGAAGCCGCACGATAAGTGCTCCCGGGGGGCTACACAGATCGACTTCGTGATCCAAATATTACAGGGTAACGATCACAGAGGACGGGTGAAAACCAATGCGATCACCCAACACGCTTCTATCCCTGTTGTCCGAGGACGACTACTCGCACGCGGAACGCTGCATGGAGGAGCTCGAATTGCCGCAGGGCATGCTCCTTTCCGGACCGGACGAAGTCGACCGATACTGCTATTTCCCCTATTCGGGGATTGGGTCGACCGTCGCGATCTCTGCGCGCGGCAAGCAGTCCGAGATCGGACTGTTCGGGCGGGAAGGCATGTCTCCCGCGTCGGCGATACTGGGATCCGATCGTAACCCGTACAAGGTCATCATGCAGGTTCCGGGGCACGGCGCACGCATCGAGGTCGGGCAGATGGTTGACCTCATCTGGAGCAGGCCGGAGATACGCCGGGTCTTTTTCCGGTGGGCGCATGTTTCTTCGGTGCAGGTTGCTCTGACTGCGCTGACCAATGCCACCCAGACGATCGAGCAGCGTCTGGCCCGATGGATCCTGATGTGTCACGACCGCACGGGCAGCGACGAAGTCAACCTCACGCACGAATTCCTGGCAATCATGCTTGCCGTCCGGCGTCCGAGTGTAACGACCTCGCTGCATGTGCTCGAAGGTCGGCAAATGATCCATTCGTATCGGGGAACGATTGTCGTGCGAGACCGTCCGGCGCTGGAGAAACTCGCAGCCGACTGCTATGGCGGAGGTGAGGTTGAATATCAGCGCGTGATGGAGATGTCAGCGTCAGTCTAAGCTCTGGCTGAAACCGCGGCGAGCTTCTGCTCGACGACGGAAACGATGAACGCTGGATCGGCCGGCTTGTCAATCCAGACGCCATCGCTGAAGAGCTCGTTTTCCCAGTCCTGCGGCTTTTCACTGCCCGAGTAGACCACGAATGGGATGCGAGCGTCATGCAACACCTGGATGACCCCGTAGCAATCACCGTCGGTCAGATGAAGATCGAGAATGACAATGCTCGGAACATTCTTCTGCAGCCATTCCAGCGCAGCTTGTTTCGAGCGTAGATTGATGACGTTATTCAGCCCAGCAGCCCCGAGCGCGTCCTCGATATCCAACGAAATGAGCGGCTGATCTTCAAGCAATAAAATCATATGTTTCGACAAACCAGTTCCAAAGGGTCACTGTGTTGAAAGCGCGGATTCGTTCTAATCAATTTGCTTCGGACTTTGTCCGTTGGTCTGATAGCGTACCGACGTTGGGAAGCGGGTTGTCTCGCTTATTTTATGGACATAGATGGAATCATTCTATTCAGGCGGAGATATCTCCATAGGCCGAGCAGGCTGGTCTCTGCCTTCAAGGGTTGGCGATGGGTGACATTCAGAAAGATACGGTCCGGAATTCGCTTCTCCGGCTGATGCCCCGAGAAAGCTTCGAAGCAATTGCGCCGCATCTCGAACATGTCGATCTTCCGCGCGGAACCGAGCTATCGGCTCCGAACGAAACGCCCCTGCACGCCTATTTCCCGGAATCCGGTATCGCCTCGATTGTGGCGAGGTCTCCGCAAGGGCAGCATGCTGAGATCGGAATTTTTGGTCGCGACGGAATGACCCCCACGGCGATGGTCCTTGACGCGGAATCGGACCCCTATTCGATCTTTATGCAAGTGGAGGGCCGTGGTTACCGTCTGGCCTCAGATCAGTTGAAGCTGGCTCTGAAGGATCGCGCCTGTCTCAACCTTCTGACGCGCTACAGCCAGGCCCTGTCAGTCCAGGGGGCCTACACGTCACTGTCCAACGCCGTCCATCACATCGACGAACGTCTGGCCCGGTGGATCCTGATGTGTCACGATCGGACCGACGGCGACGAGATCAGCCTTACCCACGAATTCCTCTCGATCATGTTGGCTGTCCGCCGACCGAGCGTGACGACGGCACTGCATCTGCTCGAGGGTCGCAAGCTGATCTACTCCGAGCGTGGCATGATCATCGTCAGAGACCGTAGCGCACTCGAGGATTTCGCCAAAGATGCCTACGGGGAATGCGAGCGGGAATACGAGCGTCTGATCGGACCCTTGAGGTAGACGTCGACCTCAGTTTGTCGCCGCGGGCAGGGAGAACTCCCCAACCTTCGTTCCCTTGTAGTCCCGGACCTCAATCATCGGAGATACGGAAGGACGACCCTGTCGCAACCGGTCGGCCATGATTTCGCGCGCAGACGCCTCGGCCTCGGCCAGGGCGCTTGGAAGATCCGGAAGATCGTTGCCTTCTTCGTCTTCGATCAAATCTTTGCCGTCACGAACGTGGAAATAAAATCGGGGCATGTGGGTACCTAGCGAGCTTTTTATTCATACCCGCGAGGCTCGCTTAGGTTCCAGATCCGTGTTCACGTCGGCAAAGACTGTACGGTTACGTACATAAGCTCAGGCGCGCTCTTCCCAGAGCTTGGCCAGTTCAACGATCGTGTCGACCGCCTTTTCCATATCCTGGCTGCTGACCCATTCCAGCGGGGAGTGGAATGCATGGCCGCCGGCAAAGATGTTGGGGCAGGGCAGGCCCATGAAGGACAGCCTTGAACCGTCAGTGCCGCCGCGGATGCTGCCGCGCTTCGGCGTCAGACCGGCCCGCTTGATCGCATCGACAGCATTCTCGACGATCTCAGGATGACGGTCGAGCACCAGCTTCATGTTGCGATACTGCTCGATGACGGTGAACGTGTAGGTCGAACCGGGATAGTCGTGCATGACGTCCTTGACGATATCCTCGAGCAACGTCTCCTTGGTGTTCAAACCCTCGTCGGCGAAGTCCCTGATGATCAGGCTGATCTTTGCCTTTTCCATGCTGCCGCTCAGATCCGTCGGATGGATGAAGCCGTCCCGGCCTTTCGTCGTTTCCGGCGCCATGTGTTTTGGCAGGCGATCGACGATGGCGCCGGCGATGCGGATCGCGTTTTCCATCTTTCCGTAGGCGAAACCGGGGTGGATCGCGACGCCGGTGATGGCGATCTCGACCGCGTCGGCAGAAAACGTCTCATCCTCGATCGTGCCGACTGTTTCGCCATCCAGCGTATAGCCGAAATCGGCGCCGAGCTTTTGAATGTCCACCTTTTCCACACCGCGGGCGATCTCTTCGTCGGGCGTGAACAGGAGGCGGATCGCGCCGTGCTTGATGTCGGGGTTGTCGATCAGGTATTTCGCGGCCGTGACGATTTCGGCAAGGCCCGCCTTGTCGTCGGCGCCGAGAAGCGTCGTGCCGTCGGAGGTGATGATGTCGTGGCCGATCTGGTTCTTCAGTTCCCTGTGCTCGCTCTCGCGGATCACGCGACTGGCGTGGCCGGGAAGTGCGATGTCGCCGCCCTGGTAGTTACGGATTACCTGCGGCTTGACATCGGTGCCGCTGAAGTCTGGTGCCGTATCCATATGCGCGCAGAAGCAGACGACGGGCACGTTGTTCTTACCCGTATTGGACGGAACCGTTGCATAGACATAGCCGTGTTCGTCGAGATGCGCGTCTGAGAGGCCGATCTCCAGCAGTTCTTCGACCAGAACACGGCCGAGCGTCAGCTGTTTCGAGGTCGATGGCTGGGTGGGTGAGGAGGCATCCGACTGGGTATCGATGACGACGTATCGGAGGAAGCGGTCGGTAACGGTATCGGTCATGAGCAAATATCCGGATCAAATCAAAGCCGGACTGTAGCCTGACATCTCCAAAATGCAAAAGGTCCCGTGCTGGACGGGACCTTTGATTTCAGGCGCGACGACTACCCGACTTGAACAGCCTCGGCCTACTTGAACAGAGCCGGCAGCCAGAGCGACAGGCCGGGGATATAGGTGACCAGCAGCAGCACGAAGATGCTGGCGCCAAAGAACGGCCAGATGGTCTTCATAGCTTCGCGGATGGTGATGCCGCCCACCGCGCAGCTGACGAAGAGCACGGTTCCGACCGGAGGCGTGTTCAGTCCGATACCGGCGTTGAGGATCATTACCACGCCGAAATGGACGGGATCGATGCCGAACGCCTTGACGACCGGCAGCAGGATCGGCGTTGCGATGATCACCATCGGCGCCATGTCCATGAACGTGCCAAGCACCAGCAGGATGATATTGATCATCAAGAGCACGATGATCGGATTGTCAGAGATGGCCGAGATCGCGGCGATGATCAGCGTCTGCACCTGCAGGAAAGCCATCAGCCAGCCGAACGAGGCAGCCATGCCGATCACCAGCAAGACCATTGCCGTGGTGCGGACAGCACCCATAACCGCTTCGACGAAACCATCCCAGTTCAGTTCGCGATAGACGATCATCGCGACAAGGAAGGCGTAGAGTACCGCGATGCAGGAGCTTTCCGTTGCCGTGAACACGCCCGAGCGGACACCGCCGAAAATGATGGCGATCAGGAGGATGCCCGGGAGCGACGCCAGGAAATAGTAACCCACACGCCTGAAGCCGGGGAACGGGTCCGCCGGGTAACCGCGCTTGACGGCAACCCACCAGGCCGTGACCATCAAGGCGGCGGCGAGAAGCAGCCCGGGAATGATGCCCGCGGTGAAGAGATCGGCGACGGAGACATTGCCGCCAGCTGCGATCGAATAAAGGATCATGTTGTGCGACGGCGGGATCATCAGCGCGATGATCGCAGCATTTGCCGTCACGTTGACAGCATAATCCCGGTCATAGCCGCGTGCTGCCATCTGCGGGATCATCAGGCCGCCGACCGCCGAAGCGTCGGCCACCGCAGAACCGGAAATGCCACCGAACAGGGTCGAAGCGACCACGTTGACCTGGCCGAGGCCACCCCGCATGTGGCCGACCAGGCCGGCCGCAAAGCGGATCAGCCGAGTGGCGATACCGCCGCGTACCATCAGGTCGCCAGCGAAGATGAAGAACGGGATCGCCATCATGGCAAACACGTTCATGCCGGAATTCATCTGCTGGAAGACGACGATCGGGGGAAGGCCGATATAGAGCACTGTCGCGAAGGATGCGATGCCGAGGCAAAATGCGATCGGCATCCCGATGATCATCAGAAAGGTGAAGGCGCCGAAAAGAATGGTATAGGCCATTATGCGGCCTCCTGCACAAGTACGTCCGCTGCGATTTCCTCGCCGATCGCGACGTCGATGAAACGTTCGAGTGAAAAGATCGATATCATTGCGCCACCGACGATCATCGGAAAGAAATCCGTACCGCCAGGCCATCCGAGAACGGGGATGCGCGCCGTCCAGGTCCCGATCGCCAGAAGCGATGAGTAATAGGCCATGCCGATGCCAAACAGCACGATCAGTCCGAGGCTGAGCAGGTCCATGGCCCGCTGGATGGCCGGCGGCATGATGTACCGAACAACGTCGAGCCCGAGATGGACGCTTTCGCGAACACCGACCGCAGCGCCAAGCATGATGAACCAGGACATCAGATAGAGCGACAACGGCTCCGACCAGCTGGGACTATCGTTGAGAATATAACGGCTGAAAACCTGCCAGCCGACGATCAGGGTCATCGAGACCATGCCGATACCGGCGATCCACAATGATGATCGGCTGATCATGCTAAGAACAGGTCTTATCGCCTGCATGAAATTTCGCATTGTCCCGTCCTCCAAAGCCCGACACGTTCCCCGATGTCGGAAAAGCACAGCCGACCCCGGTGTGGCGGGGCCGGCCGATCAGGGCTGTCAGTTGACGGCCTGGATTTCTTCCAACAGGCTCTTCATCTTCGCGTCGGTCACGAACTTGTCGTAGACTGGCTTCATCGCGGCCGAGAACTCGTCCTTGTTGACGGTAATGACCTTTACGCCGCCGGCGCGGACCTTTTCTTCCGAAGACTTTTCGCGGGCAGCCCACAGTTCGCGCATCTTGACGACGCTGTCCTTCGCGGCCTGGCGGATGACCTTCTGGTCATCGGGCGTCAGCTTGTCCCAGGAGACTTTCGACATGACCAGAATTTCCGGGTTCATCGAATGCTGGGTCAGCGAATAGTTCTTGGCGACCTCGTAGTGACGGGCCGATTCGTAGGAAGGCCAGTTGTTTTCAGCGCCGTCGACAACGCCGGTTTCCAGCGACGAGTAGACTTCGCCCATCGGCATCGGCGTCGGGTTGGCACCGAAGGCCTGCATCATCGCGATCCAGAGGTCGGACTGCTGGACGCGGATCTTCATGCCCTTGAGGTCGGCCAGTTTTTCGACCGGCTTCTTGGTGGTGTAGAAGGAGCGCGCGCCGCTGTCGTAGTAGGCCAGACCGATCAGGCCGTGCGGTTCGAAGGCGGCAAGGATCTTGTCGCCGATCGGGCCGTCGACGACCTTGTGCATGTGGTCGGTCGAGCGGAACAGGAAGGGCAGGCCAAGAACGACCGTCTCGGGGATGAGGTTGTTGAATGGCGCGGCATTGACGCGGTTCATGTCGATGACGCCGAAACGGGTCTGCTCGATCGTGTCCTTCTCGCCGCCGAGAACCGAGTTGTTCATCACCTGCACGCCGATGCGGCCGCTGGTGCGTTCCTTGACGAGGTCGCCCATGTATTTGACTGCTTCGACAGTCGGATAGCCATCAGGATGGATATCGGCAGAGCGCAGGGTGATCTCCTGCGCGCGGACGCTGGTATGGGCCGTGGTGGTGGCCAGCGCCAGGCAAAATGCGAGCCCGAGGGCTTTCGTCAGTTTCATGTCTTCCTCCTCCAAAAAGCCGTCGCCTCCACGCGCCGGCGGTGATTAAATTTATTTGTTCGATGCACTCCAGTCCGGAAGGCCAAACAGCTGTTCCGGGTTCTTCACGAGCGCCAGCTCAAGCGCTTCTTCGTCCGCCAGCCAGCTTAGAACCGTGTCGGTCAACGCGACGTCGTCCGGATAGTCCTTCTGCTCGCGTGCAAGGTTGTGCGGCCAGTTGCTGCCCCAGACGATGCGTTCGGGCGCATAGGCTGCGAGGTCGCACGAAAACGCTCCGACATCGGCATAGTCAGGTGCGCCGGACTTCGAGGACTCGTAGACGCCTGCAAACTTGAACCAGCATCTGCCGATATCCATCAGTCGCTTGACGGCTGCGATCTCCGGACCCTCTGGCGTTGCGCCGGAGAAGAACTTGCCGTGATGGTCGAACACCCAGCGGCTCTTGAGTTTGGCAAGGCGTGGCTCATGATCGAGGATATTGCTGCCGTCGAACTGGACTGCGAGCATCCAGCCGCGGGCGGCAGCCTTGGCGTCGAGTGCTTCGAGCGCCGAAAGGTCCACGGCACCGCCGGGCAGATCCATGATGCGCAGGCCGACGATACCGGCTTCGGCGAGTTGGTCGAGTTCGCCATCGGAGACATCACCCGCGACTGCAGCGACGCCACGGGCAACACCGCCCATTTCCTTCAGGCAGGCGACCAGGTTGGTGTTGTCGCGCTGGTGGGCATTGCCCTGCGTGATCACGACACGATCGATGCCGAGCCATGCCATGAACTGGCGATACTGCTCCGCATCGGGGAGAGTTCCGACAGGCAGGCCTGGGCCGCCGGGCTGCGATGGGAAACCCGGCAGGTACATATGCATCTGCGAGTCGACTGCGCCCGCCGGCAGTTTGGTCGTTGGCGCGTCTCCGGAGAGCGGACGAACAAGCATCAGACGTCTCCCGACTTCGGTTCAGGCATTTTGAATTCCTTGAGCGCATCGCGGTTGATCTCGATCCCGAGACCAGGGCCATCGGGGATCTGCACCACGCCGTGCCGATGTTCGATCGGCGTTTTGATCACCGCCTGGCGGAAAGGGTTGTCGGTGCGATCGAATTCGAGAATGGGTTCGATCGGATTGACTCGAACCGGGCTCGGGATCATCGCGGCCATGAACTGCAGGGCGGCGGCGATATGGACGGCCGTGCCCCAGACATGGGGCACAACGCGGATACCATGAAGCGCCGCGAGATCGGCGACGCGCTTGGCCTCGGTAAACCCGCCGACGCCTGCAAGATCGGGCTGGAGAATGTCGACGGCGCGGGTTTCCACCGGCTCGCGCATGCCCCATCGGCTGTGCCAGGTTTCGCCGCCGGCAACCGGTATCGGCTGGCGGGCACGGACTTCGCGATAGGCGGCCAGCTGTTCCGGCACGACAGGCTCCTCGAACCAGTCGATGTCGTATTGTGCCGCCGCGTTGCCGAGTTTGACGGCTTCCACCGTGTCATAGCCGTGGTTGGCGTCGATCATCAGGCGCATGTCGGGACCGGCTGCTTCCCGCACGGCGCGGATGACGCGAAGGTCTTCCTCGACGCCGAAGCCGATCTTGATCTTCGTCGCGTGGAAACCTTCGTCGCGGTAGCGGGCGACATCGCGGGCATTGTCTTCGACGCGGTCGACGCCATCGCGCTTGAAGCTGCCGGTGGCATAGGCCTTGACGCTCTCGCGAAACCGGCCGCCGAGCAGGATCGAGACCGGCACGCCGAAATGCTTGCCCTTGATGTCCCAGAGCGCGATGTCGATGCCTGAGAGAGCCGTGACCGCAAGGCCGCGCTGGCCCTGGTCACGCAGGGCGTTATAGAGCTTCGCCCAGATCTTTTCGGTTTCCAGCGGATTTTCGCCGATCAGCCAGTTCGCATAGGCCGCCACCACGGCCGCGTTGGGTCGGGCCGGGCCGAGGCATTCTCCCCAGCCGATGGTTCCGTCGTCGCACTCGATCTCGACCAGGATATGGGCGCGGCGGTCGAAGCGCATCGAGGCGCTTTCGAAGGCGACATCCAGCCGGTGTTCGAGAAGGTGAGTGCGGACCGCAGCGATCTTCATGGGTTCACCGCTTCTGATCGCCGATGAGCTTCAGCAGGATCTGCTCTTCTTCTTCCGTCAGGTCATCGAGCGGCGGGCGGACCTTGCCTGCATCAAAGCCCTGCAGGCGCACGCCGGCCTTGATGGCCGAGACGGCATAACCCTTGCGGCGGCCGCGAAGCGCCATGAAGGGGTAGAAGAATTCGGTGAGGATCTGTTCGCAGCGGGTGCGATTGCCGGCACGCAGTGCCTTGTAGAACTCGACAGCAAGACCCGGCACGAAGTTGAAGACGGCCGACGAATAGGTGGTGAAGCCGGCGCCGAGATAGGCTTCGGCAAACAGTTCGGCCGTCGGCATGCCGCCGAGATACATCAGCCGGTCGCCCATCGTGGCCGTGATCTGGCGCACGAGGCCGATGTCGCCGGTGCCGTCCTTGAAGCCGATCAGGTTGGGGCATTCGTCGCAGAGACGCTGCAGCGTGTCGACCTGAAGCACGGAATTGTCGCGGTTATAGACCATGACGCCGATGCCGACCGACTGGCAGATCGCCTTCACATGCTTGTACAGGCCTTCCTGCGGCGCATCGATCATGTAGTGGGGCAGAAGCAGAATGCCGTCCGCGCCTGCTTTCTCGACCTTCTTTGCAAGATCGACGCCCACATGCGTGCCGAAGCCGCAGCCCGACACGATCGCGGTCTTGCCGGACGCTTCCTTGGCGGATTTCACGATGGCGGGAATTTCGTCGGGTGCCAGCGAGAAGAATTCTCCGGTGCCGCCGGCGGCAAAGAGAACGGGCGCCTCGAAGCCGGAAAGCCACTCGATATGACGCTGATAACTTTCAGGCTGAAACTGGCCCTCGGCATCGAAATGGGTCACAGGGAACGACAGCAGGCCGGCGCCAAGCGCTGCCTTGATCTCTTCAGGCGTCATGTAGTGTTATCCTCTCAGTGTCTCCTCCAGACAATGTTGTCGTACATGTATGATGAATTTGTGTCAACACGTCATCTGACAGATTGGCGGACTTCGCGCAGCAACGTCCGGTAGCGCAGTTGCGCGCCGCGCAGATGGCTGCGCATGGCCTGCCTTGCGCCTTCTTCGTCGCCTTCCGAAATTGCCACGACGATCGCGTCATGCTCCTTGTCGAGAAGGGCGATATAGGCCGCCTGATCGGATTCGGAATCGTCCGGACGCAGGGCCGCACGGGGGATCAGCCGCTTGCCGATCATGGTGAGGAACTCGCGGAAACGTGGGTTGTTCGTCGCTTCGGCAATGGCGAGATGGAGAGCAAAATCCGCCTCGCTGGTCGGCTTGTCTGCCTCGAGACAGGCGCGGACGGCATGGTGGTGCTCGAAGATACTTTCTTCCTGTGCCGGCGAGCGACGCACCGCTGCAAGGCCTGCAGCCTCCACTTCGACGGCGGTTCTGAGCTCCAGGAGCTCGATCATCGAGGACACCTGAGCAAGATCGATATTGTTGAGCGAGAGCATGGTGGGCTGGTTGTTTTGCCGTGGTTCCAGCACGAAGACGCCGGCACCCTGGCGTGCTTCCACAAGACGGTCGGCGCGCAATGCGGCGATCGCCTCGCGCACGACGGTTCGGCTGACGCCGTGGGTTTCGGTCAACTGCGCCTCGCTCGGCAGCCGAGCGCCCACGGTAAACTGGCCGGCGGCGATCGCCTGGCGCAATGTATCCGTCAGCTGAGACACCAGCGTTCCTGCACCCTTTGCCGGCTCCAGCCGCGTCTCTCCAGCCATTCGTCTCTCCTTGCGCTCTCGTTATCTGCTCCCGTTAACCTGTATGATAAGTCGCCTTCGTTGTCACGGCTTTTGCTTATGGAGCCTTTGCGGCAGTTGAAAGCGGCCGAACTTGTCTCTAGGTTGCGGCATTGATTTCAGATGTCGGGTGATGAGTGCGCGAGAGAGTTCGGTGTATCGGTCTGTTGTGTGCTCTTAGTCTCTGGCCGGCGGCGGCGCAGGCGCAGTGGAAGCCGGTGGAGCAGGTGAAGACCTATCCGGTCAAAGGCACGTCCGGCATCGAGCTTTATTCCTCGATCGGCGAAAACGGGCCCAAGGTCGGCAGCCAGGTTCGGGCGATTGCTCATACGGATTTCAAGCTGACCTGGTCGCGCAAATACGAACCGCAGCCCGACGGCGCCTGCACGCTGGTTTCGGCACGCCCCAACATCATCATCATCTACACACTGCCAAAGCTTGTCTCGAAGCTTTCGCCAGCGCTTCAGCAGAAATGGGATGCGTTTACTGACGGCGTGCGCCGGCATGAGCGGGTCCACGGCGCGATGATCGAGGATCTCGTGCGCCAGATCGAAGCGGCCAGTATCGGGCTTTCGGTGCCTAACGATCCGAAATGTACCAAGGTGCGGGCTGAACTGCAGAGCAAGATCGCCGTCATCTTTCCCGCCCATCAGCAACGCAACCGGGATTTCGACAAGGTAGAACTCGGCGATGGCGGCAATGTGCAGCAGCTGATCCTCCAGCTCGTCAACGAGCGCTAGAGACAGGCGAATTTTTCAAAGGAAGCTTTCAATGACGCAGGTTATTTCCGCTGGTGATGTCGATGCCGAGGCTCTGATCGAAGAGCTGAAAGAGTGGGTGCGGATCGAGACGCCCTCCGGCAATGCGGCGGCGGTAAACTTCCTGGCCGATCGGGTGGAGGCCAGTGCGGCTAAGGCCGGGCTTTCCGTCGAACGGCTGCCGGGCACGCTCGGGTTCGGCGATATCCTCGCGGTCCGATCGCCACGGCAGGCGGGGAGCAACGAGAAATCGGTTCTGGTGCTTGCGCATCTCGATACGGTGCATGCGATCGGCGCGATCGATAACCAGCTTCCACTCCGCCAGGACGGCGACAGGCTCTACGGACCCGGCATCTACGACATGAAGTCCGGTGCGCTGATGGCGCTGGAGGCGTTGAAGATCGCGGTTGCAAAGGGCAGCAGAATGCCGGTCGATCTCGTTTTCGTGCCGGACGAAGAGGTCGGAAGCTTTTCGTCGCGGGCCTTCATGGAGGAATGCGCGCGCAGCGCCGGTTATACGCTGGTGGTGGAACCGGCGCGCGACGGCGGTAAGATCGTCATCGCCCGCAAGGGTGTGGCGATGTACGATATCTTCGTGCGTGGCCGGGCCTCGCATGCGGGTACCAGGCCGCAGGACGGACGAAGCGCGGTGCGGGCGGCAGCAAGGCTGGTGCTCGATCTGGAAGCGCTGAACGACACGGAGCGCGGTATTACCGTCACGGTCGGCACAATCAGCGGCGGCACCGGTCGCAATACGGTGCCGGCAGAATGCCGCATGCAGGTGGATGTGCGCGTGCCCAACGATGCGACAGCCACGGAAGTCACGGAGAAGATCGCCGCCATGCAGCCGGTCGATCCGGATATCACATTCGAGATCAATGGTCAGATGAACCGGCCGCCATTCGCGCAGTCGGATGCGGGGCGGAGACTGTTCGATAGCGCAGCGAAGGTCGCAACGGATCTGGGCATCGCGCTGGAGGGCGTCACGACCGGCGGCGGTTCCGACGGCAATTTCACCGCAGCGCTTGGCGTGCCCACGCTCGATGGTCTTGGCGCCGACGGTGCGGGGGCGCATACGTTCGACGAGCATATCTTGCTATCGAGCGTCGCACCGCGGACGGCGCTTCTCGCCAACCTGATGATGTCGCTCGAGCCCGAAGCCTGACGGGTGCCGCTTTGTGAACGGTGCGGCACCGGCCGCACCCATCACGGCATCTTTTCACCGTCCAGAAATTGCGTCCATATGGCTGATATCGAAGACCAATCGGGAATTCCGACATGACCAGCGGCCTGCACCACATTACCGCCATCACCCGCAAGATACAGGCGAATGTCGACTTCTATGTCGGCTTCCTCGGATTGCGGCTGGTGAAACGCACCGCCGGTTTCGAGGATGCGCAGCAGTTGCATCTGTTTTACGGCGACGGTGCCGCATCGCCCGGATCGATCGTGACGTTTCTCGCCTGGGAAGATGGATCGCTCGGTCGGGTCGGGCATGGGGCGCCGAGCGAGATCAGCCTGGAGATTTCGCCGGAAGCGATCGGCTTCTGGCTGACGAGGGCCCTCCAATATAACATCAAGCTATCCGGGCCGGCGCAGGAATTCGGCCAGCCCGTGCTGCGGCTGACGGATCCGGACGGTATCATCGTCAAGCTCGTCGGCGTCGAGGAGACGGGACCCTGGGTCTGGTGGCCGGATGGCGGTATCGCCGAAGAAAACGCAGTCCGCAGGCTTTACGGCGCGACGATTCTTTCCGAGAAGCCCGAGGAGACTGCTGAATTCCTTGTGAGGCATATAGGGTTGGCTGTCGGAAGCCGGGAAGGCAACATCCAGCGTCTGGTCTCGGATGCGCATGATATCGTCGATGTCCGCGACGCTTCAGGCTTTTGGACTGCAGCACCGGGGACGGGCGCAATCGATCATATCGCGTTCCGGGCCTTGGATCGCGTGGCGGTCGAGGCGGTGTATGGAGATCTTGTTGCTGCCGATTCGGGCGAGATGAACATCCACGACCGGCAGTATTTCCATTCGCTTTACGTGCGCGAGCCGGGCGGCACGCTGATCGAACTCGCCTCGGACGGGCCGGGTTTTGCCACCGATGAACCGGTCGAGACGCTCGGAAGCCAGCTGTTCATTCCGAAGCATTTCAAGGCGGACCACGAGGCGCTGAAGGTGATGCTGCCGCAGTTCGGTCTGCCGGGCGAGGAACGCGTCATCTACCGCGACCTGCCGTTCGTGCATCGGGTCCACATGCCCGACCACTGGGACGGCACGACACTGGTGCTGATGCACGGCACCGGCGCCAACGAAACGTCACTGCTGCCGCTCGGCCGCAAGGCGGCGCCCAATGCCATGCTGATCGGTCTGCGCGGCCGCTCCGTGGACGAGGGCTATCCGCGCTTTTTCCGAAGGCTCAGCCAGACGACCTTCGACCAGAAGGAAATCGCGTCGGAAGTGAAGGCTTTCGTCGGGTTCATCGAGGATATCGGTCCGGCCTATGGCGCGAATCCGGCGCGCACCGCGTTCCTCGGCTATTCCAACGGCGGCAACATGATTGGTGCGACGATGCAGCTTTACCCGGAGGTCATCCGCAGAGCGGTGCTGCTGCGCTCGATGAACGTGCTCGAAGACCGACCCGTCGTTGATCTTTCCGGGGCAGAGGTCCTGTCACTCAGCGCCACCAACGATTTTTACGGCCCGCTTGCCGGCGAGATCGAGGACAGGCTACGGACGGCCGGGGCCGACGTGACGGCCCGGGTACTCGATGCCAATCATGGCCTCGACGCGGAAGACGAGGTCATCGTGCACGAATGGCTCAAGGAGCGGATTGGTTGACAGGTAACGTGTTCACGACCGGAAACGACAAGCCGGTATTCTGTGCCGATATCGGCGGTTCGTTCATCAAGTTCGCGGTGTCGCCGAAGCCTGGCGTCATCGAGCCTCTGGAGCGGGTTCCAACACCCGCGTCCGACTGGGATGCGTTCGTGGCAGCGCTGTCTGACCTGATCGCGCGGCATGCCCATCTGGTTAAAGACAATGACTCGACGCCGCTGGCGTTGTCGATCACCGGGATCGTCGATCCCAAGACCGGCGTTTCGATTGCCGCCAACATTCCCTGCATCACAGGACGTCCCGTGGCGGCGGAACTTTCCGCGCGGCTCGGAAGGCCGGTCGTTGCGGCCAACGACGCCGATTGTCTGACGCTTGCCGAAGCCAGTGAAGGTGCCGGCAAGGGCCATGACGTCGTGTTCTGCGCCATCATCGGCACCGGGATCGGCGGTGGTCTGGCGATTGGTGGCAAGCTGGTGCGCGGTGCGGGCGGCGTGACCGGCGAATGGGGCCACGGGCCGATCGTCAATACGACCGTCGAGATCGCCGGCGAGACGATCCACATTCCGCGCCTGGCCTGCGGTTGCGGCCAGTCCGGCTGTGCCGATACGGTCGGCGGCGCACGCGGGATAGAGCGTATCGACGGCCTGCTCCACGAGAGAGCCGAGACCAGTCACACGATCATTGAAGACTGGCAGGCCGGCGATGCGTTGGCGGAAAAGACGATCGCCGTCTGGCTGGAACTGATTGCCGATCCCCTGGCGCTCGCGGTCAACACGACAGGGGCGTCGGTCGTGCCCGTCGGAGGGGGACTGGCCTCCGTTTCGGCACTGATCGACCTGCTGGACGGAGCAGTGCGCAAACGCATCCTCAACCGGATAAGTTACCCATTGGTGATCCCGGCGCTTCGGCAGGCGGATGGTGGGCTGGTCGGGGCAGCGGTGCTCGGCCGGCAGGAGGGCTGATGGCGATGCGGATCACGCTCGAAGTCTGTGTCGATACGCCTGAGGGGTTCGAGGCGGCTGTGGCGGGCGGGGCCGACCGGATCGAACTCTGCGCGGCGCTCGATCTGGGCGGACTGACGCCGTCGCCGGGGCTGATGGCACTGGCGGCGAAAGCGTCGACCCCGGTCTATGCGATGATCCGACCGAGGGCAGGGGATTTCGTGTTCGGTCTCGGTGACGAGGCGGCCATGCTCGGCGATATCGACGCTGTGCGGTCCGCCGGGTTGGCGGGTGTGGTGATCGGTGCGAATCTGGCCGACGGCCGTCTCGATGTGGCGCTGCTCGAACGCCTGATGCGACATGCTGACGGTCTCGGTGTGACACTGCACCGTGCCTTCGATCTGGTGCCGGATCCGGTTGAGGCCCTCGACGTGGCGATGACGCTCGGCGTTGAGCGCATCCTGACGTCCGGGCTGGTTCCGCGCGCCATAGACGGGGTGAACCTGTTGAAGCAACTGGTCGATCAAGCCGGGACACGGTTGTCGATCATGCCGGGCAGCGGGGTCACGCCGGCAAACGTTGTCGAATTGTTGAACTGCACCGGTGCCCGCGAGGTCCACGGCTCCTGCCGCGCTGTTCTCAAGCGCGGTGACGGCAGGGCTGTCGAGTTCGGTTTTCAAGCTAACCAATCATACCGGACAAGCGAAGTCATCGTGCGCGAGATGCGGACGATCTTGGATGGTGTCGGCAGCTGAGGGTTCGCTCAGCCTCAGGCGCAGAGGCTGGCGAGGGCCTTGAAGTCCTGGATCTGCACGCAGCGGACGCTTTGCAGTTTGATCAGGTTGGATGCGCGCAGCTTTGCGAACACACGCGAAACGGTTTCAATCGTCAGGCCGAGATAATCCGCGATGTCGAGCCTCGACATCGGCAGGTCGAAATGGTCGAGATTGCCCTGGCGGTTGGCCATGTCCAGCAGGAAGCCGGCGATGCGCTCCACCGCGGTCTGGCGGCCGATGACCGCCAGGTGCTCCTGGGCGCGCAGCATGCCGCGCAAGGCGAGCTTCAGAATGTCGTCGCCACTGCCGGGCTGGGAAAAGCTGCGCAGTCCCGTCGGAACGATCGCTTCCGCGAAAAAGGCATGCGTGCGGTCGGCTTCAAACCCAAAGGTCTCGCCGGCAAGGTAGAAGCCGATGACCTGACGGCGGCCATCGGACAGCAGCCGATGGAGGCGGACGGCGCCGAATTCGACCTCGTAGAACGTGCCGGATTTCTCGCCGGGCGTGTAGATTTCCTTGCCGCCGGCATAGGTCTGGACCTGGGTAACCCGGGTGACTGGTGCGGAGGAACACGGAAACGCGATCGGCGTTGCGTTTAGCATCTTTGCCTGGGCGTTCGCGACCGGAGCGTTCACGGCTCTTCCTCCAAGTGATCAGAGCTAGGATGCCGCAAGCCACTCGTCGGCGATATTGAGGTGTCTCCCTACGGAGTTCTACGTAGCAACCGGTGCCGGCGTGGCGTGGCTCAGATGGGCGAAATCCCTCACCATCCGCAGCAGTTCGGCGCCATCGAACGGCTTTATCAGGATGCGCGCCGTGTTTTTGGATGGGATCGGCGTCATTCCGTCTGCCAGCATGATGAAACGGCTGGGAGAGTCGAGAAGCTTGTGCTGGGCGTCGAGGTTGCCGTGGACCTCGTGGGAGTCGATGATCGTGCACGCGGACGAGGCTGCCGAGGCGTGGCCCGCGCACCAGCTTTCATAGGACAGAACCTGAAAACCTTCGACCTCCAGCGCGAACGCCAGCGACTGTCTAAGCCCGGCATCCGGAGCGATCACTGCAATAGTGGTCGAGGGTGACAACACGTGGACTATCCAGGATCCGGGGGGCGCTAGGGCGACATTGGACGCCGATTGTAATATGCGCGCCACGCCCCAAGCGGACTTTGCGTTAGATCAAGAAGTTGCAATTAAATCGCGGATTGTCCGTTTGTTCAGGTTCGGCGTCACTCCTGGTCGAATCCGGCCGCCATGGTCATCCGAACCAACTGCGGCAGGCTGCGCGCCCGCATCTTGGCCATCACGTTGGCGCGGTGGACTTCAACCGTCCGGGGGCTGATGTCGAGATCGTAGGCGATCGACTTGTTCGGCAAGCCGGCAACGACTGCCAGAAGGACCTGGCGCTCGCGATCGCTAAGCGACTGGAGGCGGCTCAACACTTCCTGCACCTCGGTCACTTCCGTCGGCTTTTCGACGAGAAGCTTGGCAGCCCGCTCGATTGCTTCGATGATGGTCGTATCGTCGAACGGTTTTTCGATGAAATCGACAGCGCCAGCCTTCATTGCTTCCACTGCCATCGCCACGTCGCCGTGGCCGGTTATGAAGATCACAGGCATCCGGATCTTCTGGGCGGCGAGCGACCTGATCAGCTCGAGTCCCCCGATATCGGGCATCCTGAGGTCGCTGATGAGCAGGGCGTTGCGAGTTCCGGGCGCAAATTTCAGGAAGGCCGTCGCGCTTTCATGCACGCGCACGGCAAATCCGTTCATCGTCAGCATGAAGGCGAGCGACTTGCGCACCGGCTCCTCATCGTCGACGATATGCACCACGTAGTCAGCGGTCGGCATTCTCTTCGTCCTCCTTGTACAACGGCAGCGTGAACCGGAACGTGGCACCTCCGGCGACATTTCGGGTGACCACCATCTCACCGTCATGGGCTTCGATAATACGTTTGCATATCGAAAGTCCTATTCCCATACCACCCGCCTTGGTCGTCACGAATGGCTTGAACAATTGGGCCTCGATCTCCTCCGCAATCCCGGGGCCTGTGTCTTCGACGACCACGGCCACGTGCTCGTCGTCCTGGACCAGCGTGCGGATCGTGAGCTCTCTCCGCTCACTGTCGCGCATCGCTTCGATTGCGTTGCGCATCAGATTGGTCAGGACCTGCTGGATCTGGATCTTGTCAGCGACGACGATTTCCGGGCCGTCGTTGAATTCGAACATCGTCCGCACGCCGTTTTCCCGAGAGCCGACCAAGGCCAGAGCCGCGGCTTCTTCAATCAGCCGGCGTATGTTGTGGGGCGCTTTTTCCGTTTCACCCTTCGTCACGAATTCGCGCAGGTGCTTGATGATCTGCCCGGCGCGGAGCGATTGGTTGCCGGCTTCCTTCAGCGCGTCTCGCAATCGCGACGCCATGTCGTCGTCCATGTCCCGCAGGAGTCTTGCGCAGCCGTGGACATAGTTCGCGATGGCCGAAAGCGGTTGGTTCAGTTCATGGGCAAGGGTCGAGGCCATTTCACCCATCTCGTTCAGTCGCGCGAGACGGGCGACTTCACCCTGCATTTCCTGCAATCGTGCCGCCGATTCGGCGCGTTCGGTAAGATCTCGCACGAAGCCGGTATAGAAGGTCTCGCCACCCGACCGGGTTTCGCCAACGGCAAGCTTCATCGGGAAGGTGGAGCCATCCTTGCGACGGCCGACCACGACGCGATCCCGGCCGATAATCCGCTTCTCGCCGGTGCGCGCGTAGCGCTCGAGATAGCCGTCATGCTCCCTGTGGTAGGGCTCCGGCATGAGGATACGCAGGTTGCGTCCGACGACCTCGTCTTCCGTATATCCGAACTGGCGAACGGCCGCGGAATTGAAGGAGACGATGATGCCTTCCTTGGTAATGACGATAGTGGCATCGAGCACGGTGTCGAGGATCGATCGCAGATGCGCCTCGCGAACCTCGGCCTTGGCCTGGGTCTTTGCGATGATGATACGGGCGATATGCAGGACCTTGCCGGTGACGGCGATTGCCAGGCTGGTCAGAGCGACCACTCTCAGTTCCGCCGAGGTCGCGCTGACGGGTGACAGTTCCTTCAATGCCCAGACACCGATTACGGAGAGGACTGCAGCGACCACACCCGGTCTCAAGCCTCCGATGACGGAGGCGAAGATGATCGACGGCACGAAAAAGAAGTAGATTCCCTTGCCGTTCATGGGAACGGACAGAGCCAGACGAATTGCAAAGCCGACCAGGAAGCCGACCACAGCAAGGAGATAGACCTCACCGCGGGTGAAATCACGTTTCTGAATGAACTGTACGAAGCGTTCGGTGCGCCCGGTCATTTCGCTTAGGATCATCGCTCATCCTACTGAAAAGGCGATCGACACGGGCGCGCGAAGAGACGGGCGCGGATGTCTTGAACGCGTTGTAGCACAGGCTTAAATGCAGCGTCCAACGGGCAAATCAGGGAGGGGTCTTCATACACATGCTTTTCACCATATGTCAGAGAAACCGCGCATTCGCTCCGGAACCCTGTTCATCCCGGCGTGCAATTGATCGGTAAACCCGATAAGGCTGGGCCTTGGCCTAAACATTCCGCTAGGTTATCAACCAGAATCAGACTGGTAACACACACGCAGCCATGGCTGCTGCCGGAGAATTCGATATGTCGACCGTAGCCGCCGAAGCAAATGAAGGGCGCGCCGCACCGATCAAGGTTTTGTTCGTAGAAGACGAAGCCCTGATCCGCATCTCTACAGCCGATTTCCTGCAGGACGCCGGCATGGGCGTCGTCGAAGCCGGCACAGCGGGTGAGGCGCTAGGCCTTGCCTCCGAGCAGCCGGTCGATATCCTGGTTACCGACGTGCATCTGCCCGACATGACAGGCCTGCAACTGACCATCAAACTCCGCGCCCAATTTCCGGATCTCCCGGTCATCTTCGCGACGGGCGATCGCAATGTCGAAGGCGCCGAAGGCCTGTCGCGTTCGGGCCTGGTGACCAAGCCCTATGACTACGACAGCCTTGTCTCGCTGATCCGCTCCATGGTCTCGGCCGGCTGACCGGCGGAACCGGCCGTTAGATCCGGCCATCCCCCTCCACGATCATCTTCGTCAGGCTGCCATCCGCGGGAAACAGCGGGATGAGGCATGCCTGCAGCGCGTGATAGATGTCGCCCTTGCCGGGAAAAAGTGTGTGAGCCGGGACCAGATCTTCCGTCAGTTCCTCGTGCCAGCCGCCGTTCCTGTGGTCGACGAACTTGTTGGCAATGGTGCCCCAGATCAGCCTGTAGCTGTCTTCGTAGAAGCTGTCGGCCGGCAGATGCTGGTTGATGAAGTGGGCAGCAGCTGCGCCCTCGCACATCGGCCACCACAGCTTGTTGGTCTTGGCGGGCTTGTCGTCCCAATCCAGCGTGTAGAAGAAGCCGCCTTTTTCCTTGTCCCAGCCGAGTGACATGGCCTGCACGAACAGGTTCTTGGCCGCATCCGGCATCCAGGCGTGCTTCTTGTCGCCAAGCGTCCACAGTTGCAGCGTCAGGCGGGCCCATTCAAGCCAGTGGCCAGGTGTCGTGCCGGCCGGGCGGAACATCTCGTCTTTGTGGTAGTAATCCTTGTCGATCTGCCAGTCGGTATCGAAATGCTCGGCGACGCGGAAGCCGACGCTACCGGCAAGGCGCCGGATCACGAGGTCCGCAATGCTTTCGGCCTTGTCCAGATAATGCCGTTCGCCGGTTGCCTCAAAGGCCGCCATCAGCGCTTCGGTCAGGTGCATGTTCGAGTTCTGGCCACGATAGCTGCCACCGTCGATCGGCGACCAGTCGGCCGCGAATTCTTCGGCGATGGCGCCGTGTTCGCGATCCCAGAACCGCGTTTCCAGCACGTCGGTAACGTCGGCGAGCATCGCGTCGGCCAGCGGATGGCCGACGACCTTGGCGGAGGAGGCGGCGAGAAGCACGAAAGCGTGGCCGTAACCCTGCTTGTTGCTGTCGGCCGGGCCATCGTCGTTCATCGACCAGGCATAGCCACCGTTTTGTTGGTCGCGGTGACCGTTCCAGAGAAAATTCATGCCGTGGTCGACCAGGTCGCCCGTACCCGGACGTCCCAAGAGATAGCCGATAGAATAGCAGTGCACCATGCGGGCGGACGCGTGAATGCCGCGAACGGGATTGTCGCCGGGGAGCGGGTTGCCGGTAGGATCGAGATCGAAGAAGCCGCCCTTGGGGTTGATGGCCCTGTGCTGGAAGAAATCGAACAGGCCGTCAGCCTGTTGCAGCAGCCAGCGCCGGTGGTAGGGCAGATCGCTCCAGAATTTCGATACCTGGCCCGCGTCGCTCATGCTTCTCTCCCTTTTGCATTCTGCTTCAAGGCTATACCGTCAGGAGTATGGCCTGTCATCGACAATTCGTTTATTACTCACGGCACGACGGCTGGACATCATATAAACGCATCTTTATATGATTATGAATACCGTTTGATGCTGTTCAGGAGTGTGTCCCGTGTTTGATGAACTCTTCGGTCCCGAAGGCGATCGCCGCGACGGTGCGGAAATCCTTGCAGCTCTAAAGGCGGCCGCACGCGAACGAATTCTCGTGATAGATGGCGCCATGGGCACCCAGATCCAGGGGCTCGGCTTCAACGAAGAGCATTTTCGTGGCGAACGCTTCATCGGTTGCGCCTGTCACCAGCAGGGCAACAACGACCTTCTGATTCTCTCGCAGCCCCAGGCGATCGAGGATATCCACTATCGTTACGCCAAGGCCGGCGCCGATATTCTCGAAACCAACACGTTTTCCTCTACCCGTATCGCCCAGGCGGATTACGAGATGGAAGGCGCTGTCTACGATCTCAACCGCGATGGGGCACGGCTTGCCCGCCGCGCCGCGATCCGCGCCGAAAAGGAAGACGGCCGCCGCCGTTTCGTGGCCGGCGCCATCGGCCCGACCAACCGGACGGCCTCGATTTCCCCCGATGTCAACAATCCGGGCTACCGCGCTGTCTCTTTCGACGACCTGCGGATTGCCTATGGCGAGCAGATCGACGGTCTGATCGACGGCGGTGCCGATATCATCCTGATCGAGACGATCTTCGATACGCTCAACGCCAAGGCCGCGATCTTTGCCTGTGAGGAGCGCTTCGAGGCAAAGGGCATTCGCCTGCCGGTCATGATATCGGGCACGATCACCGATTTGTCCGGTCGTACGCTGTCCGGCCAGACGCCGTCTGCGTTCTGGAACTCTGTGCGCCATTCGAACCCGTTCACGATCGGCCTCAACTGCGCGCTCGGGGCAGATGCGATGCGTCCGCACCTGCAGGAACTGTCGGGCGTTTCCGACACGTTCATCTGCGCCTATCCTAATGCCGGCCTGCCCAACGAGTTTGGCCAGTATGACGAGACGCCTGAGATGATGGCGAAGCAGGTCGAGGAATTCGCCCGCGAAGGTCTGGTCAACGTCGTCGGCGGCTGCTGCGGCTCGACGCCGGAGCATATCCGCGCGATTGCCGATGCCGTCTCCAAGCACAAGCCGCGTGAGATCCCGGAGCATTCGCCGTTCATGTCGCTGTCGGGCCTCGAGCCCTTCACGCTGACCAAGGACATTCCGTTCGTGAATGTCGGCGAACGCACCAACGTCACCGGTTCCGCCAAATTCCGCAAGCTGATCACTGCCGGCGATTATGCGGCAGCGCTCGTCGTTGCCCGCGACCAGGTCGAGAACGGCGCGCAGGTCATCGACATCAACATGGACGAGGGCCTGATCGATTCGGGCCAGGCGATGATCGAATTTCTCAACCTGATCGCCGCCGAGCCGGATATCGCGCGCGTTCCTGTGATGATCGACAGCTCGAAGTTCGAGATCATCGAAGGCGGACTGAAATGTGTTCAGGGCAAGCCGATCGTCAACTCGATCTCGCTCAAGGAAGGCGAGGAAAAGTTCCTGGCGCAGGCCAAGCTGATCCGCAATTACGGCGCAGCCGTCGTGGTCATGGCGTTCGACGAGACCGGCCAGGCGGATACCTATGACCGCAAGGTCGAGATCTGCAGCCGCGCCTACAAGATCCTGACCGAGCAGGCGTGCTTTCCGCCCGAGGACATCATCTTCGATCCGAACGTGTTTGCGGTGGCGACCGGGATCGAGGAACACAACAATTACGGCGTCGATTTCATCGAGGCGACGCGCACCATCCGTGAACGCATGCCGCTGGTGCATATTTCCGGCGGCGTTTCGAACCTGTCCTTCTCGTTCCGCGGCAACGAGCCGGTGCGCGAGGCGATGCATGCCGTGTTCCTGTACCACGCCATTCAGGCGGGCATGGACATGGGCATCGTCAATGCCGGTCAGCTGGCGATCTACGAGAACATCGATCCGGAACTGCGCGAGGCCTGCGAGGACGTGGTGCTGAACCGCCGCGCCGACGGGACCGAGCGGCTTCTTGAAGTGGCCGAAAAATATCGTGGCGGCCCCGGCAAGGAAGCCAGGGTGCAGGATCTGGCATGGCGCGAGCGCTCTGTCGAAGAGCGGCTGTCGCACGCGCTGGTCAATGGCATTACTGAATTCATCGACGCCGATACGGAGGAAGCACGGCTGCAAGCCGCGCGTCCGCTGCACGTCATCGAAGGGCCGCTGATGGCCGGCATGAATGTGGTCGGCGATCTGTTCGGTTCGGGCAAGATGTTCCTGCCGCAGGTGGTGAAATCCGCCCGCGTGATGAAACAGGCGGTTGCGGTGCTGCTGCCCTACATGGAAGAGGAAAAGCGCCTCAACGGCGGCGACCAGCGCAAGACCGCCGGCAAGATCCTGATGGCAACCGTCAAGGGCGACGTCCACGATATCGGCAAGAACATCGTCGGCGTCGTGCTTGCCTGCAACAATTACGAGATCGTCGATCTCGGCGTGATGGTACCGGCAACGAAGATCCTCGAAACGGCAATTGCCGAGCAGGTCGATATCATTGGTCTGTCGGGCCTGATCACGCCATCGCTCGACGAAATGGTGCATGTGGCAGCCGAAATGGAGCGGCAGGGCTTTAATGTTCCGCTGCTGATCGGCGGTGCCACGACCAGCCGGGTTCATACGGCCGTCAAGATCCATCCGCGGTATGAGCGGGGCCAGGCCGTCTATGTTACGGATGCCTCGCGCGCCGTCGGCGTCGTCTCGGCGCTTCTGTCGCCGGACGCGAAGGATGGTTATGTCGAGACGATCCGCGGCGAATATGCCAAGGTCGCGGCGGCGCATGCCCGCTCGGAAGCGGACAAGAAGCGGCTGCCGATCGAGCGTGCCCGCGCCAATGCCGAGACGGTCGACTGGACATCCTATGAGCCCAAGAAGCCGCAGTTCTTCGGCACGAAAGTGTTCGAAGGCTACGATCTAGCGGAGCTTGCGACCTATATCGACTGGACGCCGTTCTTCCAGACATGGGAATTGAAGGGTCGCTATCCGGCCATTCTCGAAGACGAGAAGCAGGGCGAGGCCGCGCGGCATCTGTTTGCGGATGCGCAGGCGATGCTTCAAAAAATCATTGCGGAGAAGTGGTTCCGGCCGCAGGCCGTGATCGGCTTCTGGCCGGCCAACGCTGTCGGCGACGACATCAAGCTGTATACCGACGAGACGCGCAGCACGGAGCTCGAGACGCTGTTCACGCTGCGCCAGCAGCTGTCCAAGCGCGACGGCCGGCCGAACGTGGCGCTGTCGGATTTCGTGGCGCCGGTTTCGAGCGGCAAGGCCGATTATGTCGGCGGCTTCGTGGTGACAGCAGGTATCGAGGAAGTAGCGATTGCCGAACGGTTCGAGCGGGCAAACGACGACTACTCGTCGATCCTGGTCAAGGCTCTGGCCGACCGGTTTGCGGAAGCGTTTGCCGAACGCATGCACCAGCGCGTGCGCCAGGAATACTGGGGCTATGCGCCGGACGAGACGCTCACGAGCGACGAGTTGATTCACGAGCAGTATGCGGGCATCCGTCCGGCGCCCGGCTACCCGGCGCAACCCGACCATACGGAAAAGGAAACGCTGTTCAGGCTGCTCGACGCCACCAAGGCGACAGGTGTGACGCTGACCGAAAGCTATGCGATGTGGCCGGGATCATCCGTCTCTGGCTTCTATATCGGCCATCCCGCCAGCTACTATTTCGGCGTTGCCAAGGTGGAGCGGGACCAGGTCGAGGATTACGCGTCGCGCAAGGGCATGGCGATCGAAGAGGTCGAACGCTGGCTCGGGCCTGTGCTCAACTATATCCCGACCAATGTGGCAGCGGTCGAGGACGCCGCTTAGGCGGTCTGCCGCCATGTTCACAGATTGAATCAAGAAGCCGGCAAGTTGAATCACTTGCCGGCTTCTTCCGTTTGATATTGCTGTCTTGTTAGCGATCAAGCATTCGCCACTCGCGGCGCGCTGCGGCTATTCCTTGACCACCAGCAGGTCGCTTGCAGCAAAGCGCAGGGTCACGGTTTCGCCGGGCTGCGGCAGGACCTTGTCCGGCGCGTTGAACATGTCGAACGAGATCTGGTTGCCGCCCACGGTGAACCGGGTGCGCACGACGGACCCTAGGAAATGTGTCGAGACGACGGTGCCGGTCAACGCCGTATCGCCCGTGGCGCTCTCCGACAGCGAACCAGCTTCAGGACGCAGCGCGATCGAAACGGTGTCGCCCTGGTTCAAGGCGCCGATCGGTTCGCGCAGCGTGATGATGTTGTCGCCGATGCGGATGGTGTTGGCGGCCGGATCGGCGACGATCGCATCGATGATGTTGAGCGTGCCGACGAACGAGGCGACGAAACGGGTGGCCGGGCGGTTGTAGATCTCCGAGGGCGTGCCGATCTGGTCAGCGCGACCGGCGTTCATGACGACGATCCGATCCGAGATCGACAGCGCCTCTTCCTGATCGTGGGTGACAAAGACGGTGGTGATGCCGAGCTTCATCTGGATCTGGCGGATTTCCTCGCGCAAGGATACGCGGATCTTTGCGTCGAGCGCAGACAGCGGTTCGTCGAGCAGCAGGACCTGCGGTTTGGGTGCGAGCGCACGGGCGAGTGCGACGCGCTGCTGCTGGCCGCCGGACATCTGGTACGGGTAGCGGTCCGAAAGGTGTTCGAGGCCGATCAGCCTCAGCATTTCCTTCACGCGGGTGTCGATATCGGCCTTCGA
>Ga0213835_100343_pt1 | contig 48994 bp, 48 predicted proteins | sample SWPATP01_FD_160576 | JGI IMG/M metagenome (GOLD analysis project Ga0213835, IMG submission 160576) | Coastal seawater microbial communities from Marineland, Florida, United States - SWPA TP0 #1 | ecosystem: Environmental > Aquatic > Marine > Coastal | place: USA: Florida | collected 2016-08-05
GCCTGCCCCTGGGGTTATTTTTGGGGGGACTGCTCCGGGTGCGGATGCGACGGGGGACGGTAGTAGTTGGCAGCCATGTAGATGTGAGTTTTTGGGCGAAACTTGCGGGGCTGAAAACAACAACGATTCAGCTTCCCTCTCTCGACATACCCACTTTGCAAGCCTGGGCTGCGTTCAAAATTGCGGCGGCCACCATCCCGGATCAGACTTGCCCTTTAATTCTTTCCCCAGAAAAGGCGGCGGAAATTGTGACCCAATCCCAGGGATCCTGGCGACGGGCCGCAGATTATCTCCACATCTGGGTGGCGGCGATCGCCTTTTCAAATTCACAACAAAATTGACTCAACTGTAGGATGATGTACAAATGATGCAAAATTTGGCAGCAGCATTGAAATTATCCCGCAAGATAATGGCAGTGCTGATTATTTTGTTGGCGATCGCCTTGTAGATTGCACCTAAGCGATCTACAAAAATCTCCGGAAAAATAGGGAATTAATTTTCACTTTAGAAATTACTGGTGACTATCCCCGTTAGTTTACTGGGAAAGTTTTAACGGAACGATGGCTTCCTGCCACAATGGAAAGGTTTCTGTGCGATCGCCACTGATGATTCTTTGCCTGAATCCCACTTGTTCCCAACCCCGCAACCCTGATCAGGGGAAATTTTGCATGGCCTGTGGTCAACCCCTGGTGTTAGACGATCGCTATATAGTCCGGCAAGTTTTGCACCAAGGAACTAAGGGACGCACTCTCTTGGGCATTGACCGGGGCACTTTTCCTGAGAGTTATTGCATTCTGAAGCAGATTTTTCTGACCCAGAGCGTGCAGGCCCAGCAGTTTGTGGAAACGTTCCAGGAGAATGCGGCGCGGTTAAAAACGTTAGGCGATCGCCCGGAATTTCCGACAGTTTTAGGGCTATTTTTACCGGAACATTGGCATCAAATCACGATTCCACCGACCCTTGTGTTTGAAAAAATTGCTGGGGAAAGTTTACGGCAGCGGCTCGATCTTATGGGGCCATTCTCCGAGACAAAATTACGGGAGTTTCTCCAAGACATTCTCCCCTTGGTACAACTCATTCATGATCATGGGCTAATTCATCGAGATCTAAACCCCGATAATCTCCTGTTTACTCCAGCACAGCATTGGGCGATCGTCGATTTTACGGCGGCGAAGGTGACCTCAAAAATGGCCAGCGCGGAACCCGGCACCCTAATCGGTTCGGGGATTTACACTGCCCCAGAGCAACTGCGGGGTCAAAGTTATCCTGGCAGCGATCTTTACAGCCTGGGGGTGATTTGCCTGGAACTGCTCACCTCAATTCATCCCTTTGATCTCTACAGTGTGCGGGAAAATCGCTGGGTCTGGCGGGATTATCTCACCACACCGATTAGCAATAATCTGGGCCACTTACTGGATCAAATGTTGGCTGAAGCCGTTGGCGATCGCCCCCAGTCTGCCCAGGCGATCCTCGATCAACTTTTCCCAACCGCCAGACCAGTTACCCCAAAACCGATACCGCGAGTTGCCCCCGAACCGCCTCAAATTATTTCCCTAATTGAACCCAGCCCCGTGCCCCAATGGTATTGTTTTCGCACCTTTACGGGTCACCATGCCTATATCACCGCTTTGCAGTTTGCTCCAGATGGTCAGTTCCTTGCCAGTGCTGCTGCGGATCAAACGATTCGCCTCTGGGATTTAGATCGCCGCCGGGAGTCTCGTTGTTTGCGGGGGCACCGGGGAATTATTTCTGGGTTGGCCTTTTGGGGCGATCGCCTCATTTCTGGCAGTTGGGACTACACCATTCGTCTCTGGAATTGGCAACAGGGAGAACAGACCGCTTGTCTCCAGAAAAGATCGACTTGGATTCAGGGGCTTGCTTGCTGGGAAAAAACAGGTCAATTAGCCACTTTGGGGGCCGATCAGGAAATCGTTGTCTGGGATTTAACGACACAAAAAATTCTCTACACTTTTACCGCATCAGGTGCTCAACTGATCCGAGCATCCCAAGGAAATAATCAGCTCTGGCTCGCCCAGGGAAATCATTTAACTTGCTATGAACAAGGCCAGTCTGTTCAAACTCTCCCGGAACATCAGGGAGACATTCTTGATTTTCAAGTCAGTGCCGATGGTCAATTTTTAATCAGCATCGCCACGGATCAGACCCTCAAAATTTGGCCCCTCGCTTCTGATTACACACCCAAAATTCTTCGGCCAGTCATTCCCTTTACCCAATTGGCGATCGCCCCTAGTCAACGTTTTTTTGCTGGCGGCGATCGCCAAGGAAACCTTTCCCTCTGGCAACTCGGTCAGGAACAACCCTTTGTCACATTAGCTGCCCACAGTAGCGAAATAAAGGCGATCGCCATTGCCCCAGACAGTCAGATTATTGCCACCGCTGCCGCCGATAAAACCATTAAACTCTGGCGATTCGGGATACAATGACCACCGAGCAAAAACAAGAATTTAAAACATAAAGCCCCATGCTACGAGCCGGAATCGTCGGACTACCCAACGTTGGAAAATCCACCCTTTTCAATGCCCTCTGTGAGAATGCCAAAGCAGACGCGGCTAACTTTCCTTTTTGTACCATCGAACCCAATGTGGGGGTGGTGGCGGTTCCCGATGGGCGTCTTGATGTCCTCGCCGACATTTCCAAATCCGCCAAAATTGTCCCCACCCGCATCGAATTTGTCGATATCGCTGGCTTGGTAAAAGGGGCGAGCCAAGGGGAAGGTTTGGGCAATCAGTTCCTCGCTAATATCCGTGAAGTGGATGCGATCGTCCATGTAGTGCGTTGTTTCGACGACGATGACATTATCCATGTGTCCGGTTCCGTTGATCCGATCCGCGACATTGAAGTGATTAGCCTAGAGTTGATCCTCGCTGATTTGGCCCAGGTGGAAAAACGTCTTGATCGCGCCCGCAAACAAGCCAAGAGTCGCGCTAAGGAAGCTCTGTTGGAAGTGGCCGTTTTAGAAAAGATTTTGCCCGTCCTCGAAGATGCTCGTCCAGCCCGGGAAGTGGAATTGGATGAAGAGGAAGAACTGGCGATTAAAGCCCTTGGTTTGCTGACCCGTAAGCCTGTAATCTATGCGACCAACGTTTCCGAGGAAGATCTTGCCGACGGTAATGCTTGGGTAGAACAGGTCAGGGAGTTAGCCCAGCAGGAAAATGCCCAGGTGGTCGTGGTTTCGGCCCAAGTAGAAGCAGAATTAGTGGAATTAGACGCCGCTGAAAAGAAAGATTTCTTGGAATCTCTCGGCGTAGAAGAAGGGGGGTTGCAATCTCTGATTCGTGCCACCTATGAACTGTTAGGTTTACGAACCTATTTCACCACTGGCCCTGAAGAAACCCGCGCTTGGACAATCCATGTGGGCATGAAAGCACCCCAGGCCGCCGGGGTAATTCACACAGACTTTGAACGGGGCTTTATCCGGGCAGAAACGGTCGCCTATCAAGATTTGGTGGATTGTGGGGCAATGCCTGCGGCTAAGGAAAAGGGCCTAGTGCGTGCGGAAGGAAAAGAATACTTAGTCCAGGAAGGGGATGTGATGTTGTTCCGGTTTAATGTCTAGGGCAATGGTTAAGGTTTGGGGAAAAGTGCTTGTTCTGGGTTTATTGATTTGGTTTTTGGGGTGGAGTCCGGTTTGGGCCGAATCCCTAGGCGATCGCCTTGATCATTATCCCCAGTGGCAGGATTTACCAAGCTTGAATCCGGTGCAAACTGGAGAAGATCTAATTTATCCGGATTGGTTTGCGGGTACCTGGCAGGTCGCGAGTACCCTGATCGACCAGGTGGCTCCCCTCGCGCCGGATTTAGTGACACCTGGCTTTGCCGCTAACGAAACATTAATTGGTCAGCCTTTTCTGTTTCGGGTGCGGTTTCAGCCCCAGACGAACTTTTTAGTAAAACCTTTATCTTTACCGAGGCAGACTGCGGCGGCGATTGTGGCAGACCGGGCGTTTAATGGTGCTGAAATTGCGAGGGCTTACCTAGGCGAAAAAACGGTACAAAAAGTAGAAGTCGATCCCCAGAATCCTAACCGCCAGTTAACGATTTTAAAAGGCGATCGCCGCTTAATTTCTACCGTCACAGGCCGTGCCCAAGCTCAACCTGAACCCGACCAGTTTTTCAGTAGTGAACTCACCCAACAGCAATTTCAAAGTAGCGAGCAAATCTACCTGAATCGCGTTGAAACAACGACGGATTATCAACAGCTTGACTCCGATCATGTTACAGCCAATCAAGTAACTGCGATTTATTTGTCTCCCAGTGATCCAGACTTTTTCCAGGCCCAAAATAAACCTGTAGCCCTTTACCATTACCATTTAGAGTTAACGAAAATTTCTGAATAAATTAGGAATTTTAAACACGTTTCAGAACGATTTTTAATACAAAGCTAATCTTTTAAAAATTAAGGTGAATCATGAAAATTCTTGGCACAACAAAACTCCTCGGTGTGATTGGGGATCCGGTTAAACATTCCTTCTCGCCGATCATGCACAATGCGGCGATCGCCGAACTGGGAGTGGATTATGTTTATCTCGCGTTCCCGGTGGCGGCGGCGGCTCTAAAAGCGGCCCTGGATGGATTTTGGGCGATTGATCTCCAAGGATTTAGCATCACCATTCCCCACAAACAGGCGATTATGGCGCACCTAGAGGCGATCGCCCCGGAGGCTGAACTGGTGGGCGCGGTGAATACCGTTTGGCGCACAGAAACCGGCTGGCAGGGGACAAATACCGATGTGGCGGGCTTTGTGGCTCCTTTGCAGGCGTTAGAACGGGACTGGTCGAACGTGACCCCGGTGATTCTCGGTAATGGCGGTGCAGCCCGGGCAGTGGTGGTCGGTTGCCATCAACTGGGTTGTCCGCAGATCCATGTGTTGGGGCGTGATCCCGAAAAATTGGCGCAATTTAGCGAAAGTTGGCAAAATACGCCCCTAGCGGGCAAGGTACAAACCCATCTTTGGGGCGATCGCCAACGCTTGATTCCCCAGGCCCAACTGCTGATCAATGCCACACCTATCGGGATGTTTCCCAAGGTCGATGCGTCCCCAGTCAGTGACGAGTTGATGGCCAATCTTCCCCCAGGGGCGATCGCCTACGATTTAATCTATACGCCTTCTCCTACCCAGTTTCTTAAACAAGCCCAGACCCAGGGCGCAGCAATTATTGACGGGAGTGAAATGTTGGTACAGCAAGGGGCGATCGCCTTAGAAAAATGGCTTGGTCAACCGGTTCCTGTCGATACCATGCGTCAAGCGTTACTTAATCATCTCGCTCGGTAAAATTAGAGTCGGACAGATCTATCGGTTCCTCGATCAAAACTGCGTATGATAAAAGCATCTCCCTTGGCTAGGCCAGGGCCAACTCTTCCACTCTTCCTCGCCAGGCGCTCACAAAAGATAAATCCCCATGGGCCTATACAAAAGAGTCTATAGAATCCAGAGCATCAGTCCTTCTGACCTCGTGCTCAAACAAGGCATTGATAAAAACACAGCGATAATCCTTGCCTTCGTGCCAACCCTCGCGATTATTTTATGGCCAATTTCTGATTTTTTGGGCTATCGCTATGCCGTTTATCTTGTGGGTTTATTTATCTATACTTTTATCTTTTTTCCCTTTTATCTGATGCCCTACGCTCGCTATCTAAAAGTAGATGCCGATGCGAACCAAATTATTTATTTAGAAGCCTATTTAATTCAACTCTTTAAGCGGGGCCGCCCTTGGTTTCAATTCTTGCCCCAACCCAAGGTTTACGCCCTCAAAATTCCCCAACTCAAAGCACTCCACGTTACTCAATATGACACCCTGCGTTTCTTGGGCAAAGGAGAAAAAATTCTCTTTCCAGATTTTAAATTCGATAATATCTACGAATTAACGCGTACAGTGGTGCGAATTTTCCCCCTCCTGGAAGCGGAAGTTTGGGTCAACCCTTGGGAAGGGAATTATGGCAATCCCTACACCTACCTCCGCCGTAAACTAAAAGGGGCAAATATCATGTTTTTAACGGGCAGTTCTGGTTCAGAGCTGTTGGGTGATGATGAGCAACTGTGAACGACGAGCTTTTATTTCCGCAGGTGAGAAGGCAATTCGATGTGGGGAATAATTTCCCGCAAATCATCAAAGGACACCAGACCAAAATTCAAAATGGTCGGTAAAGGCAAGTGGCAATCAATGAGGGTGGTGCGGATGCGTTCCTTGGCCTTGCCGCCATCGATAATGAGCGAAACTTGTTGCCCAAAAAAGGCTTCAGCGGTTTTTGCATCATTTGCACGCATCTCACTCCCTAAACTTGCGGTGCCAGCGGCAATGGGAAAAGGAGCTTGGGCGGCGAGGTCGTAGATAAATTGGTCAGGACAGGACACAAAAACCTCACTATGACCAGCAGTTACCCCTTCAGCCAAGTTGTTGCGGTGGGGAAGAATGACGCTAATGGGATAGGGAAATTGATTGACGAGGGTTTGGGCTTCGGCACTGAGGATGCCGTATTCAGGTACTTTTGGGGGCGTTAAAAGAAGCGTCAAGGGTTTGCGGGGCTCCCAGCCTTTGAGTTCGTGGATCTGATTGGTCGCCTGGGGATTTAGGGCATTGGCAATGAGCAGATACACTACGTCGGTATGGATCACGACGACCTGCCCACGGTCTAGTTGTTCGATGATCGGGGCGATCGCCTGGGGAGATTTGGGCAAAAATGTTGCCATAGTAATTGCACCTAGCTATTTTTTCTATCCTAAGTGATGCAATTGCTGCATGATGCGTTTTTTTGCATTAAAATATTTAATTTTTCGCATATCTAATCTAAATGGCAGCGAGGCTCACCCTTTTTCAAGGCCAATGAACTGCTGGCAATATTCTTATCCTATGGCGAAGATTCCAACGGTATCGAGGACTTGCCCTGGCTTAAAATGCCATACTTCGGCGCAAAAAACATCGCCAACACAAAGACAATCGTCAGTAAAACCACGATCGCCCCCCCCGTCGAAACATCGAAGTGATAGCTCAAATAGGTGCCGAAAACACAGGAAAAAATGCTGCTCGCCGCAGAAATCCACAGCATATGGTCGAAGCGGTCTGTCAGTAGATAGGCGATGGAGCCTGGGGTCACGAGCATCGCAATGACGAGAATAATGCCCGCTGTTTGTAGGGCCGTCACAATGGTCAACGCCAGTACAGACAAAAGCGTGTAATACATCAGTCGAGTATTCAGGCCGATGGCTTTAGCGTGATTTGGGTCAAAGCAAAAAAGTAACAGATCCTTCCGTTGAATGAGGATCACTACCAAGGTCAGGGTGCCGGCGATCAAGGTTTGCACAATATCACTGTTGGAGATCCCAAGAACGTTGCCAAACAGAATATGGAAAAGATCGATATTACTGGGGATTTTCGTAATTAAGACCAAGCCAGAGGCAAAGAACCCGGTGAAAATCACCCCAATGACAGCATCTTCTTTGAGCCTTGTTTTTGACTTTACATAACCAATGGCCACAGTTGCGCCAAAACCAAAGATGAAGGCGCCAATGGCAAAGGGAATATTTAGGGCATAGGCCACCACGACTCCTGGAACGACGGCATGGGAAACAGCATCCCCCATCAGTGACCAACCCTTGAGGGTGATATAGCAGGACAACACCGCACAGACGAGGCCGACAAAGGCACTTACCCAAATGGCTTTGACGAGAAATCCGTACTGTAGGGGTTCAATAATCCAATTCACTAAGCTCATTGATCTACTTCTAAACTGTTGGGTTGCTGTTGGTAATGGGAGGATAATTTCTCGAGACTGGCGACGGGTAACCCCCCAAAAGTCATCACGAGGTTTTCTTCTGTGAAGGTATCAGCGGTGTAACCTTCGGCGAGGACGGTGCGATTTAGTAAGATTGTGCGATCGCAGAACGTTGAGATCGAAGCAAGATCGTGGGTCGAGATTAAAATCGTGTGCCCCTCATCCCGCAACTGCACCAACAGATCGATGATGCTTTTTTCTGTTTTGATATCAACTCCCGTAAAGGGTTCATCGAGCAAAATAATTTTGCCTTCCTGGGCCAAGGCCCGCGCGAGGAAAGCCCGTTTTTTTTGGCCGCCGGAGAGTTCGCCAATTTGACGGTGACGAAATTCCACCAGATCTACCCGCTCTAGACTTTCCATCACTAAACGACGGTCTTTTTGACTGGGAATCCGTAGCAGATTCATATAGCCATAGCGACCCATCATCACCACATCAAACACGCTCACAGGAAAGTTCCAATCCACTTCATCGGCTTGGGGAACATAGGCCATCAGTTGTTTTTTCTGGGCCTGCTGCACCGACTGACCCGCAATCGTGACACGCCCCTGGGTCGGTTTCAAAAACCCCATAATCGATTTAAACAGGGTTGATTTACCACAACCATTGGGGCCAACAAGGGCGGTGATGGTGCCTGGTTTGACGTGACAACTGGTGTTGTAAAGGGCGAGGCGGGTGTTGCTGTAGATGACGCTGATATTCTCAACGGCGATTTCTGGGATTGGGTAAGTCATCGCATTTTACAGGGGTAGTGGGTTTGGGAAAGTTTGATTTAAGTGGGTTGGCTTTTACTGGGCCGTTCCCGCAAGGAGACCATTGGCGATCGTCCGCACGTCATATTCGAGGAGATCTAAAAATGTTGGCACTGGGCCATCGGGGGTTGAGAGGGAATCGACATAGAGGTTCCCCCCAAAGCGGGCGCCCGTCGCCTTAGCCACTTCTTTTTGGCCTTCGTCGCTGACGGTGCTTTCACAGAAAATGGTGGGGACATCGTTAGCTTCAACTTGGGTGATGACGCTCTGGACTTGCTTGGGGGTAAATTGTTGTTCGGCGTTGATGGGCCAAATGTAGATTTCTTCGAGGCCATAATCCTGGGCCAAGTAAGAAAATGCGCCTTCACAACTGACGAGGAACCGTTGTGCTGCGGGAACAAGGTTGAGATCAGCTTCAAATTCGGCGGCGATCGCCTCTAGTTCGGCACTGTAGGCAGCGGCATTGGCGTTATAGGTTGCCGCATTGTCTGGATCGAGTGCCACAAACGCTTGACGGATATTTTCGACATAAACCAGGGCATTTTTTGGCGACATCCAAGCATGGGGATTGGGCTTGTCGGTATAGGGGCCTTCGGCAATGGGAATCGGTTCAATGCCTTCGGTCACAATGACGGCGGGGACATCGTTGAGATTGCCTAAAAATTGCTCAAACCACCGTTCTAAATTCATGCCGTTATAGAGCAATAAATCCGCATCCTGGGCCCGCACGAGATCACTGGGGGTGGGTTCGTAGCCGTGGATCTCGGCCCCAATTCTGGTGATGGATTCAACGATTAATTTATCGCCTGCCACATTCTGGGCAATGTCGGCGATCACGGTGAATGTGGTTAAGACTTTTTTGCGCCTGTCTGTGTCATTAACCGTTGTTTCGTTATTAGTCGAAACATCACTATTGACTGGCGGAGCCGCTTGCTGGGTACAACCTACTAACCAAATGCCGCAGACAATACCGACTAGGCTGAGGGTTTGACGCGGTAAGTTTATCCGAATCATGAAACAATTATGAAAAAATCCTAGCCAGATTATCTCATTTTCTTTTCATATTTGCCAAGGTTGCCCTCCTAAAAACTGCTTTTGTAAAGTTTCTTTACTATTCGTTCCGTAGGTACTCCATCGTTAAGCTAGAGGAGTGGCCATAGTTGCCGATATCTAATTGGTCGTCGAAAAATTTATGTTGAATGTTGTATTTGCAATGGTTTCAGAACCCCAATTTCCGGTCGTTTCAGAGGTGGTTTCGCCCTTAACTCAGGGTTTAGAGTTGCCCCCAACTACTGCGGGAAAAGCAGCTTATCAGTCGGGGGTTGAGTTCCACGGGATGGCTGATTTTGACCAAGCGATCGCCGCCTACCAAAGGGCGATCGCCGTTGATCCGAATTTTGTTGATCCCTACATCAATTTGAGCTTGATCTATATCAGCATGGGCCAGTTGGACGACGCGGAAGCGTTGTTACAGACAGTGTTGGCATTGCCGGATCACCCGGAGGAACCCGCAAGCATCCATGCCCTCGCCCATTACAACCTGGGTATTATTTATAATCGCCAAGGAAACCCAACCCAGGCGTTGACTCAGGTGAACCAAGCCCTGGCGATCGCCCCAAATTTTGACCAAGCCCAAACTTTCTACCAACAGTTACAGACCGCGCCGGAGTAAGCCTTGTGATTTAGACCGGAATTTTTTCGAGGGTGGCTTGGATAACGGTGAGGGGAGCCTGGGCAAAATACTGCCTTTGAAATTGCTCTTCGAGGATCGCCTGTTTAAATTGGGCAAAGGCTTCTGGATCAGGAGTGACGGTCGTCTGCTGAAAACGCACTTGTTCGCCTTGAATTTCAGCGACAAAGCCGACATTCTTTAAAGCCTTTAGACCGAAATCTAAGGGGCGATCGCCGCAATGGAGTTTTGCTTTCAGGTCAGCCAGGGAAACCGTTTGATCCTGGGCCAGTACATATTTCGCAATGCCAATCAGCGTTTTAAAACACTGCTCCGGAGTACGGGAAGTTGGGGAAGCATAGTGGAGGGCCAAGGGTTTTCCCGTGGCGATCGCCTGCTGATAATTCCCATAAAGTTCCTGCCAAGTGACAGGGCAATCCTTTTGCAACACATACTGATCCAAAGCTTCCTGGGGGAGAGACTGATGGCGAAAATCGAGTAATGTTTGTGGGGCCGATTCTGCGGCGATCTTTGCGGTCGGGGCCACAGCCAAGAGACGCACAAAATATTGATCCTGAGTCTGGGCCTCTTTGCGGTCTAGCTCAACTACCACGTCCAACCCGGCCCCCTGGGTTAAATCGTCGGGATGGCCGCCCCACCAAATGCCACTAATTTGATCCGTTTCATCCCAAAGTTCAAAGTTTGTTTTGAAATAATTCAGTTTGCGATTAAATTTGTCCCGCAATTTGCTAAACCCAGTCACCGTCAGACCACAGTCTTTGATCAATAATTTTGGTTTTGGATTCCCCATCCCAAAGGGTTCTAGGCATTCTAAAGATTGAAATAATGATTCCCCCAGGTCGGCGATCGCCACCACAAGATCAATGGTGATTTCTCCCTGGTGCGTTTCAATGGAACTCCCCCACTGTTGCCGGGCCTGCTGATTAATGGCTGTTTTAAACATCGCCAAATTTTCGGGCCGCACACTCAAACCCGCCGCAAAGGGATGCCCGCCAAAGCGATGCAGTAGATGGCCTTGGGCTTGTACCAAATCATACAAATCGATGCCGTGGGCGGAACGGGCGGATCCTTTCCAGAGGTCTTGCTCCGGATCGTAGGTTAAAAGAATGGTCGGGCGGCCAAAAGTTTGGGCAATTTGACTCGCTACCAATCCCAGCACGCCCCCCTGCCACTGGGCATCACACAGCACTAAAACGCTCGTGGTCGATAAATCTAGGGTTTCGATCTGGGCCTTGGCCTGCTGGACGACCTTTTGTTGAATCTCTTTACGACGGGCATTGGCGAGTTCCGTCTGTTGAGCGAGGTAACCACAGCGGCCCCGTTCACGACTGGTGAGCAGTTCCACACAAAAGCTTGCGTCGCCGTAGATGCGACTGACGGCATTAATTCGTGGCCCGATGCCAAAGGAAATATCGGTTGGGCGATCGCCGGTTTTATGGCAATTGTCGAGGAGCGCTTTAATGCCTGGATGGACGACAGTCTTCGGGTTTGTTTGTTTTTGCAGGGCTTGGATCCCCACCTGGGCCAGATAACGGCAATCTCCTTTGAGGGCCACTAAATCTGCAATTAAACCAATCGCCACGAGGTCTAAGAGATCGGTAACGGGCGGCCTCGTCGGATCCGGTAGAGTTTCCGATAACGCCTCAACTAATTTATAGGCCACGGCAACCCCAGACAGATGAAATAGGGGATGATTTTCAGCAAAATAACGGGGATTAATAATCGATAAAACGTCGGGTCTGGTTTCCGGTAAAGTGTGATGATCGGTAATAATCAGGTCAATATCAAGGCTTTTTGCGTGGGCAATTTCTGTCAAGTTTGTGCTACCAGTATCGCAGATGATAATTAAACTTGCGCCCCAAGTTTTCAGGCGGTCAATGCCTGGATTATTTAAGCCGTGGGATTCCGTTAAACGATTGGGAATGTAATAGATTAATTGGGTTTCTTGGGAAAAAAATTGCCCTAATCCTTCCCATAAAACACTCGTCGCGGTGACGCCATCGGCATCAAAGTCTCCCCAGATGGCCACCTTTTCACCCCGTTCTTTCGCTTGTATCAAGCGGTGAATCGCCCGTTTCATTTCTTGGCCAAAGGCAAAGGCAGAAGTTGGCGCGTAAGCCTCTGGGTTGAGGAAGCCAGCTAAGGTATTTTCATCATTAAAGCCCCGTTGCCATAGGAGTTGGGCTAAATGGCGATCGCCTTTGCCATCGGTCAGGATTTCGACCCGCCGAATAAAAGAGTCCGGCACCTCTGGTGTTGCTAAAACCTGCCAATTCACTTTAATGCTTTTTCCTCTGGGTTTTTAATGGCTTGACTGTTAGATTTTGCTCAATAGCCAATTACGGTAAAATTATAGAAATATAATTTCCAAGCTTCGCTTAGATTGATTTTTTATAATTGAGCGATCGCCTCCTGGGCCTGCCAAGAAAACTGGTCGGCACGGCGAAACATTTCCTGGCCACTGTGGAGGTATTCTTCATTGTAATTGAGGGTAAACCATTCCAATTGCTCTAGCCCGTCACCCAGATGATTTAAGCAATAATATAAATCCCGTGCGGCCCGCGCCACATTAGTTGGATTTGGCAACGATTGAAATAATTTTTGGGCCTGGTCTAAAATGGCTTGGCAATCTTCTAAATAGGTTTGGAACGTTGCCATCAGATCATCATCAAAGGGGTCGGCTGCCAACTCATCAATTTGAGCTTCTAGGGGCTTAATAATCTTTAAAATTGCCTGGTTTAACGGTCGATAAATGTGCTGTAACCAGACATCTAAATCCGTTTCCATGGTTTGGCGGGGGCGCACCGTTGTCCCCTGGGCCGAGCGAATTCCGCGATAGTTTGCCGCATCCCGACTGAGATCATACTGCTTGCGCTGGTGGGCATCCCCCAAGATTTCGTAGGCATGGTTTAGGGCCACAATGCGATCGCCGTTGGCGGTTTGACTTTTATCGCAGGTGTCTGGGTGAAACTGCTTCGCGAGGCGACGATAGGCGTTTTTGATCTCCTGCTGGGTGGCCTTCGGAGAAATGTTGAGCACTTTGTAATAATCTGGCGTTGTCATACTCCGAAATTCGCTGAAAATTGCGAGAAATTGCGGCGAGATTACGAGCTATGCTAACCGAAATTGGCGGCTGTTTCAGGCGTTTTTTAAATTTTTGTGACCCCTAAATGTGGGTAAGCTAAGGTTGAAAATTTGAGGAATGCGATGAATTTAGATGTGATTGTCGAGTTGGCGATCGCCTTAGCCTTGGGGGTGATTATTGGCCTAGAACGGGGCTGGCGCAACCGGGCCGACGATGAGGGTTACGGCGATAGCGGCCTCCGCAATTTTTCAATTTGTGGCTTACTAGGGGGAATTGCCGCTTTACTGGCGCAAAGTTGGGGATTTGGTATTCTTGTCGGCATTTTCCTCGGTTTAGCGGGTTTGGTGGCCACCTCCTACGTTTTAACCGCGAAAAAATCCGGTGATTATGGCAGCACGACAGAATTGGCCTTAATGATCACCTTTTGTCTGGGAGCCTTGGCCTTGAGTGGCTTTACCCAAGAGGCGATCGCCGTGGCGGTGGTGGTGGCCTGGATCCTAGGGGCAAAACCGGAACTCACAAAAACCCTCAATTGGCTCCAGCGCCAGGAATTAATTGCAACTCTCCAACTACTGCTGATTGCGGTGGTCGTGTTACCCCTTCTGCCCAACCAAGCCATGGGGCCATGGAATGCTCTTAATCCACGGGCGATCGGTTGGCTAGTGTTGTTAATTGCAGGCATTTCCTACATTGGTTACTTTGCGATTCGCATTTTAGGTAGTCAAGTCGGGCTGATGTTAACGGGCTTTTTTGGGGGGATTGCTTCCTCCACTGCCTTGACGGTTTCCTTTTCTCGCATGGCCAAACAACAACCCAGCGAAACCATTTCCCTTGCGGCTGGCATTGTCCTTGCCAATGGCATTATGGCCCCTCGTTTGTTGTTGGTGATTGCTGTAGTCAGTCAAACTCTGGCCTACAAGTTGGCGGCTCCTTTATTAATTTTGGGTTTGATTCCTGTGATTGCCGCAGTGGCGATCGCCCGTTGGAAAACCCAACCCCAGGACAGACCCGCCGCCGAAGTGAGCGTGAATAATCCCGTTGAACTCGGTTCCGCAATTCAATACACCGCTCTCCTGGTGGTTTTATCCCTGTTGGTGCGGTGGGCCCAGGAAGAATTTGGTGAACAGGGGATTTATCTCCTCTCTGCCCTGTCTGGCTTTGCCGATGTCGATGCCGTGAGTTTATCCCTCGCCAACGCGGTACAAGACGACCTTCCCGAAAAAGTTGCCATGTATGGTATTTGGTTAGCCGTAACAGCCAACACCCTTGTCAAAGTCGGCTTTACTCGGACGATTGGGAATCCCAAACTCGCCTATTGGTGCGGCAGCATTATGTTGAGTGGTTTAATTGCCGGTTTTTTGGTATTGTTAGCAGTCTGAGTGAAATATTTTTTCCCATCAAGATTCACGAGCCTTTTGAATACCCCCTTTGGAGGTGGTGTACGGGACTTTAACTAAAGAATCAGCTTTATTGGCTGATAAACCTCGAAAAAAACGACACTGACTACCATGTTTTGATCCGGTGTTGCCTTTCCTTAAGTGGCTTTCGATTAAGCTCATTTTTCTGAATGCCTCACAAGACAAACCTTGCAACTCCCCCCAAAAAGATCCTAAGATCGTATATCTGGCAGTTTGCCAAATGTTTTTCGAGGAAATGACGTAAAAAATCATTTGCCCGGCTCCATCTATTTCAATTAATAACATCACCAACAAAGGAGGATACCCTATGACCCAAGTGGTTGTTGGACAAAACGAAAATATCGAATCTGCATTACGTCGCTTTAAGCGTCAAGTTTCTAAAGCTGGTATTTTTGCTGATATCAAACGTCGTCGTCACTTTGAAACGCCCATCGAGAAGCGTAAGCGTAAGGCTGTGGCCCGTCGGAAGAAGCGTTTCCGCTAAAGAATTTCTGTCTTGGTTATTGAATCTTGATGTTCGGAAATATCACGAATAAGTAGGAAGATTAGGGGGATCATTGCGATTCTCCTAATTTTTTTAGGAGGGAAATATCGTTCTGGCTAGACTGAGGGCAAGGAAAGGCAACATGATCCGCATTTATACACAACAGACCCAGGGCCAGGCTTGGCTCAGTAACCACCAGCAAAAATCGGTCGTTTTCGCCTGTGGGTTGGGCTTTACAGATACGGCTTTAATTCCGAACATTTCCGCTGCCGGGGCCACCCCAGAGGCGCGCAAATATACAGCGATCGCCGATGCAGAATGTATTTGCCATGGTTTCCGAGAAAAAGCCATTTATCCCTTACCACCGTTAATTGTCGGGGCGTCGCCGGCGATTTTATCCCGTGCTATTTTGTCGCATTATCAAATTCCTGCCTATTTATTTGACACGGGCTTATGGCTTAAACCAGACAAAAATGCCGTGGATTGTATTGATGTCAGTGGTCAAAAAGCAAGGTGTGTTTCGACAGGAAAGGCCCTCGAATTTTCAACGGTGAACAAACTTTTCGAGCAGGGTTTAACCTGGGGCGAAACATTAGCAACCCAATATCTCAATCATTTGTTCGTGTTGGGAGAATGTGTGGTCGCAGGCACCACAACGGCATTGGGGGTGTTAACAGGATTAGGTTATGACGCCAACCAGAAAGTGAATAGCAGTTATATCGAATGTAACCACGATTTAAAGTGGCAAATTGTGCAAACAGGTTTAAAAAAAGCGAATTTAAACCCAAACCCTGATCCTTTTGCAGTAGTGGCGGCAGTGGGCGATCCGATGCAGATTTTCGTCGCTGGCATGGCGATCGCCTTAAGCAGGACTCAAGGAGTTTTGCTCGCAGGGGGAACACAAATGTTAGCGGTGTATGCCTTGATGGAACGGATTTGTAAGTACCATTCGCTTGATTTTGATCCGAAAAATATTGCGGTGGGAACGACACGCTGGGTCGCAGAAGATCCGACGGGGGACACGGTGGGTTTGGCCGAGTTAATTGGTGAAGTGCCTTTATTAGCGACGCAACTCAGTTTTCAAACTTCTCAATATTCACAACTGCAATCCTACGAACAGGGTTACGTCAAAGAAGGAGTCGGTGCGGGAGGATTGGCGATCGCCGCCCATTTGGCCTATGGTGCGACCCAGGCAGAATTGTTAGCGATGATTGAACGTACCATTGTCCCCTACCTCGCGGCAAATTAAGGGATTAGGGCATTGAGTTTGCCAATTGGGGCGATAAATTTTACGCATTGTCACCGAATGGCGATCGCCCGCCGAAGTTTGCGATACTGGGATTCGAAGCACATTTTGATCCCCAAAATTTTATGGCCGTTGCAACACCCCCCAGAGATATCCAACCCTATTTGGTGAGTGATGACGTTCTGCTGCTGCGATCGCGCACCTGGGATCGCCTCAAATTCGAGATTGAATACGGCCTACAAAAGGGGACAACGGCCAATAGCTACCTGATCACTGGGGAAAAAACGGCATTGCTTGATCCCCCTGGGGAATCTTTTTCCGAGCTATTTTTAACAGAAATCCAAAACCGCACAGACCTAAGCCAACTAGATTACATTATCCTCGGCCATACCAACCCCAACCGCTGTTTTACCCTCAAGGCACTGCTCAAACTTGCGCCCCAGGTGACGTTGGTTTGTTCTAACCCAGCGGCGATCGCCCTTAAGGATTTACTCAAGGATGAAACTCCCAAGGTACAGATCGTTAAAAGTGGTGACACCCTCGATTTGGGCAAAAGCCATGGGCTGGAATTTATCCCGACGCCGACTCCCCGTTTTCCCGGTCACCTCTGCACCTACGACCCCCAAGAGGAAATTCTCTTTACGGATAAATTTTTTGGCGCCCACGTTTGCGGCAATCAAGTTTTTGACGAAGGCTGGCAATTTTACGACGAAGACCGCCGCTATTATTTCGACTGTGTGATGGCCAGTTCCATCCGCCAAACTCTCGCTGGCTTGAACAAAATTGAAGACATCCCTGCGAAAATCTATGCCCCTGGCCATGGTCCCCTAATCCGCTACAGCCGCCAGGAACTATTCAATAACTACCGCCACTGGATCGAAAAACAGAAAAACGAACTGTCCGTTGCCCTCATTTACGCCTCGGCCTACGGCAATACGGCTACTGTCGCCCAGGCGATCGCCCATGGCATTTCCAAAGCGGGGGTGATGGTCGAAACCTTTAATGCTGAACACGCTGACCCAGAGGAAATTAAAGGGGCCATTTCCCGGTGTAGTGGCTTTGTGATGGGTTCCCCGACCCTCGGCGGCCATGCCCCGACCCAGATCCAAACGGCCCTAGGAATCGTTCTAAACAATGCCGACAAAAATAAACTGGCTGGGGTCTTTGGTTCCTTTGGTTGGAGTGGTGAGGCAATTGATCTCCTCGAAGGCAAATTTAAAGATGCGGGCTACCAAATGGGCTTCGAGCCAATCCGCGTCAAATTTAAACCTACGGCAGTGACCCTAAAAACCTGCGAAGAAACAGGGACAGACTTTGCCCAGGCGATTAAAAAAGCGGCTAAACGGCGGCAACCGAAACAAAATGTGGCTTCCACATCCCAATCAGACAACCTGGAACAAGCCCTGGGCCGGATTGTCGGTTCCCTTTGTATCGTTACGACCCAACAGGACAACCTTTCTGGGGCAATGCTGGCTTCCTGGGTCTCCCAAGCAACATTCAATCCCCCTGGCTTTACGGTAGCGGTGGCTAAGGAACGGGCGATCGAATCTCTCCTCCACAAGGGCACTAATTTCGTGATTAATGTCCTCCAGGAGGGGAACCATTTAGGGCTAATGAAACATTTCCTCAAACCCTTTGCCCCTGGGGAAGATCGTTTTGCCGGGGTGGCAACGGAAACGGCGGACAATGGCTGCCAGATCCTCACCGATGCCCTCGCCTATCTCGAATGTACTGTGGCGAATCGGCTCGAATGTGGTGACCATTGGGTGATCTATGCGACCACCGACAAGGGGCAAGTGCTGCAAAATAACGGCATGACCGCCGTCCACCACCGCAAATCAGGCACCCACTATTAAGGCTGAGGCGATCGCCTTTTAGAATAGGGTTCGGAGAATTTGACCGTCCCTGGAGGAACCTGCCATTTATACGCCCCCCCTCGCCCGCTTGATCGAACAGTTCCAGCGCTTACCCGGTATTGGCCCGAAAACCGCCCAACGCCTTGCCCTATACGTCATCAAGCGCCCGGAAAAGGATGTGGAAGCCTTTGCCCAGGCACTATTGAACGCGAAAAAACAGGTGGGCGTTTGCCAAAAATGTTTCCATCTGTCGGCCACTTCGGTTTGTGATATTTGTCGCAATCCCCAACGGGAGCCAGACGTAATTTGTGTGGTGGCGGACTCCAGGGATGTGATCGCCCTCGAAAAAACCCGGGAATATCGGGGAAAATATCACGTCCTGGGGGGCGTAATTTCGCCGATGGATGGCATTGGCCCGGAGCAACTGACAATCCAGGCCCTAGTACAACGGGTAAGCGCTGAGAAAACCAAGGAAGTGATTTTAGCGATCAATCCCAGTGTAGAAGGGGAAACGACGACGTTGTACCTGGCGCAACTGCTGCGACCCTTTACTAAAGTTACCCGCATTGCCTTTGGCTTGCCCATGGGCGGTGATTTGGAATATGCCGATGAAGTCACTTTGGCCAGGGCCTTAGAAGGTCGCCGGGAACTAGATTAACAATGCGCAAAACGATCATCGGGGTGATGGGGCCGGGGGGCGGCGCTACTCCAGAAAATTTAACCGCCGCTTACGATCTGGGAAAGGCGATCGCCGAAGCAGGGTGGGTACTGCTCACCGGGGGCAGGGAGGCTGGGGTGATGGCCGCGGCCAGTCAGGGAGCAAAAGTAGCTGGGGGGTTAACGGTGGGCATTTTGCCGGGAAAGAATCACCAGGGTTTAGCCGACAGCGTCGATATTGCTATTTGTACAGATTTGGGCCATGGCCGCAATAACGTCAATGTTCTCAGTGCGGATGTGGTGGTGGCAGTGGGCAGCGGTTTGGGCACCGTCTCAGAAATTGCCCTCGCCCTGAAAAACCATAAGCCCGTCATTCTCTGGCAACCCAGCCCGGCCACCCAAGCCTTTTTTACGGAACTTGCTCCCGGTCAGTTTTCGGTCGCGAAAGATATTCCAGGGGCGATCGCCCAAATTCAAGCCCTCATGGACAACCCCGCATGAGCATTCATCTATTCCTCCAGTCAACAATAAACTAAACATTTCTGTCCCAATTCCTGTTGTATCGTGGACGAAAGTAGCCCTCAATCCGGAGCCTCTGGCGATGCATGAAGTGGACATGACCAAGGCACTCATCTTGACCATTAAAGATTGGCAGGATAGCCATCCCGAACCCGTCAAGATCGAAAAAGTCCACCTCATCGTGGGGCAATTCACCTGTGTTGAACCCGTCAGCTTGGAATTCACTTTTGCTGCCCAAACCCAAGGCACGTTTCTCGATGGGGTAGCCCTGGTGATCCAAGAAACGCCCCTGATTGCCTACTGCCACACCTGCCAACAAGAATATGCCCCCAATATCGGCCTGCAATATTCTTGCCCAGACTGTCATCAGCCTATGGATGATATCCGCTCCGGTCGTGAGCTAAAAATCGACCGCATTGAATACGCTCCCTTAACTCTCCATTCCTAGGAACTAACCACCATGCACCAGACCTTTGACGCTGCCCTGGGGGTCAATCTCCTCCATGCCAACCAAGACCTTGCTGACCACAACCGTGAACATTTTGATGCCTGGGGCCTGACCTGCCTCAATGTGATGAGTAGTCCCGGTGCTGGTAAAACTGTTTTACTCGAAAAAACCCTGGCCGCCCTAAGAGATGACTTAAAAATGGCCGTCATTGAAGGGGATATGACCACAGAACTCGATGCCGATCGCCTCCGTCAATACGGCGTGCCTGTGATCCCCATTAATACGGGGCGTTCCTGCCATTTAGATGCCAAGATGGTTTCCGGGGGATTGCACCGCCTCGAACAGGAATATAACCCAAATGATTTTGATCTATTGCTTGTGGAAAATGTAGGAAATCTCGTTTGTCCCGCCGAATTTGAAGTGGGTGAACATGCAAAAATTGCGCTCCTTAGTGTGACGGAAGGAGAAGATAAACCCCTCAAATATCCCGTTATGTTCCAAGAAGCGGACTGTTTATTGGTTACAAAAATTGACCTGGTTCCCTATCTAAACATTGATGTCCAACGGATTATTGATCATGTCCGCCAAATGAATTCCCACGCGACGATTATCCCCGTTTCTGCCCAGACTGGGGAAGGTTTAGAAACTTGGTATGACTGGGTTAAAAAAAGTTGTCATCGGGAAGATGTAATGAAAGTTACAGCATAATTTGTCCGAAAACAGGATAAACAACAGGCAAGGTGCGATCGCCTTTTAATTGATCCCTTGCGTTTATTCTTGTCATTTTCCTATGCTAAAACTGCCTAGTCTTCTGATCCGACCGGCGCTATTTTGTGCGGGTCTTGCCTTGACCATCGGCTGCCAAAGTACACCGCCCACAACAACAGGTGAAACTCCGGAAACTCCAACAGCGGAAACAGAAACAATTACCCTTGGTTTTAGCGCATGGCCCGGTTGGTTTCCTTGGCAAATTGCCGCAGAAAAAGGCCTATTTGAAGCGAATGGCGTTGATGTAAACTTGACTTGGTTTGATGGTTATTTAGATTCAATTAATGCTTTTGCGGCGGGACAGCTAGACGCAAATACCCAAACCCTGAATGACACGATTAGTTCAGTGGCAGCGGGTTCTGAACAAGTGATTGTTCTGGTGAATGATAACTCCACAGGGAATGATCAAATTATTGTCAGCGAAGGCATTAATAGTATTGAGGATTTACAGGGAAAAACCATCGCCATTGAAGAGGGCACCGTCGATCATTTTCTCCTATTGCTGGCACTCCAGGAAGCTGGCCTTGGCCCCGATGATGTGATTATCAAACCCCTAGAAACGGGGGCCGCCGCTGCTGCATTTGTCGCTGGTCAGGTGGATGCGGTGGGAGCCTTTGCCCCTTTTACGACCCAGGCTTTAGAGCGGGAAGGCAGTAAAATCCTCATTTCTTCGGCAGATTTTCCGGGGGCAATTCCGGATCATTTGGTGGTCAGTCGTGAGCTAATTCAAAATAATCCCGAAGCGGTTCAAGGGTTAGTGGATACTTGGTTTGCGGTGCTAGATTTCATTGAAGAAAATCCAGAGGAAGCCCTGGAAATCATGGCGGCGCGAGCCAATGTTTCCGTCGAAGAATATCAAGAATATGATGCGGGAACGACAATTTTTAGCCTTGAAGATAACCTAATAGCCTTTGATTCTACAGAAGAAAGCATGATCTCCCTGAACTACGCCGCCCAGGAAATTAATACTTTCTTGGTGGATGCGGGGTTAATTGAGGCGCCAGCGGATCTCAGTGGTTTATTTGACCCTTCTTTCGTTAAAGCCTACGCAGAAAAACAGTAGCTTTTTGCATCCCTCGGTCTTCTCACTCCGGGGGATTTTTAAAATCCATTATTTTGGCGATCGCCATGACTAAAGCGCCCGTTATCAAACCCTCTTTCCGGATGCTCAAGCCCTCTTTATTTTGGGATATCACCTCTGGAATTCCCCCAAAGTTACGTTGGCTGTTGATGTCTGCCTCGATTCTGTTGCCTCTCATTTTGTGGGGGATTATCTCCAGTCAGGGCTGGGTTAAACCGCTCTTTCTACCCACCCCCATGGCTGTCTGGGAGGCGATCACCAATTTGTGGGCCAGCGGCGACCTGCAAAAAGACATTATTTACAGCGTTTTGCGGGTGCTGACGGGGTTTAGCCTCGCGGTCATCATTTCGATTCCTTTGGGCATTTTGATGGGGGCCTTTGCCAGTATCCGGGCGCTGTGTGAACCGATCATCGGCATTGTCCGCTATATGCCGGCCCCCGCTTTTATTCCCTTATTGGTTTTATATTTCGGCGTCGGGGAAATTCCCAAGGTTTTATTGATTTTTATTGGCACCCTTTTCTTCAATACTTTGATGATTATGGATGCCGTAAAATTTGTCCCCAAAGAACTGATTGAGGCCACCTACACCCTGGGGGGAAATCGACCCCAAATCGTGATCAAAGTGATTTTTCCCTACATTTTGCCCAAAATCATTGACGCTGGCCGGGTGAATATCGCCGCCTCCTGGAACCTAGTAATCGTCTCAGAATTGGTGGCCGCCACAGAAGGGCTAGGCAGGCGCATTAGTGTCGCCCAAAGATTTTTAAATACTGACCAAATTTTCGCTGGCTTAATTGTGATTGGCCTAATTGGCCTCCTCATTGACCTCTGTTTTATTTGGCTCCAAAGATTCCTCTGCCGCTGGTCTCTCGACTAGAAACATCATGCATTTAGAAGTTGATCAAGTCCATAAATTTTTCCAAACTCGCCACGGAAAAATTACGGCTCTCCAAAATATTAGTCTCCACGTCGAGGGAGGCGAATTTGTTTGTGTAGTTGGGGCGTCCGGTTCGGGGAAATCTACCCTCTTGAGGATCATTGCGGGCCTCGAAACCCAAAGTGCTGGTAAGGTGACTGTCGATCAACAAGAAATTATTGGGCCTGGGGCCGACCGGGGCATGGTCTTTCAACGCTATACCCTTTATCCTTGGCTTTCTGTTTTGGATAATGTCACCTTTGGCTTGAAATTGCAGGGGGTGCCGAAAAAAGAGCGTTACGAACGGGCCTATTACTATCTCAATGTGGTCGGTTTAGGGCCATTCCAAGAAGCACTGCCAAAACAGCTTTCTGGGGGGATGAAACAACGGGTGGCGATCGCCCGCGCCCTCGCTTCCCAACCAAAGATTTTGTTAATGGATGAACCCTTTGGGGCCTTGGATGTTCTCACCAAAGAAAATATGCAGCAATTTCTCCTAGAAATTTGGGAGCAAACCGAAATCAGTATTCTCTTGATTACCCACGATGTCGAAGAAGCCATTTTTCTCGGTCAACGGATCTATGTCATGGCCGCCCATCCGGGACGTATCAAAGAAGAATTAAAGGTAGATTTTTCCCACCACCATGGCGACGAAATTAAGCGATCGCCGGAATTTATTGATTACAAATACCATGTGATGCAACTAATGCGTGAAGTCCCCATAGAAGCAGTACAGACCCCATAAAATGCAAAGCTATCTTGCGTAATTAACCCAAAAACCAAGAATTTGCCTGGTTACTGCTATCGTTAACTAAATTCGTCCCAAAAAAGGCGCGATCACCATGAGTGAACAACCGAATTTTCGTCCCCCCAGTGAAGCCCAAGCAGCCCTCGAAAAAGAATCTCACCTCCCCCTCACCGGTTGGCAACAGGAAGTAGACCGGGGCCTGGAATACGGCCTCGAAGCCGCCGCCAGTATCAAAGACCGCAGCATTCCCACCTTTTCCCGAGGAGAACTGCCCCACTATGCCGGGATCAATACTTTCCTAAAGGCCCCTTATCTCGAAGATGTCCGCAAGGTTGGTGAATATGACGTGGCCATCCTTGGCGTCCCCCACGACTCTGGCACCACCTATCGCCCCGGCACTCGCTTTGGCCCCCAGGGGATTCGGCGGATCTCGGCTCTCTATACCCCCTACAACTTTGAGATGGGCATTGATCTGCGGGAGCAAATTACCCTTTGTGATGTGGGGGATGTCTTTACGATTCCGGCCAATAACGAAAAATCCTTTGATCAAATTTCTAAAGGGGTCGCCCATGTGTTTAGTTCCGGTGCTTTCCCGATTATTCTCGGCGGCGACCATTCCATTGGCTTTCCCACGGTGCGGGGGGTTTGTCGGCATTTAGGCGATAAAAAAGTAGGCATTATTCACTTTGACCGCCATGTGGATACCCAGGAAACAGATTTAGACGAGCGGATGCACACCTGTCCTTGGTTCCATGCCACCAATATGGCCAATGCTCCCGCCAAAAATCTGGTGCAGTTGGGGATTGGCGGTTGGCAGGTGCCCCGGCAAGGGGTCAAGGTTTGTCGAGAACGGGCGACCAATATTCTCACGGTGACTGATATTACCGAAATGGGTATCGATGCGGCGGCGGAGTTTGCCCTGGAGCGTGCCCTAGATGGTACCGATTGTGTTTACATCAGCTTTGACATTGACTGCATTGATGCGGGATTTGTCCCCGGCACAGGTTGGCCAGAACCAGGCGGTTTATTGCCCAGGGAAGCCCTCGCTCTCCTCGGTAAAATCGTCCGGAAGGCCCCCGTCTGTGGTTTGGAAATCGTCGAAGTTTCACCGCCCTACGACATTAGCGATATCACGTCCCTGATGGCGACCCGCGTGATTTGTGATACCATGGCCCACCTCGTTTTATCTGGTCAGCTACCCCGCAAAGAAAAGCCCGCCTACATTCACCCCGAAGCAAATATGGCAGTGGATCAGGCTTGGACTTAAACTTTGAGGAAGAGTGTTCTGTTTTCTTAGCGGCAAAGCATAATCTTTGTCTGTGTTTTCTAGAGTAATTGTTTGCGATGAAGTATTTGACCCTTGGCAGTTGTGTGTTTTTGGGGTTGGCGATCGCCCCCGTTGCCACCCTTGCCCACCATGACCCTGCACCCACCGTAGCCCACCACCAACCCACTACCCAGATCAGCCACCACCAGCCCAGCACCCAAACGGCCAAAGTCCGGGCCATTGACTGGGAAACAACCCCAGGAATGCTTGGTCTGCGGAGCCAAATAGGCCAGACCCTCAACGTGATTTGTCCGGCGGGACAACCCACAGAAAAAATTTGGGGCACGGATATCTACAGTGATGGCTCATCGATTTGTACGGCGGCTGTCCACGCAGGCCTGGTAGAACCAACTACTGGGGGCAATGTGACGGTCAAAGTGCTGGGTTCCCAAACGGATTTTGTCGGCACAGAACGCAACGGCATTACAACCTCTAGTTATGGGCCTTGGGGTGGCAGTTTCGAGGTGGAATAGTTGTTGATGTTTCCGAAAAAGAATTGGCTCCGTAGGATGTACGGGGCTTTCTTTGATCACAAAAAAGGGGACAACTCACAAGCGTCCCCATGATTCATTCATTTGTTGGTTCGGGGAAATATGTCCCAGGCCAAAATTTACTCTGCTAACCAGCGCACAGCGTCTTTAGCGTGGTAGGTGAGAATCAAATCTGCGCCCGCCCGTTTAAAGCTCGTGAGGGTTTCGAGGACGACTTTTTTCTCGTCAATCCAACCGTTTAAGGCGGCGGCTTTGACCATGGAATATTCTCCAGACACGTTGTAGGCGGCGACGGGCAGGTTGGTCATTTCCTTGACCCGCCAAATGATGTCCATGTAGGCGAGGGCCGGTTTGACCATGACGAAATCTACCCCTTCGAGGATGTCGAGTTCCACTTCCTTGAGGGCTTCGCGGCCATTACCCGGATCCATTTGGTAGGTGCGGCGATCGCCAAATTGGGGAGCAGATTCGGCCACATCCCGAAAGGGGCCATAGTAAGCCGAGGCATATTTTGCGGAATAGCCCATGATCGGAATATTCGTAAAACCAGCTTCATCTAAACCTTCACGAATCGCGGCGACGAAACCATCCATCATCCCCGAAGGCGCGATAATATCCGCGCCAGCTTTGGCCTGGGATACAGCGGTTTTTTTCAGCAGTTCAAGGGTGGGATCATTTAAGACGCGTCCGGTTAAGTCTCCGGTTTGCAGGTAACCGCAGTGACCGTGGGGCGTATATTCACACAGACAAGTGTCATTAATGACTGTCATTTCAGGAATTGCTTCCTTGATCGCCGTGGTTGCCTTTTGGACAATGCCGCAATCGTGCCAGGCTCCGGTTGCATCGTTATCTTTTTCGGGGGGAATGCCAAACAAAATCACCGCCGGAATGCCCAGTTCCCAAACTTCCTTGGCCTCGGTGACGATCTTATCGATGGACAGTTGATAAACACCGGGCATCGACTTTACTTCATTGGCGATCGCCTCTCCGGGCACTGCAAAGAGGGGATAGATCAAATCATTGGCCGTAAAGGTATTTTCCCGCACCATGCGGCGAAGCGACTCACTTTGGCGAAGGCGACGGGGGCGGCTAGAAGGGAACATAGTTGGCAAAAATAAAATCCAGATGAAAAATTGCTTCTGAATAGTTTAGGCGATCGCTCCCTTTCCTTTACTGAAACGTAACAGTCCTCAATGATTAGCAATCTTTGGCTTGGCCTAGAGGGTTTTCGCCCACTCTCGAATGGCACAGCAGGTGGCCCAACCTCTCAATGGTCTATTTTCAAGAATGACCCTAAAATCGAAAATCGCCTTTTTGCTTTGATCAATCTCAGTGCCAGGGTCACTATACTAAGGCTAATCACTCCCCGGAAAAAATCCAGAAGCTTATGCAGAGGTTATTGTTTACGATGGAAATGAAGTCTGTACAATATCTGGATAACCACCTTATATGGATGTCGTCTGCATAACATCCCCAGTAGGAATTTTATACGGAATTCTTCCAAATAAAAGTGCTATGAGGCATTTTAGATGGACTTTTTCCGCATAATCACTAGTTAGGTTGCTTAAAATATCGGTGAGGACATAGCGAGAGGTTGTCTGGTGGTGCTTAATGTTCAAGAGTGCGAACAAATTATCTCGGAAATTGAATATAAACAGGATATTCGCAAGTATCCAGATAATCTCCGTAGAGGGCAATTCAAATCAGGTTGGGAAGATGCAGTTATTCGTCAACGGATTTATTCGCCAATCACTCTTCAAAGACTAACTTGGCGTAACTTGGGCTATCGGACAGGAGTACGTTTTGGTGATAAGTCAGTAGATGAGATCAATCGGATTTTTGAACTGTTTGCCCGACATTACAAAAGCGTAAGAGGTATTGACCCTTCATCTTGGCAAAGTGACATAGAGCAATGGGTCGCAAAACATCGAAAACTACCTAACACCCTAAGTAGAGACTTAGTAAGATTTTTTGATCTAGTTTTTGAACATACGCAGCATCCAGATGAAGCGTGGTTTGGAGTTCATGAACAAACAGTGAGCTTAGTGGTGGGTGGCATATTTTTGGCTGCAATCAATCTGTCTAATCCTGATTATGGTATTTGGGTGCTTTTAGACCAAAATCCGGTAGTCATTCCTAAAGTTGATTATAAGCCTGTTAAATCTACGCAAAAGTACGATCCTCTTACTTGGGCACATCTAGATGATATTACAGATGTTAGTGCCTTGCTTGAAAGTTCTGAATTTTGGTTGTCTTACTCAAACGCATCCACCAAAATTCTAAATTCACCAATTTCCCGTACTCGTAGTGTAGAGTTTCAGCAAAGCAGACATAAACGTCGCCTAAACAAGTTTTGGAGTAATCAGCTTGAGAATCAGGATGACCTAGCGGAGTTGCGAGACGAGCGACAAAGAATTGAAGCAGAAGGATACTTTAACGTTGAGAATCTAGAGGATGCAAGAAGAAGAGTCACAGCTTCTATTGTGCAACGCCAAGGGCAATCTGAGTTTCGTCGTAAGCTACTTACTGCTTATGCTGGTCGGTGCGCTATTTCTGGCTGTGATGCAGAACCAGCAATAGAAGCGGCGCATATCTTTCCCTATCAAGGTACTCAAACTAATCACATCACAAATGGGTTACCACTAAGAGCGGATATACACACTTTATTTGATCTATATTTGCTATCGGTTCAGCCAGATACTTATGAAGTAATAGTTGCCCCAGAACTTATTGAAACCTGTTATCAGGAACTTTTTGGTAAGAAGCTCATTTTGCCAAAGGATACGTTTGCATTACCTAATAGCGAGGCACTCAGAAAGCATTATGAAAACTTCTTGCAGAAGCATAATCAGGGAGAGTAGCCGCAACCTAACACATCACGGTAGCGGACGGACGAAAGCCACTGGTGCTTAGTTCGATGTTATCTGCCGCCGCTGCGTTTTGCCGTTAACATTACAAAGCACAAGGCGAGAGAGCATCCTGTCAATCACCTCTCGATTTGAGAAATTAATCTATTAAGTGTTTCACATTGGCGATAATGATTGATGGTTTAAGGATTACAGGGTTTTTGCCCACTCCCGAATGGCGCGGCGGATCGCCCGACGACCTAAGGGACGATTTTCTTCGATCAAAGCCATCATTTTTGTCACTGAAATTTGCGGCAGGGCCAAACTCGTTTCTGAAACGCGATATTCTCCCTGGTCAAGGAGATAAATGGTTATTTTGCCATCCTCATAGCTCCAAATTTCCGGCACTCCTAACCGTGCATAGATGGGAAACCGTTCTAAAGAGCGGCTTGTCAGTTCAATTTCTAAAGCCAAATCGGGAGGCGGATCTTTAGCGAGGTCATAGTCCAACTGGCCCCGGATCAAGGGTTCATGCTGGAAGTAAAAACAATTGTCCGGTTCTAAACCTGCTTTGGCCGCCGGTTTGCGCCAGGTGGTTGAGCCGAGACTTTCATAATCAATTTCTAGTTCATCGGCGCAATCTTTGATCGCATCACCGATCGCCTCTTTATAAAATTCATGTTCAGGGAGGGGCGTCATAATTTCTAAAGCTCCATCACAGTAGGCCACGCGACTGGCACGGCTTTCTCCCAAATCCCGCAGGATATTCTCAAACTGTTGCCAACTGATATTACTCAACAGCACCCGATCCGCCCGTTGTTTTGTCAGCATCACTTTATCTCCCCTTGCCGATCACCCTCCATTCTATTTAATGAATCCCAGGACGTTGGCGATCGCCTTTTTTCACCGAGATTCACGGGAAAAGCCATGGCAAGTTAAAATCAGCCATAGCAAACATTTGTAAACATCAGCCACCACAGCCACCGTGACAGACGCAAAGAGCTACAAAGATACCGTTAATTTGCCAAAAACCACCTTTAATATGCGGGCCAATGCTCCCCAAAAAGAACCAGAAATCCAAAAATTCTGGCAAGAAAACCGCATTTACGAAGACCTAGCGCAGAATAACCCCAAAGACTTCTTTACGCTGCACGATGGCCCCCCCTATGCCAACGGCGACCTCCACATGGGCCATGCCCTAAACAAGGTGCTGAAGGACATCATTAATAAGTACAAGCTCTTACAAGGCTACAAAACCCACTATGTCCCCGGTTGGGATTGTCACGGTTTACCCATCGAATTAAAGGTACTGCAAAATCTCAGTGCCGATGCCCGGCAAAATCTCACGCCCCTTAAACTGCGTTACAAAGCCCGTGACTTTGCCCTCAAAACCCAAAAAGCCCAAGCAGCCGGATTTCAACGGTATGGCGTTTGGGGCGACTGGGAAAACCCTTATCTCACCCTCACCCCAGAATATGAAGCGGCTCAAATCGGCGTATTTGGCGACATGGCCCTCAAAGGCTATATCTATCGCGGTCTGAAGCCCGTCCATTGGAGTCCGAGTTCCCAAACGGCCCTCGCCGAGGCAGAACTTGAATACCCCGAAGGCCACACTTCCCAAAGTATCTATGTCTCTTTTCCGATCACGGATCTAAGCCCGGAAGCCAAAGCTACTTTAGGCGAATTTGCCGATAGTTTGGGCGTGGCGATTTGGACAACAACCCCTTGGACATTGCCTGGTAACTTGGCTGTGGCGATTAATCCTGACCTGGAATATGCCGTGGTAGAAACCGATGGTAGCCTCTGCGCCCAGAAATATTTAGTGGTGGCCAAGGATCTCGCAGAAAGTTTAACGAAAACCTTTGACGCTGCCTTAACAGTGAAAACCAGCTTTAAAGGGGAAATCCTTGAACATTGCACCTATCAGCATCCCCTCTACAATCGCACCAGTCCGGTGGTGGCTGGTGGTGACTACATCACAACGGAATCTGGGACGGGCCTCGTTCACACTGCGCCAGGCCATGGTCAGGAAGACTACATCACGGGCCAGAAATATGGTTTACCCATCCTTTCCCCGGTAGATGCAGAAGGAACTTTAACTGAAGAAGCAGGCGAATTTGCGGGCTTAAATGTTCTCGACGGAGCAAATAACGCAATCATCGCGGCTTTAACGGAAAAACGTGCTCTTTTAAAACAAGAAGCCTACCAACACAAATATCCCTACGATTGGCGTACCAAAAAACCGACGATTTTCCGGGCCACAGAACAGTGGTTCGCCTCCGTGGAAGGGTTCCGGGATGAAGCTCTCAAGGCAATTAAGGGGGTGCGGTGGATTCCGGCCCAGGGGGAAAATCGGATCACGGCCATGGTTGGCGATCGCAGTGACTGGTGTATTTCCCGGCAACGCAATTGGGGTGTCCCCATTCCTGTTTTCTACGACGAGGAAACCGGGGAAGCATTGTTAAATGAAACCACCATTAACCACGTTAAAGAAATCATTGCCAAGGAAGGTTCTGACGCTTGGTGGAAACGTTCGGTAGAAGAACTTTTACCGGAGGAATATCGTGACAATGGTCGCACTTACCGCAAGGGTACCGATACCATGGATGTGTGGTTTGATTCGGGTTCTTCCTGGGCGGCTGTGGCTAAACAGCGGGACGGTTTAAATTATCCTGTGGATCTGTATTTAGAAGGTTCTGACCAGCATCGGGGTTGGTTCCAGTCGAGTCTTTTAACCAGTGTGGCTGTTAATAATGTGGCCCCCTATAAAACGGTATTAACCCACGGTTTTGTGCTCGATGAAAAGGGCTACAAAATGAGTAAATCCCTGGGAAATGTTGTTGATCCCAATATCATTATTAATGGCGGCAAAAACCAGAAAACCGAACCGCCCTATGGTGCAGATGTGCTGCGCCTATGGGTTTCTTCGGTGGATTACTCTTCAGATGTGCCCATTGGCCAAACAATTCTGAAACAGTTGGCGGATGTTTATCGCAAAATTCGCAATACAGCCCGTTTCTTATTAGGAAATATCCATGATTTTGATCCAGCGAAAGATGCAGTTGCTTACAGTGATTTACCGGAATTAGATAAGTATATTTTGCATCAAACCCACAATGTTTTTACAGAAGTTACAGAAGCTTTTGAGGAATTCCAATTCTTTAAATTCTTCCAAAAGGTGCAAAATTTCTGCGTGGTGGATCTGTCGAATTTCTATCTCGATATTGCCAAGGATCGCCTCTACATTTCTGATGTGAATGCTCCCCGGCGGCGCAGTTGTCAAACGGTAATGGCGATTATCCTTGAAACTCTGGCCAAGGCGATCGCCCCAGTATTGTGTCACATGGCGGAGGATATTTGGCAGAACTTGCCCTACGAAACGGAGCATCAATCGGTGTTTAGTGCGGGTTGGTATCAACTCGATCCCCAATGGGCAGCGGACGAAACTTTATTCCAACGGTGGGAAGAACTGCGCAAAATCCGCAACAGCGTGAACCTCGTTCTCGAAAAAGCCCGCACAGAAAAATTAATCGGTGCTTCCCTCGAAGCAAAAATTCTGATGCGCGATGTGGATGGGGCCTTAACAGACTGGCTCGCGGCCCTAAATCCCGCCGATAGTTTGAGTGAGTCCCCACGGGTGGATGAACTGCGCTATTTGCTCCTTATTTCCCAGGTGGAATTTGTAACGGCAGCCCTCGACGATCAGCAGTACCAAGACACCCTGGAGTTGGCTGAAGGCAAGCTCCAAATCGCCGTGGTCAAGGCGGACGGTCACAAATGCGATCGCTGTTGGAATTACTCCACACAAGTGGGCACCTTTACGGATGATCCCACCATTTGTGAACGCTGTAATGCAGCCTTAGCCGGTCAATTCTAAGTTGCGCTTTAGGGGTGGGAGTAATCTCGCCCTTAATTTTTTATGGATGTCAATCATCTCGTCGCGGAAATCTTTTCCCCAGCCCTCCGGATGCCCCTGGGAACGGTCATCACTTATCTGGGGGCGCTGTTGGCGATCGCCGAAGGTCTCAGTCGCAAAAATCACCTAAGCCCAGAACTGACCCGCAAAATTGTCCATATCGGCAGTGGTAATGTCATTCTCCTCGCCTGGTGGTTTGATATTCCGATGGAAATTGGCATTGCTGCCGCCTTTATTGCAGGCTTAATTGCCCTGATTTCCTACTTCCTGCCGATTTTACCCAGCGTGAATAGCGTCGGTCGCCAGAGCCTCGGCACCTTTTTCTATGCCCTCAGTATGGGGGTGTTGATCTGGTGGTTTTGGTCGATTCAGCAACCTGTATTTGCGGTGCTTGGCATTTTGGTGATGGCCTGGGGCGATGGTTTGGCTGCCGTGGTCGGTAGCCAATTGGGCAAACATCCCTACGAAATTCTTGGCAACAAAAAAAGCCTCGAAGGCACCGCCACAATGTTTGGGGTGGGTTTCTTGATTTGCGGTTTATTATTTCTCGGTTTTGACCTCATGCTTTGGCAAAAAGCGGCGATCGCCCTCGTTGTTGCCCTTTGTTCTACCTTGCTCGAAAGCATTGCCCAGTTTGGCATTGATAATTTTTTGGTGCCCGTCGGCAGTGCGGCGATCGCCTTTTTACTCGTACAAGCTTTGATTTAGGATTCATCTACCGAAACCGAAGGGATATCCACCGTTGCCGTCGTTTCTCCCTGGGTTGTCGTTTTCCCTTGGGAATTTTCTTGGCGGGCTTGGAAAAAAGCCAAGGCCATTTGGGACAGTTCCGCAATCAACAATGTCGCCAGCATCACATCATCAATCTGACCCGCAATGGGGAAAAAGTCCGGTGAAATATCAATGGGGCTGATCAAATATGCCAAAGTGCCTAAAATAATCCACCACCGGTATTTCGGATTGCGCAGGGTGTTGCGGTACCAATCATAAAGAGCCTTGGGAGAAAGCGACATAATATTCTTTTAATTCATTCAGGGAATACCTCAATTTTGCAGAATCCTCTTCTTTCGCAACCAGTGTAGAAAACCGCCACCATCTCCCCCGAATCCAGTTAATTTTTCCCAAGAAAAAAGAGGCTAGGCTTAAAGGCCCAACCTCCTCAAAATGAATTATTGGAAAAAACTTTCCGATCGATGCAATAGATACCTGTGTTTAATTAGCTAGCACGGGTACTCTTGTCACCAACCTTCTGGAAGAAGCCCCATTCCACTTGCTCTTCTGCCAGTTCAGGGTCAACCCCAGCAAATACGTCACGGTACAACGTCCGAGAACCATGCCAAATGTGACCAAAGAAGAACAGCAGCGCAAATACAGCGTGACCAAAAGTGAACCAACCACGGGGGCTCGTCCGGAATACACCGTCAGAACCAAGGGTTTCAGTATCAAACTCGAAAGGCTCACCCAACTGGGCACGACGGGCGTATTTTCTGACAGTGGCAGCATCGGTGAAGGTTTGACCATTGAGTTCGCCACCCAAGAAGGAAACCGTAACCCCAGCCTGTTCAACGGAGAACTTAGACTCAGAACGACGGAACGGAATATCAGCCCGGAGGACGCCATCCGCATCGGTCATGACCACAGGGAAGGTTTCAAAGAAGTTGGGCATCCGACGAACAAAAAGCTCACGACCTTCTGCATCTTTGAAGACAGGGTGGCCGGCCCAAGACTGAGCAATTCCATCACCTTGATCCATCGGCCCTGTACGGAACAAACCACCTTTCGCAGGGCTGTTACCGACATAGTCATAAAAAGCAAGTTTTTCAGGAATTGTATTCCAAGCTTCCGCAGGTGTTGCCCCTGACGCAATTTCAGCATCCACACGGCGCTGAATTTCGTTTTGGAAATAACCCTGGTCCCACTGATAACGGGTCGGGCCGAAAAGTTCGATGGGGGTGGTAGCGTTGCCGTACCACATGGTGCCAGCGACGACGAATGCGGCAAAAAATACCGCTGCAATACTGCTGGATAAAACCGTCTCAATGTTACCCATCCGGAGTGCCTTATACAGACGCTCAGGGGGACGCACACTGAGGTGGAAAAGACCAGCAATAATCCCAACGATACCAGCGGCAATGTGGTGCGCCACAACGCCGCCAGGGTTGAAGGGGTTAAATCCACTGGGGCCCCAATCGGGGGCAACGGCTTGGACATGGCCCGTTACACCATAGGGGTCAGAAACCCACATTCCAGGCCCCCAGACGCCGCTGAGGTGAAAGGCTCCAAAGCCGAAGCAAAGAAGACCAGATAGGAACAGGTGAATCCCAAACATTTTCGGCAAGTCTAGGGCAGGCTTACCGGTACGGGAGTCAACAAAAAGATCGAGATCCCAATAAACCCAGTGCCAAACGGCAGCGAGGAACAGAAGACCGGACAGAACGATGTGTGCTGCGGCGACGCCTTCAAAGGACCAAAAACCGGGGTTAGTGCCTACAGCACCAGTGATATCCCAGCCATTCCAGGAGCCAGTTACGCCCAGCCGTGCCATGAACGGCAGTACGAACATGCCCTGCCGCCACATGGGATTGAGGACGGGATCACTGGGATCGAAAATTGCTAGCTCATAGAGGGCCATTGAGCCAGCCCAACCTGCGACAAGCGCAGTGTGCATGAGGTGTACAGAAATCAGACGACCTGGGTCGTTAAGGACGACTGTATGTACGCGGTACCAAGGTAGTCCCATTGACTACTCTCCTCCTAAACAATCGTGTCTACTATGACCAAATATTTTCTCATTATTAACGAGGATTGGTCTGAACCGAGAAAAACAACTTCAAATCTATAGGAAGATTTTGAGTTGAAACGGCTTTTTGACGGCAATGTCTTCGTAGACTTTAATAAAAGCTTCCTCGGAAAAATTTACAAAAGTTTACAAAGCATCCTCAAGAAAGTTGTTTTGTTATTGCTAGTTGTCCCAAGGACTTAAGCGTTTTTTTCTTCTCTCTAAACTACGATACAAAGGGTTTGTGCTGGGTTTAGGGGGAAGATTGTTTAAAGAAGTGTAACTATTGTTAGAGGGCTTGGCAAGCGTATTACGGGAAATGTAATGGCGCTAATGGCTTGGAGTTGGGTCTTTGTAGAGAGTGTTGGCTTGGTTTAATTGGGCGATCGCCTCTTCGGGACTGATGAGGCGTTTGATCATCACTTGACCGATGTTCTCGGTTTTGACCTTCGTGGGATCGGGCGTCACTTCCAGCATCAGGATCGGGTCGTCTACTTGGTAGAGCCAGAGGCGCTCCCCCTGGTTTTCCATGGCGATGTTGGTGCGCTGAATCTTGGGGGGACGCCGCCAGGACAGAATATCCCAGGGGCCACCGGGTTCCCAAACGCGGCCAATGTGCCACCCTTCGGTGAGAAAAAAATATTGCATAAGCGAGAATTTAGGGCAGATCAATGTCCAAAATGATAGGCTCGATTGCCCTTTATACCCAGGGGTGGGGTCAATAAATCGCAAATATTTTCTAGGTTTTACCATCGCGATCAAAAAACCCCCAAGGATTTTGGAGGTTTTTCAATCAAATCAAAGGAACAATGATGATCCGCCTAGGCCCGCAACAGGGGGCGATCGCTTAAAACTTTAATCTCCGAATTGGCTTGGGAAAGGGCCGCTCGATTGACCTGGAGGCGATTTGAAGCCACCGTGGTCACCTTAATTTCGTTACGGTCTACTAAGTTTAAAAAGGATTCAATGGACTGGAGCCCACAGGTGTCGTCCCCGGCCGTTGTTTTATAGTGGGTCGGGATAACAATCTTGGGACGCAGCAACTCTAGGGCTTGGAGCGCTTGGGCTGGGGTGTAACCCTTGGGGGGAATATTCTGTGGGTCGGCGTCGGTGCCCCCAACGGGGATCATCAGAATATCTGGGCTGCCCCCGGTCAAAATAAAATCATCGATGTCCACTTCTTCCCCAGCGCCGCCGAGGTGCAAGAGACTAATGCCTCCCTGGCGCCAGCTCCAGGCAATGTTGGGCGGGAAGCGCCAGCCCCGATAGCGTTCGATGTTGGCATGGGCGAGGCTAATGCCGTCAAAGGTGATGTTATTCACGGGATATTGTCCGGCTTGGAACAAAATCCTGGGGTCTCCGGGTAAACCATCGGTATAGCCTTCGTCGAACAGTTGGCTACTCAACAGGACAATGTCTGCTTGGGGAAATGTGTCCCGATAACCTGCGGTACAACTGAGGGCACGGAAGGGATTAATGAGAACCTTAGTCCCCGCACCACTGACGGAAAAACAGGTGTGACCCAGCCATTCAATATCAAGGTTGCCGGTTTGGGCTTGGACGGTATTTTTTTGCAGCAGAGAAAAGCCGGCGATCGCCCCAAAAGCACTAATCCCTGCGGTCTGAATAAACTGTCTACGTTTCATGGTTATGTCGGGGAGCCCCTCACTAATTCGTTACAAGCAGCGGTACAGGCGACAGAGTAGCGAGGAAATTCCGCAAAAGCTGTTTACCTGCCGTGGTTAAGATACTTTCGGGATGGAATTGTACCCCCTGGATATGGGGATAATCCCGATGTTGTACGCCCATAATCGTACCGTCATCCACCCAAGCAGTGACCTCTAAACAATCAGGACAATTATTTTTGTCGATCACCAAGCTATGGTAACGGGTGGCGGGGAATGGATTTTCTAAACCAGCAAATACCCCTTTGTTGGCATGGTGAATCGCGGAGATCTTGCCATGCATCAGGGTTGCGGCACCGATAATTTTGCCCCCAAACACCTGGCCGATGCTTTGGTGTCCCAGACAAACCCCAAGGATAGGAAGTTCCTGGCCCAATTCTTTGATCACCGCCAAGGAAATCCCCGCGTCTTCTGGACGGCCTGGCCCCGGCGAAATGACGATGCCCGCAGGTTGTTTGGCACGAATTTCAGCGAGGGTAATTTTGTCGTTCCGATACACTTCGATGTCCTGGGCCACGGGTAATTCTTTGCCTAATTCGCCGAGGTATTGGACAAGGTTATAGGTGAAACTGTCATAGTTGTCGATGACGATGATCAAAGGGGTCACACTCCTTTAGATAGTGATGGGGATTTGTGCGGGGTTGAGCTAGGGAAACAGGGAAATTTTTTGCGGTGAAAAATAGGATTTTACAGGGGTTAAGATAGCAGGCTCTAGGAGTGCTTGGAAGTGGGGCCAAGCGATTAATCCGGCAATGGCCACCGAGGCGATCGCCCCAATGAGTACTGCCGCCGCCGCGCAGTCTTTGGCAATTTTTGCGAGCTCATGGTAACTCTGCTGTACTGTGAGATCCACCACCGATTCGAGGGCTGTATTTAGCAACTCCAGGACAAGCACTAGGGCGACCATGGCTGTGAGGATCGCTGTTTCTAGATAATTGAGGGACAACAGCCAACACATTGTCCACACAAAAACGGCGATCGCCAAGTGAATCCGAAAATTTCTCTGGGTGCGGGTGGCGTACACAATGCCCTGCCAAGCGTAACGGAAGCTCGCGAGGAGGTCAGGGGCCACTTTCCAGGCTAGCGATCGCCGTTCCCGGTCGGGGGGTGAGAGGATTTTTTTGTGCTGTGTCATCTTCTCCCTCAATAGAATCACCCCATTATGGAATAAGTTGAACGTTTCGCAAGAGTACGGCTTGACGATCGAGCATTTCAATTAACCGGGCTTCATCGGGATGATCCCACCCCAGCAGGTGCAATAAACCATGGCTCACCAACCAACCCAGTTCCGTTTGGAGGCTGTGCTGCCGTTCCTGGGCCTGGCGTTGGGCCGTTTCTACCGAAACAATAATGTCTCCCAGATAGAGCGGTTCCCCAGGGGGTAAGGGGCTAGCAAAATTATCTTCGAGGGCCGCAAAGGAAAGGACGTCGGTGGGTTGGTCTTTGTGGCGATATTGGTGATTGAGATTGTGGATTTCGGCGTCAGTGGTGAAGCGGAGGGTTAACTCGTAACCGTCGGCCGGGGGTAAAGCCGCTGTTAATTCCGGTAGCCACCGTTGAAGGTGATTTTCCCAAGGGGCGATCGCCAATTCAGGCAGTTCTAGACCAGAAGCATTTTCGACAAAAATTTCACACTCAAGCACGGGCTGCATCCCCATCTAACGGGTGAGGTAGGCCATGGTGACGAAAAACCCCAACAGGCCAGCGGTGGTGAGGAAAAAATGCCAGAGGGACTTACCCCCTTTGCGCACCATATTCCGCATGGCGAGCTTGACGTAGCTGGGTTTAGGTTCAGTGGCTTCTGGGGCCTGGTCGAGGGAAGTTTGGGATTCAGACATGGTTCGGGACGAAGAATTTACGGCAACGGGTCGGAATTTTGAAAAAAATATTTGTTTGAAAAATGCCTCTCTAATGTAACAGTTTGTTGCAAAAAATAACGGCGGGAAGAGCCAACCCCTTGAGACGAGTTTTTCTGATACGTCGCTCCAGTTCTGGAACCCCATCCGATACACTGAATGCTTAAGGCGATCGCTGTTTGGGAAAAAATTATGCGCATTTTAATTATTGGTGGTACCCGGTTTATTGGGGTTTATCTCACCCAAGTTTTATTGGCGGCAGGCCACGAGGTAGTGCTGTTTAACCGGGGCAATCATCCGGCACCGATGGGCGTAGGGCAAATTATTGGCGATCGCCAAGAGCCGGCGCAACTGAAGGAAAAACTGGCTGGCGAAACCTTTGACGCGATTTTTGATAATAATGGCAGGGAACTCGCCCATACCCAGCCCCTCGCCGAAATTTTTGCTGGAAAAGTGAAGCATTTTGTCTATGTCAGTTCCGCTGGCGTTTATCTGCCCACTGACCAACCGCCCCACAAAGAAGCCGATCCCGTTGATCCCAACAGCCGCCACAAGGGGAAGCACGAAACGGAGGCTTATTTGGCCCAGAGTGATTTGCCCTGGACATCGATCCGTCCCACCTACATTTACGGCGCAAAAAATTACAATGACCTGGAAGCTTGGTTCTTTGACCGCATCGTCCGCGATCGCCCGATTCCAATTCCTGGGGATGGGCAATTGATCACCCAGTTTGGCCATGTTTATGATCTGGCGACGGCCATGGCAGCGGTGCTAGATAATCCGAAAGCGATTGGACAAATTTACAATATTTCAGGCGATCGCTTTGTCACTTTTACCGGACTCGCAAAAGCCTGCGCCGTAGCAGCAGGGAAAGATCCCGATACGTTGGCATTGGTTTATTACAACCCCAAACAATTCGACCTCGGCAAACGCAAAGCCTTTCCGATCCGCGCCCAGCACTTCATGGCAGATATCAATAAAGCCCTGAATGACCTCGACTGGCAACCGAAATATGATCTAGTGAGTGGCTTAAAAGATTCTTTCCAGAATGACTATCTCGCCAATGGTCGAGACAAGGTTGACCTCGACTTCAGTCTTGATGACCAAATTTTAGGACAGCGATAGGAACCCGCCCATGGCTACTAGCACCCTCACCGACATTTACCGTTTCATTCAACAGGAAATTCCCAGCGCGACAGGCGATCGCCTCAACGCAACAACCGATCTTTTTGGCACCTTTGACATCCAGGCCGATGACTGTGCCACCTTTATAGAAAAATTCGCCCAGAAATTCAAAGTCGATCTTGATGGCTACCTTTGGTATTTTCACCACGGCGAAGCGGGCCTTAACCTTGGTGGATTTTTGATCAAGCCTCCCTACGAACGGGTTGAACGCATTCCTATCACCCCAGAAATTTTATTAAAAGCGGCCACCAAGCGCCGCTGGAAACTCAGCTATCCCGACCACACCCTCCCGAAAAAACGTTGGGATATGGTGGTCAATAAAATTATTCTGTTCCTCGTCTTTTTCTACATCCTGAATCGTTTTGCGCCCCTCCTCATCGAAAAATTCACCTAAAGGCGTTTACCATACGTCGAAGCAGTATTCGGGAAAATGTAGTGATGAGTGCAAATCCAGAGGTAATCGTCATTGGTAGCGGCATTGGCGGGCTTTGTTGTGCGGGTCTTTTGGCTCGTTATGGTTATGATGTTTTGGTCTTAGAAAGCCATGCGATCGCCGGTGGTGCGGCCCACAGTTTTACCCGACAGGGCTACCACTTCGACTCTGGGCCATCTCTGTATTCTGGTCTTTCCTACAGCCCTTCCCCCAATCCCCTGCGGCAAGTCCTTGATCTCCTCGAAGAGGATTGCCAATGGCTCACCTACGATGCCTGGGGTGTTCACTTACCCGAAGGTTATTTCCGCGCTGCGGTGGGAGCCGATGGCTTCTGTGAAATGTTGACCCAGATCGGTAAGGCTGATGCAATTCCCCAATGGCGCAAACTCCAAGAAACCATGCGTCCCCTCGGTGAAGCGGCGACAAAACTTCCCTTGGCGGCCTTTCGTAACGATCTCGGTGTTGTCCGCACCGTCGGTAAATATGCCAAAACTCTCTTGCCCTACCTTCCCTACACTCCCCAACTGAATGCCCCCTTTAGCCGGGTGATGGATCGCGTGATTACCGACCCCTTTATCCGTAACTGGCTAGATTTACTCTGTTTTATGCTGTCTGGATTGCCAGCCAACGGCACGATTTGCGCGGAGATGGCTTTTATGTTCGCTGACTGGTATCGTCCCCAAGTTTTGCTGGATTATCCCCAGGGAGGTAGCGGGGCGATTGTAGCGGCTCTGGTGCGGGGCCTCGAAAAATTTGGGGGCAAGCTGCGCCTGAATAGCCATGTGGAAAAAATCCTCACTGAAAATGGCAAGGCCACGGGGGTTCAACTCCGCAATGGTGAAATCCTTCAAGCACGACGGGCAGTGGTTTCTAACGCTTCTGTTTGGGATACCCTCAAGTTGATTGAGCCGCAAAATATTCCCCAAAAATTGCAGAAACGGGCTAATAAAATGCAGCCCTGTCGCAGTTTTATGCACCTTCATTTAGGGATTGACAGCAGCAATTTGCCCGAAGATTTGGAGTGCCATTACCTCATCGTTGATGACTGGGAAAAGGGAGTTGATGCGGCTCAAAATGTGGTCGCTGTTTCGATTCCTTCACTGCTGGATCCGGGCCTAGCGCCCCCAGGAAAACATAGTATCCACGTTTATTTGCCTGCTACCGAAGACTATACACCCTGGGCAAACCTAGACCGTCGTTCCCCAGAATATGCTGCTTTCAAAGAAGAACGTTCCCAGGTTTTGTGGCAAGCCCTGGAAAAAGTGATCCCCGATATTCGTCAACGCACGGAATTAACCCTCGTTGGTACGCCTCTCACCCATAGTCGTTTCCTCAGACGCGATCGCGGTACCTATGGCCCCGCATTAAAAGCGGGCAAAGAACAGTTTCCGGGCTGTACAACACCCATCGCTCAGTTATTTTGCTGTGGAGATTCGACTTTTCCTGGGATCGGCATTCCGGCGGTGGCTGGGTCTGGGATGATTGCCGCCAATACCCTCAGTCCCCTGGGTCAACATTTACAAATTTTGCAGATGATTGCCGATTGAAACCATCCTGCCATACCCTTCTCAGACATCCTCTAAGACTTGATGTGTCTTTTAGTCACGCAATAAATATTTTTTGACCCGGTAAGTCTTTTGACGGGTTTTATCTTTATGATGAAGAGCGTAGTCGATTTAGTGACACTATGTCCCGCCAATTAGAGCGCCTACTGGAAATTGATCGCCTGATCCGTTCAAGAGAGCGGCAAACACAAGTGAGTCTTGCTCAGACCTTGGAAGTTTCAGAAAGAACAATTCGTAATGATGTTAATTTTTTGCGAGATCGCTATGATGCCCCGCTGGAGTACAACAGAAATCAGGGTTGGTACTATACCGACTCTAATTGGCGATTGCCCAGTACTCCGGTGACCCAAGGGGAACTTTTTGCCCTCACCCTCGGAGCAAGGATGCTGGAATCTTATTCAGGTTCTATTTATCAAATTCAATTGCGGGAAACTATTGAGCGAATTGCAAAACGTTTACCAGAACAGAGTGTGATTAATCTGCGACAGTTGGCAGAGGAACGAGTTCACTTCCGCGTTGGGGGAGAAATTCAACTAAATCCTGAGATTTGGCAAGCTCTCATTGAAGCCAGTGAGCGATCGCAGTCGGTGGTGATGCACTATTTTTCGCCGAAGCGTCGGGAAGTGTCAGAGCGTGGTTTTGATCCTTATGTTTTGGACATTTACCGAGCGAGTAATGCCTATGTGTGGGGTTATTGCCATTTACGGAACGAGGTTAGGCAATTTCGGATTGACCGGATTCGGAAGCTTGAACCCACAGGGCAAACCTTTGAGCGGCGGGAATTCGATTTGCAGGAGAAGCTGAAAAGCAGTTTTCAGTACGAGGTGGGTGGCAAAACCTATGATGTAGTGATCACCTTTAATGCTCAGACGGCTCCCTATATTACGGAACGGCAATGGCATAGCACCCAAAGGATTGAAACCCATGCTGATGGGTCGATTACGCTGCGTTTTACGGCTTCGGGCTTGAACGATATGAAACGCTGGATTCTCGGTTATGGCAGAGGGGCGATCGCCAAATCTCCTCCGGAACTGGTGAATATGCTGGAACGGGAAACAGCACAGATGGCACGGCAAAACGAAACAGGAGAATTTAAGTAGATGAATTTTTTGGAAGTGCAGTTTGAGCTGCGGGGTAAAACGCTGCCTGCGGATCATGGTTACAGCCTCTATTCTGGGATTAAACAGATTTGGCAACAGTCGGCATTAATCCCCGAACTGAATGAAGATATTTCCCCAGAGGTCTTAATCAGTAGTATTTCAGGGGTGGGGAATAAGCAGGGCATGATTTATCTAAATCGGCGATCTCGGTTTCGGTTGCGATGTCCGGCGGAACAGGCTCAGGTTTGGTATCGGGTTCTGCAAAATCAAGTCCTCGATCTTCAGGGTCATTTGGTGCGTTTGATTCAACCTCGTTTAACCGTTATTCAACCAGCCTCTACCCTGACTTCACGGTTAGTCGTTATCAAATTAGAGCAATGGGATAACCATACTGCACCTCAATATTTTCTGGAGTCCTGCCAAAAGGGTTTGGAACGCCTAGAAATCGAAGGTCAGCCTTTTATTGAAAGTTTGCCAGATGGTGATTTGGCGCGGCGATCGCTCCGCATTAAGGGTAAGCACATTATGGGTTTTGGCGTGACTGTCGAAGGCTTAAGTGACAACGATTCTATTAAGTTGCAATGCCTAGGCTTAGGCGGTCGGGGTCATTTTGGTTGTGGTTGGTTCTATCCGAAAAAAGAGGAGGAACAAACTAATGCAGCCTAAACTCAAACCCAATTGTCTCCTCGCAAAATCCTTTGAACCTGGTCACTGGAAAGGTTCCTATAGTTTGGTGGGTCACACTGCTGATGTGGTCAATGCCATAACAACCTTGGTGGATACTTTGGGCGATCGCCTGATCACTCAATTTGGCTTAACTTGCTCTTTTCAATACCTGCGGTCAACTGCAAGATTAGCAGCTTATTTACATGACTGGGGTAAAGGTAATAATCACTTTCAGGGCATGGTCAGGGCTTCCATTCCCGGTGCGACTCCTAAGCGTTTTTTTGATCAATCTCCCCAAATGTTGCGCCATGAAATTGCTTCTGTACTGTTGGCTTGGGAGTTTAGAGAGTGGCTAGAACAAGCTGATGGTGACTTTTATACAGCCCTAGTGGCAGCAGGTGGGCATCACTTGAAATTAGGTGGGAGGGATGGCAAGGCAACGGATGAACTGGGAGAAATTCGCCAGAGTGGCGATGCTCAAATATATCTCTATGCTCTCCAGAAAAAAGAAGGCAAAATTGCCTATCACCCTCAATTTAAAGGCTTACTGAAATACAGTGTTAAAGCTCTGGGTTTACCCAAAAATATCAAACTTTCCAAAGCACCTTCTTTGCAGTGGACTAGAAAAGATATTGAGACGAAACAGCATGAAATTCGAGATTATCTAACCCTTGATTGGGAAGGCGATCCAGTGTTTATCGCAGTGGTCAAAGCCCTATTGGTTGCCGGGGACTGTTCTGGTTCTGCCCTCGCGAAAGAAGATGTTTCACTCCAGAAATGGATTCAAGATGAGCTAAAAAACACCCTTGATGAAGACAAGCTTGATCGAGTTATCAAATCTCGTTTAGGTGATCATGAACTCAGAAGATTTCAGCAGGATTTAGGAAAAGTAAAAAGTCGTGTGGCGATCGCCCGTGCGGGTTGTGGTACAGGCAAAACTTTGGGGGCATACAACTGGGCAAAAACCCATGCTCTAGATCGTAAACTCTTTTTCTGCTATCCCACCACCGGAACCAGTACCGAAGGTTTTATCGATTATGTCCATGGCAAAGTCGAGGCGGAATTATTTCACTCGCGGTATCAGGTGGATCTGGAAATGATGCAAACGGGGGAAGAAAATGATCTCGATTCCGGTGCTGATGCAACCATCAAACTCGAATCTTTTCGGGCATGGGGTGCGGAATCTATCGTTTGTACAGTGGATACTGTCCTTGGTTTATTTCAATGTAATCGCCGTCCCCTCTACTGTTTTCCGGCGATCGCCAATGGTGCATTTGTTTTCGATGAAGTCCATTGCTACGATGCCAAACCTTTCGGCACATTACTCCGATTCTTACAGGTAGTCAAAGCTCCGGTACTACTGATGTCTGCATCGGTTCTTCCGTGGCAAAAAGCAGCCATTGAAGCGGCTGTTGGCGAACCTGTAGAAGTCATTGAAGGGGCAAAAGATCTCGAAGCTTTACCTCGATATCGCTTTCATGTTCTTGATCAACCGGATTGGGAACGAGTTGAACAGGAGCTAAATTCTGGGGGCAAGGTGCTCTGGGTTTGTAATCAAGTTCAGACAGCTATTGACGTTTACGACGAGGCAAAACGTAGAGGTTTAGATGCCTTGCTTTATCACAGTCGCTATCGGTATCAGGATCGAAGAGATCACCATCGGGCGGTAGTGGATGCCTTTAAGCCAGACCAGACTAAACCAGTCATCGCCATTTGTACCCAAGTTGCTGAAATGTCCCTCGATTTATCAGCCACTTTGTTAGTCTCCCAAATTGCAGATCCAGCGGGATTAATTCAGAGATTAGGGCGCTTAAATCGCCATTATTGCGGTCATGTCCTTGATGCGCTGTTTTACCCCGACGAAAAAGAAGGATATCCCTACAAAAAAGAGCAACTCGCCGATGGGTTAGCGATGGTTCAAAACTTTGTGGAAGATGTCAGCCAAGCGGAGTTAGCGCAGTGGTTGGAGGCATTCACCCCAGAACCAAATCAAGATGATGGAGAACTGGGTTTAGTGTGGCTCGATGGCAACTGGAAAACCTACCCAGCATCTTTAAGAGAAGGAGGTCATAATGTCACAGCTTTATTAGAGGAGGACTTACCCAAGATTAAAAAACTACCCGCCAAGGAAGTTCCCCGATTTACTGTTCCCATTCCTAATCAAAGCTGGAAACCCAAGGAAAAACACAAATTTTATCCCATCGCTCCCGCTAATATTTGGGGCTATTCCGAAGAAAAAGGAGCCTTTGATTTGAGAAAACAAGGAGGTGATGTGTCATGACAGAGATGATTCTCTCTTTATTCAACCCCAATAGTCTTTTGCCCCATCGGGCAGGGGTGGCGGGTTTGGCATTGGCTTTATCTGCCATTGACCCTACTGATGCACCATTGCAATGGGAAGTCACGGATGATGCAGTAAAACTGACTTGGGATTGCACCGATAAAGAAGCAATTCAATGGTTACTAAAGGAAACTTATCAAATCAAAGATGGTTATCTCAATGTTAAAGCTCTCAAGTTAGATGACCAAAGTCGTTATATTTTTACGGACGGTGTAACGACAACTTTCTTACAACATAGTAAACAAAGAAGTTTAGATAAACAAACTCAATCCCTCAGTTTTCAAGTGGATGAAGGTCAACCCGAAATTCAAGTTAATCATCGACAATTGTTAGATTGCTATTATACCAGAGACTTCAAAGAAGCTTTTAGCAGTAAGGGTAAATTTCAAAAATCTATTCCTTTGAAAGGTCATCACTTACCTGGTCTAGTGGAAGATTTTGCTAATGGAGCTTATCAAGAATCTCCAGAAAATTATTTAGCCTTACTTTTTCTTCCTATCGCCTGTCATTATTACCGCTTACCCAACTTTTTATCTGGCTTAGTAATTCTCTCAGTCAGCAACCTAAAAGCATGGGTAAAACGACGAAAAGCCTATGCAGCAAAGACAGTCACTAAACTCAAACCTTATGGAGAATTTCGGGCTAATGGTGCAGGGGAATCTGCTCTAAGATTTCTTTTGCAGGAAAAACTCATTGAGGATGCCAAAGATTTTAAGGTTGATTACTGTGAGGTTTATCGCCTTGGTAAACAGCCTTGGGACGGCAATCAATCCTATTTAAAACAGGAGGTTTATCGGGTTCATGCTAACGATGAATTACTTGAGCTTTATCGGGAAGCTTGGGGACTTTTTCCTAGTGTGGTTCGCGAAACTGACAAGGGGGAAACATGGCTCGCCCATTCTAAAGTTTTGCCTTGGATTGCCGATAACTTAATCAAGGGCGATCGCTGGTATCAGGGATTTTTTGAATTCCGTAAAGCTAATGAAATTTATGAACGTACAGGATTAGTCAAGATGACCAAAATTGAAAACGCACTGACATCACAAGAACAAATTTTCTTTGATGCGATTCAGGGAGGGTTTAGTACTTTTTTGCGAGGACAGATTGAACAGGCTACAAAACAAGGCCGCAAGCTTGATTATGCCCAAGTTACCAAAAAGGTCATCTATCGTTTTCAACGTCCGAGCACTCAACAGGAATTTGCTTCGGCGGTCGTGGATTTTCTCAGTCAATTTCGTAGTAGGGCAGCACGAGGTTCGGGTTCCGAGATTTATCTCTGGCTTCACCGCGATCGCCAATGGAAACAAGCCCGTGATTTAGCACTTTTGGCGATCGCCACCTATGAGGGCAAAAACAAACAAGGTGAAACGGAAGTGCCGGAGGAGATTTTGGATCAAACTCTCTCTGAAGCAGAAACCAACGAATCCTTTGAACTCACTCTCTAAACCATTTATACAATCATCACTGAAAAATTAAGGAAAATAATTATGTCTCAACATCTTTTTGCCACTATCGTCACCCCCACTGCTGTTGCTGCGAATAACCGGGGGGAGGGCGATGGTAGTACATTATCCACGCTTCAAAAAATCACCCGTGGTTATGACCAATACACCACTGTCAGTGCGGAGGCGATCCGGTGGGCATATCGAGAATATTTTCAGTACCATCATGGGGATGAAACCAACCGCAGTTTTGACCCGGACAAAGATATTTACGAGTTTCAGACTGAGAAGTTTAATGCCGAGACATTCATTGACGATGACCTTTTTGGGTACATGGATGCCAAGAAAGGAGCGAAAAATGAGAATGCGACAACTAAACGCCGAGGTGCTTTAGAAATTAGTCGGGCAATCAGCCTTGATCCCTATTGGGGAGATGTGGCTTTTGGTTCCAAGGGTGGCGAGAAAAATAAAACTTCCATCCATCAAACGGAAGTCCATTGCACAGCCTATCAATACACCCTTGCGGTTACACCGGGACATTTAAAAAAAATTGAGCGGGTAAATTATCTCCTCGATGCCATGCCTTCCATTCGCCATGTGGGTGGTAATCATTCCCGATTCCTATTTGAGTTTCGTCCTGAGTCGATTATCCTGCGGGTCACAGAAGATCCGAGTCCTTGGATTATGGGCTGCTTTGAACGGGTCAGTGAATCTATTGGTTGTCCCAAATTAGTGCGCCTTGTAGAGGTCAATGATATTCCTGCCAATGAGTTAATCGTTGCGGGGGAAATTGCGGATACGCCCTACGGTCAACAGCTTAAGGAATTGGGCGTAAATGTTTGTCGCGGTGTAAAAGAGGCGATCGCCCTCACAAAGGAATCTTTGCAGATTAAGCTAGAGGCATAATTTGGGAGAACAACCGATGCTGATCCAAAAAATTATCGATGAACTCCATGAAATTCCTGAGGATAAACTGAATCAGGTCTATGAACTCATTCATTATTTTCAGTTGGGGCTCAAACAAGAGCAAATAAGCATTCCATCAAACGATACAGTCCAAACTTGGTCACAGGGAAATCCTCTCAAAAATACGATTATTGCCGAAGAGGATATTGTGAGCCCGATTGATGTTGCTTGGGATGCCCAAACATGATCATCCTAGATACCCATGTCTGGATCTGGTGGATGACCGAATCACCAAAATTATCTAGTCCAGCAGCAGCGGCGATCGCCGAATATTCCATCATTGGCATACCCAGTATTTCTTGTTGGGAAATAGCAATGTTAGTCGCGAAAAATCGTCTTACTTTCTCGATGGATGTTCAAACTTGGCTGAAATTATCCTTAGAACATCCCAAAATTCGGCTTTTACCCCTCAGCCCAGAAATTGCGGTGCTTTCCACCCGCTTACCTAAAAATTTTCACAGTGATCCAGCGGATCGACTCATTGTTGCAACCTGTTTAACCTACCAAACTTCTCTGGTGTCCAAAGATTCTCTAAGTCAACAATGGGGACAGTTAGAAGTGATTTGGTAATTTTTGAGATGAAAAAATAATGGAAATACTTTATTTAGAGTGCCCCTGTACCAGTTTCCCTCGAAGCTTTGCACGGGACTACAAAGAAACCTATCTCTACCCACCACCATCAACGATCTATGGCTTTCTATTATCCCTAGTCGGTGAGGAAGATTTAACCGCCCATCTAGGGGTAAAAATTGCCATTGGTCTCATTGGTGATGCACCAACCGTCTCTCGCATTGTTCGCAAACAACGTCACCACAAATTTAGTAAAACTCACATGGGAACCTATCCCAGCAGTAAATTTTCTAAGCCGAATCATCAGGAATTACTGACAGATTTAAAGGTTGCCCTGCGGCTAGATTCCGCTGAAGAAACAGCTAA
>Ga0213835_100344_pt1 | contig 48933 bp, 47 predicted proteins | sample SWPATP01_FD_160576 | JGI IMG/M metagenome (GOLD analysis project Ga0213835, IMG submission 160576) | Coastal seawater microbial communities from Marineland, Florida, United States - SWPA TP0 #1 | ecosystem: Environmental > Aquatic > Marine > Coastal | place: USA: Florida | collected 2016-08-05
AACTAGGAGCCGTATGAGGTGAAAGTCTCAAGTACGGTTTTGAATGGGAGGGGTAGACCGTGAGGTCTATCTCGACCCCTAATTAATCTCCTAATACAAGATAATTATCTTGATTATCAGGGTCTGACAGTGCTTTGATAGTGATACCGTCTTCGGTTACAAATGGTTTAGTTAGATTAACGGCCGCAGCTATTTGAGTTGGCCTCAGTCCGTAGATTACTGCCATACCCGTCACCCATAACCAGCTATGCCTTGTTGATTGATGTTGAGGGTTTTTAATGGTATAGGCTTCTTGTTTGGTGTTAAACCACCAATCCTTAAATACATCAACAGCTATCCGTTGTTTCTTTATGAATTGCGTTTGTTTGGGGTTAATAGGTTCAAGCTGTTTAAGCCAGTGTTCTTTGTTAGGTGATTTCTTAGCTATGGCTTTTAAGATGTAGTAACGTTCCTTGAAAGTTTTGGAGCCTATTAATCGCTCTCCATTCTGCAAGGGAATATATAGCATAGCCTTGAAACTCTCCCAGCTAGGATATTCATCCCAGTTAGGGAACAACCTGAAATATACTCCTTTAGTAGACTCGTAAGACGCTAAGTCGCTAGCGATATCGCGGGAACGCGGTCTTCCTGTGTTGCGGTTGTAACCCGCAAAATACTCATCCTCAATTTGTTTAAAGATGTCCCGGTAAGTTATCAGATTATCCTCAATCTGGTTCTTTCCTAAGATAGTCGCATCGTACCAATCCCAGAACTCACTAGCGCTGCTGATAGTTCCCAGGGCTTCAGATACCAACTTAGCTTTCTTAACGCAGTCTATCACCCCTTCTGGAGTACACTCAAGGTTAGCCGTTTTGGGTAGTCGTTTTCCGGTAGGTGGCTGCTTAAACTGCAATAGCAAATTATACTTAGTCCCGGACTTTTGTAACTTGAGTGTCACTCCTTTGGGACATTCCCCCTTAAACTCCTGATAGGCTTTCAAGAATCTAGCATAGCCCCCCTCATAGTTACCCTTTCCCCCTACTGTAGGGGTATTGATATCGTTACTCATTTTTTACTCACTTGTTATCCTGCTATGGTTTTGAGTAACACCTAAGTAACGGTAGAATAGGGGTTACAGCTTATGGGTTAGGAAACTCTCCGTGGTGGTGGACTTGGGCGTTGGGGAGGCTACCATCTCCATATATTCACAGTTGGGTAGTGAGAATCAATATATAAATCATCTGTATTTTCACGCAATTAAATCAGCCAGTAATTTCACTAATAAAAATGTTCCCTCTTTACAGAAACTTTACCGTAATTCCACTCACTGCGGTAGCAACCTTTACATAAACCCAGTTATGTTGAGAAGGCAAAGGATGAAAAAAAGTTAGCGGGGTTTGGGTTATGAAATTTAATTATACCAAAACATTAGTCGGAAGTGCGATCGCTGCCACCTGCATGATCGCCGCCACTGCTACCACCGCCACTGCTGGACAGTTTCACAATGGCTGGAACTATGCAATTGATGCCATTGGCGACGGTTCCGGTGGTGCCCAATATGATATCTACGGTATGGCAACCATGGAAACCTCCGATACTATATGGGTTGCCTTAACTGGTGGTACACCATTGGCGGGAGTTAACACTAGAGATGCCAGAAGTGGTGTAATTGGTTGGGGTGACTTGTTCTTCAATTTCACCGGAGATGATTTCCTCACCGCCAGCCAAAATAACGCTCTCTTTGGTGTGCGTTTTGCCGAAACTAATGATTCTGGCGCATCCCAGTTAGGTGTCTATAGTGATGTTCGCGCTCAAAGTGTGACTAGCATTAATAACGGATACAACAGCCTGCAACACTACTACAACTCTGGGTATTATCGCGAGAACACCATGGGTACTGACATCGCCACCAGACAGGAGGCTTACGACTATTTCGGTCAAAGAACTTCTATCGATAACGTGATCGCCTCTGGTAACTTGGTTGGTGGTATTAATATGCACTCCCAACAGGAATTGTTAAATGCTGGCTTAGATTTTGCTAACTTTAACCGAGCGGGAACCCATACCTTTGGTTTCAGCTTCGATAAGTCTTTGATTGGTAGTGGTGACTATTTAGCCAGCCTATTCCTAGAATGTGGTAATGATGGTGTAGCCTTGGCGGGGGCCTCTGTCCCTGAACCCGGTACTCTTGCTGGTTTAGCTTTGCTGGGTGTGACTTTCATGGGTAGCAAAGTCCGCAAGGGTCAAAAAGCCTAATCAATGTCAAAATTAAATGGAGTGCGAAATCGAGTGCGATCGCCATTGAAGCCCCTCGCCCTTTTTGGGAGAGGGGTTTGACGTGAGAAGTCTCAGATCAGATTTAGTCGATCGCATCGGGTTCATTTTCAGGTAAGGTTTGTAACTGGGCGATCGCTTTCTCCAGTAACTCAGCGATGGCTAACCGATATTTTGCCTTGTTCACTGAGATTAACTGAAAATTAATGCACCACGTTGATTGGCTAATTGTCCTAGTTTACCTAATCTTGACCATGGCGATGGGACTCTACCTGTCGCGGAAAGGGTCCAAAAGTTTGGCGGATTTCTTTGTTTCTGGCCGATCGCTTCCTTGGTGGTTAGCTGGTATCAGTATGGCTGCTACTACCTTTTCCATCGATACCCCCCTCTATATTACCGGAGTTGTCGCTAACCGGGGAATTGCCGGAAACTGGGAATGGTGGACTTTTGGCATCTCCCACGTGATTATGATCTACATTTTTGCCAAAATGTGGCGGCGATCGGAAGTTCTCACGGATGCGGAATTGACAGAATTACGCTATGGCGGTGATATGGGCGCAATTTTGCGGGGCGTGAAGGCGTTTATTTTTGCCATCCCCATGAATTGTATTGCGATCGGTTATGCCATGTTAGCCATGGTTAAAGTAGTTGATGCTTTGGAAATTTGGCAAAGTTTGGGCATTGAGGCGGGAGACAATAACCTTAAACTTTTTAGTGTGGTTGGGGTCAGTATTTTTGTATTGATTTATGCCGGTTTGGCTGGACTTTGGGGAGTGGTAGCCACGGACTTTTTCCAGTTTTTTCTGGCATTATTCGGGGCGATAATTGTCGCATATTTTGCCCTGGGAAGTGTCGGGGGGATTCATTCCCTAGTTGAACAGGTGCCGATCGCTTATCCTGACCAAGATATTTTGTCTCTACTTCCCGTTAATTTTGGTGGCGGCGAGGGTTGGATTAGTTTTAGTAAAACGGCGGGAATTACCGCCAGTACATTTTTTGCTTATATCTTTCTTCAGTGGTGGTCTTGGCGACGCAGTGACGGCGGCGGGGAATTTGTCCAACGATTTGCAGCCGCCAAAAATGAGGCCGACGCAGAAAAGGCGGCTTGGACTTTTAATATTATGCACTATGTAATCAGAACCTGGCCTTGGATTTTGGTGGCTTTGGCTTCTGTGGTGCTTTATCCTGATTTGGCTGATAAGGAATTAGGCTATCCTAAGTTAATGTTAGACTTCCTCCCCGTGGGAATTTTGGGGATGGTGGTTGCTTCCTTATTGGCGGCGTTTATGAGTACGGTTTCCACCTCGATTAATTGGGGTGCATCGTTTATTACCAATGACCTCTATTTGCGCTTTGTCAAGCCCACAGCCACTCAAACTGAGTTGGTATTGGTGGGGAGGTTATCATCCGTTTTAGTGACCGTTTTAGGGGCGATAGCTGCCTTTTTAGCCACCGATGTAGCCACAGTTTTTCGCCTGGTGATTGCCATTGGTACCGGGTCGGGTTTAGTGTTGATATTGCGGTGGTTTTGGTGGCGGGTAAATGCGGCGGCGGAATTAAGTGCGATCGTGGGTAGTTTCTTGGTGGGAATGGTCACGAGTCTTTCCCCTTGGTTCAAAATTGAAGACTTTGGTTGGCGGATTATTTTTATTACCATTAGCGTCACTTGTTTATGGGTAATTGTGTTATTATTCACCCCCCCAGAGTCGGAAACTACCCTAGAAACATTTTATCAAAAAGTGCGACCAGGCGGACCAGGTTGGAGTCGGGAAAGGATGAAAACTGGTTTATTTCCTGCCCAGGATTTAGGCTTAGATTTACAACGGGTTTTAGCCTCTATATTTTTATTGCTGGGGTTACTATTGGCGACGGGAGGATTTCTACTCCTACAACAGGCGATCGCTTGGATATCACTAATTGTGGCGGTTGTCGGTGGTGTCTGGTTACGACATTTATCAAAGCTGAAAATTCAACCGACACCTAGACCGGGATTAGATGATCAAATTTAAACTCAGGGCTAGTAATGGTGTTATACGCCTATAAATGACTGCTATAATAATGCTGATCAAATATGGCAGTTATAATTCTCATGAGTGCAAATTCTACCAATACCGGAGCCGATGCTATTGATGTGGCGATCGCCCAAGGAACCGATTTTGATGGGAGTCCCATTCCCCCGGAAAAGCTGGAACTATATCATAAAGTGATGGCTTTGGAAGGACAGCGCCAGCGCAGTGGGGTTAGTAATACTATGCGATCGCGCATCGTCCGCATTGGAGCCAAACATATCGCCCAGTCGGAACTAAACCAGATGCTAGAAGCGGCAGGTTTTGCACCCCTAAAAGATAAAGAAATCGAGTTTTATTATAACAAATAACCCTCGGATTTGTTGGCGGCTCATTTCTAATCGCCATGGCTTGACCATTAAATATCCGGTTGGGCTATGGCGATATTAACTGAATCTTTAATTATGCCATATTCCAGAACTTTTGTGAATGGGTCAAACCGATGAAAATTCAATCGATTAACTTGCAGTATTTTAAAAAATTTCGGAACCTGGTGTTAGATTTTACGGACTCGGAAACCGGATTAGCAAAAGATTTGATTGTTTTGATCGGAATAAATGGTGCTGGCAAAACCAGCATTTTACAAGCTCTAGCAGCAACTTTAGGGATGGCAACGGGTCGGATCAATCACTTTCATGACTTAAAATGGCTGGGATTTAACTATGAATTATTAGGGAGTAATTGGGGAAAGTTTGAGCCAGGGGTTGCCGTGAAAGTACAATTTTCATCTCAGGAAATTAAGGCGATTCAAGAGTTTTATCAAAATCTGGAAGGCTCTGGTTATTCTCATGCTCCGGCTCAAGAAAATGTGGTAACTATTAAATGGCGAGATGGACGAGTTCAGGCTGAGACAGCGGCTGAACTTTTTCAATTTAAGGGTAGAGAATATGCCAGAAAATTGGTACGTTCCCACGGATTTAATGTCTTCGAGCGAGTGGGTACAGTGCTGTGGTACACAGAACAAAGAACTTCAACTAGCTTGACTACTGAAGATCCAGATAAAACAGTTGAAATTACCGATGATATTCTGCGTGATCGTTTATCTAAGTGGCGACAGTTTCATCAAGATATTGAATCGGGTAAAATCAAAAATTTACGACCAGGACAAAGAGATTTATATGGAGATCTCGAACGTGCTTATCAAGCTATTTTTCCCGAACGGAGTTTTGAGGGTCCTGTGCTACGAGAGGGAGTAGATGACATTTTAAGTGAGCCTTGGTTTTACCTGTATGATGGTAAGAATCAGTACGAAATTTCGGAAATGTCGGGAGGAGAGCGATCGACTTTTCCCATGTTGGTAGATTTTGCTAGTTGGAATATTCATAATTCAGTGATTTTAATTGATGAAATTGAACTGCATTTACATCCGCCTATGCAACAAGCATTACTGAGATCTTTGCCGAAACTTGGGAAAAACAATCAATTTATAATTACTACTCATTCTGATTATATAGAGCAGCTAGTCCCCGATGCACATATTATCAGAGTCGAGATATAGTTATGAGTGTAATTAGTGGTGGAAAAACTATTTTTTGCGAGGGGAAGGAAAGCAGCTTAGATTATCGTTTCCTCAATCGATTAGTTGAGGATATATCAGGCGATCGCCCCACGATTGTACCCACGGGTGGAAAGTTTGGATTTTCCATCTTTGCACAGGCTTACTTCGGACAAAATCAAACCACAAATCCACCATATATATATTGTCTTTCGCGATCGGGATTTTGATCAGCAACCGACTCCCCAGACCCAACTGCTTTCACTGCGCCATAAAAGGGGTAAAGTATCGGCATACTTGACTTACAGATCTTGTCTGGAAAATTATCTATTGAATGCAGATTTAATTGATAAATATTGGCAGGAAAAGTATCAGGAAAAAATAGAAAATCCTTCCTCAAAATGGAGTTATAATAACTCACCGGGAATAGATAACATTTCCGAATGGATTGAAACCAGTGCTAGAAATATACAAGATTATCAAGCTGTGCGATGGTCTTTAGGTGAGTTATTAGCTGGTAGTAGCGCCCGCGAAACACTGAAAACAACCTGGACAGGAGGCAGTGGCACTCTTCCGAATTCATTAGTTTTACAGGAGTGTAAAATTAGTGCCTTAGAAATGATTAACAAATTTCGACAAGCTGTTGATACAGTGACATCGGAGCATTTGGAAATATATCTGACAAATTATCAAGAAAAATTTAGTGATGAAGAATTTTGGAATCGCCAGCAATACTTAATTTGGTTTCACGGAAAAGATCTGATCAAACAAATGCAGAGACAGGAGAATAGATACCCTCCTTTAAAACAATTTTTAGATTGGGGAATTACTAGAATAAATATTAATCAATATCCTGATCTATTGGAGTTGAAAAATAAAATTGAGTCCCTTTAGTTGGAAGTGGCGATCGCCTTTTAATTGACAATCGCCTAAACTGCTGCGAGGTTATGGAAACTCCCGGTTAAACTACTTACAATTAACGTTGGGGAGTCATTTTAACTAACTGGATAAATTCGGATCGATAGCCGTGTAAATCAACTCCTTTGGATGATTCTGCTAATTGTAAGACTTGTTGAAAACTGGAATTTCCACGATATTGGGAGTTTCTTAACAGCATCCCAAACTCAGCCACAGCCGCCGCAAATCTGAAATTATCCGAGGTTTGATTCAGGGGAAGACTACGGTTAATTATGGGTTGTTCAATTAACCGGGATGCCGTCTCTGTTGGGGGTTTATAACGTAGTTTCAACCTCATTAATTCATTGCTATTATAGGCTTCTGAACTGACGACATTTTGCTGATAAGTTAACTGATCCACCGCCGGTAAATTTACATCTGATTCTACACCAACGGGGATAATTTCATAAAGGGCTGTTACGGAATGTCCCGCCCCAATTTCTCCCGCATCTTTGGTGTCATCATGAAAGTCCTGATTTTCCAGGCGGCGATTTTCATAGCCAATTAACCGATATGCTTGGACTTGGGCGGGGTTAAACTCTACTTGAATTTTCACATCTTGAGCGATGGTAAATAGGGTTCCGGTTAATTCGGTAGACATCACTTTTTTGGCTTCCATTAGGTTGTCTATATAGGCATAGTTACCATTGCCATGATTCGATAGTTTCTCCATTTTGGAGTCTTTATAGTTCCCCATACCGAAGCCTAACACGGTTAAATAAATACCGCGATCGCGATAAGATTCAATCAACCGCACCAATTCCGCATCACTGGATACACCCACATTAAAATCGCCATCAGTAGCCAGAATTACCCGATTATTTTTGCCTTCACTTAGCATCCTGGTTGCTAACTCATAGGCTAATTTAATACCTTCACCGCCAGCGGTTGAACCTTGGGCTTGTAAGCCATCTATGGCGGCGATAATTTTCTGTTTTTCATTACCAGGGGTAGGAGGTAAAACTACACCAGCCGCCCCCGCATAAACAGCGATCGCCACAGTATCCTGTTCGCTGAGTTGGTCAACTAATAACTTAAATCCTTCCTTCAATAGGGGTAGTCTATTGGGCTGATTCATCGAACCAGATACATCCAATAAAAATACCAAATTACTAGGGGGTAATTCTTCGATCGCTAAAGTTTTACCCTGTAACCCAATATGAACTAATTGATGTTGCGGGTTCCAAGGGGCTGAGGATACTTCTGTGGTAACTGAAAAGGGTTCTTCGCCTTGGGGTTGAGGATAATCGTAGGAAAAATAATTAATCAATTCCTCAATTCGGACTGCATCAATGGGCGGACGTTGACGCTGGTTAATAAAGCGGCGTACATTACTATAGGATGCTGTATCAACATCAATCGAGAAAGTAGACAGAGGATTAGCTGCTACTAATTGAAAGTTATTTTCATCAATTAAATCATAGGTTTCTGTGTTGGGAATTTCGGCCTCAAATTCTAAGGCTATTGGTGGCGGTGCCGCTGGTGTTAAACCTGCATCTAAATGGGTTTCCCCTACGGGAGGGGTAGCTAACTCCCGTGGAGGAGACTGTAAGGATCTATTATAGGCATCATCACAGCAGGCAATTAGCAATACTGGTATCAAGCTAATTCCGACTAGCCAAGGTGAAGATTTGCGAGTAATCATTTTGCTGTCATCCTCACTAATTATTAGAGGTTGATAATCAGGCTTAAACCAGCATTACCTAGGGAATTTCACCAGTCAAGGACGAGGTACAGAAGTGGGATTTAGGAGAAACATGGCTCCTTGTTTAGCAATTTCCTCAGATAGATGAATTTGTTTAATGCTGACTAAACCTTCCTGAACGAACATATCCCGCAGCATAGCTTTTTCCCCACTATTAAAAACCTTCTCATAGTAGACTTCCTTAATCCCTGTGGAAATAATCAATTTCAGGCAATAAATACAGGGTTCTAGGGTGACATAAATACTGGCACCAGCGCAGCAAATACCATGTTTGGCGGCTTGAGCGATCGCATTAGCTTCAGCATGAACCGCCCGCGAAGGTAGGGTTTTACTAGCATCACAACTACTAAGTCCAGGATAACAAAAACCCTGGGTAGTACAGTGAACCGAACCGGAGGGGGAACCATTATAACCAGTTGCGAGAATTTGCCTATCTTTGACAATTACCGCCCCCACTGGGAAAGCCAAACAGGTTGATCGGGTGGCTGCTAGTTTAGCAAACATCAAAAAATACTCATCCCAGCTAGGTCTGATGGGGGGTTGGTAATTGGGTGCGATATCTTCCATAACATTAAACCCCGAAACCTGTCGATCCAAATCCATTATAACCCCTAAAGGTTGAATTGAGTTGTTCTACGGCTTCAACTTCAACCCGTACAATTGGCGAGATCACCATCTGGGCGATTTTCATGCCTATTTGTACTTGGAATGAGGTATTGCCATGATTAATCAAGATCACGCCAATTTCTCCCCTATATCCGCCGTCAATAGTTCCGGGACTATTTAAGACTGTGATTTGGTGTTTGAGGGCTAAACCGCTGCGAGGACGGACTTGGGCTTCGGTGTTGGGGGGAAGAGCGATCGCTATTCCGGTGCGGACTAAATGACTTTTACCGGGGGGTATTTCTATATTTTCAACTGAGAATAAATCCAGCCCGGCATCATCTTCATGGGCATATTTAGGCAAAATTGCTGATGGTTTTAGTTGTTGAACTTGGAGTTTCATGATGGCTATATTTTCCGAGAGTTTAAGTGATTTTTTCCCCAAGTCTTGGGGGTGTTGATTTTACCGGATTAATTAGGGGGCGAGTCGGCTTTTACCGAGGCGATTTTTTTGATACCATTGGGCAATGGCTGGAGTCCATTCTTGGACATGGGGCCACATCAAATCACAGAGTTTTTGGATTTCTAGTTGAGCGTCTTTTTTATAGCGCAAATCCAGAAAATGTAGAAGCGATCGCAGATTGAAACTAACCACAAAATGCTGTCGGTAGTCAAAGGGAATTTTTCCCCTGGCGTGTTCTTCTGACAAACCATTATCTAAATCGGCTTTATAGCGTTTTGCTGCTTCTAAACACCAGTCTAAATCGGCTTGTCGCTGTTGGGGGGAATAATAGTATTTTTTTCCTTGGCGATCGCTATAGTATCCGACCGGACGCAAATAAAAGATATCTTCCAAGTCTTTTTTGTTTTCGGCAAGTTCGAGGATCTGATTTCCTGTGTACCGATAAGAATTGTGAACCACAATCCCATTAGCCACGAAATTATGCCAGGGTCCATCAACCTCCAGATCATAAGTCATTTGTTTTCCCAGATATTCAATGTGAGTGACTTTGACCGGATGTGCTTTTAAACTTTTAACTTCTCCTCTGGGTTGGTAAAACTTAGCCAATTCAGGATTTTGATTGGGCTGATTAAATTGTGCAACTTCCCCCAGCCGAGGATTTACCCAGAAACTTTTAGGGGTATAAATAGCATCATTTATCCACACTCCATTACACATCAACTGACAATTTTGGGTGGTCGCCAAAACTTGGTGATTTTCGTCAATGATTAAACCCAAAGCATCGCCCATGGTCTGCCAACCTGCACTGGTTAAGAGACGGTGATTGACGGTACAATCTAGGGTTTTTCCATCGGCAAGGGTCAGCTGATAGACGGGTTGCAAACCACTACACATCACATTATTGACATGACCGATTTGGAAAGTTCCGGTTTCCTCATTCAGAACTCGCAGGGACATTTTTTGAATCCGTTTCTTCCCATGGCGGCGGTATTCTCCGGGTGGTTGGTTGTGGCGATCGATAATTTGGCGAGTCCGAATCGCTTTTTCTCCATTTTCCCAAACATCATATAAATCGGCAATTTTTATTTTTCTCAAACTCCCACTGGCTTTAATAAAGGTGACTTCTGTATCACCGGCTAAACATTGGACATCGAAGGAAATTCCCACGCGATGAGTACGTGCTTGCTGCATCACACTATGGGGAAAATAGCCACAGTTAAATGTGATGCTAGGATGTTCTAAGGGGCCGTAGTGTCCACGCTCCCCTGCTAGTAGACGCTTAACAATTATCTCCCCCGCTTCTAATTCTGACGGCCAATGGCTTCTACCATCAAAAACAAACTTGTCTGTATAGTCCTGGTGCATCGCTGCATAAATTACCTGTTGCGGGTTGTGGGTTTTAGCAATGACTTCAACTCGGAACCGATCCATTATGATTAAAAAAAACGCCTCTATCTATTAAACCCTAGAATGGCAACTATGCAGTTATCAAAACGATTTACCCAGGCTTTGACCTACGCGACAGAATTACACGCTAATCAGGTTCGCAAGGGGTCTGGGGTTCCCTATGTGGCGCATTTGTTGGGGGTGGCGAGTTTGGCTTTAGAATATGGGGCTGATGAGGATGAAGCGATCGCCGCCTTACTTCATGATGCGATCGAAGACCAAGGGGGAGTGGAGACGGAAAAAGAAATCCGGCGCAAATTTGGCGATCGGGTCACAGAAATTGTCAAAGGCTGTACAGATAACCATCAGACTCCATCACCACCTTGGCGGGAACGTAAACAGGCTTATATTGCACATATTCCCACGGCTTCGGCTTCTGTGCAGTTAGTGTCTGCTTGCGACAAACTTTACAACGCCCGTTCGATTTTAAAGGATTATCGAGAAATTGGAGATAAGTTATGGGATCGCTTTAGTGGGAAGCGGGACGGCACGCTGTGGTATTATCGATCTTTAATAACTGCTTTTGGTACTGGGGGACTAACGCCCTTGGTAGATGAATTAGATCGGGTGGTTTCAGAACTTGAACGGCTAGTTAAAGCAAATTAAACCCTAATTTACTGGAAAGCTAATGGCAACTGTTCGTTTAGAAAATATTACCCGTAGTTATGATAGCGCTACGGCGATTGAGGGGATTAGCCTAAATATTCCTGATGGTCAGTTTTGGGTGTTGGTGGGACCTTCGGGCTGCGGTAAATCAACGATTTTGCGGACAATTGCGGGGTTAGAAAAAGCTACCAGTGGCGATATTTATATAGGCGATCGCTTAGTTAATGACATTATGGCACGCGATCGCAATGTGGCTATGGTATTTCAGAATTACGCCCTTTATCCTCATTTGACGGTTGCAGAAAACCTGGCTTTTGGTTTAAAAATGCGGGGGACTGATAGGGCTAAGATAGACCAACGGATTCAGGAAGTAGCGCGATCGCTATCTATTGAACATCTGTTAAGCCGCAAACCTAAACAATTGTCGGGGGGTCAACAGCAACGGGTGGCTTTAGGTAGGGCGATCGCTAGGGAACCTGATGTGTTTCTTTTAGATGAACCTTTATCTAATTTAGACGCACAATTACGAGACGATACGCGCGCGGAACTTAAGCAACTTCACCAGCGCCTAGGAATTACCACAATTTATGTGACTCATGATCAGGTCGAGGCTATGACCTTAGCCGATCGCATTGTGATTTTAGAACAAGGTCGTATTCAACAGGTCGGGACTCCTCAACAGGTTTACAGTAAGCCTGCTAATAGGATGGTTGCCACTTTTTTGGGTAATCCCCCCATGAATATTATCCCGGCTACCTATGGTAATAGTTTATTTTGGGTGGGGAGTCAATCGGTGGCTTGTCCGATGGTTATTCGGGAGAAAATACACCCCGAAGAAGGACAGAGATTTGAGTTAGGAATTAGACCGGAACATTTGCAATTGAACCTCAGCGAGTCGGAAACTGATCCGGTTGAACAAGATGTTTGGGCTTTGGATAAAGTCCCTCTGGAATTAGAAGTTAGTGTGGTTGAACCCCTAGGACGGGAAACTTTAGTTAGGGCTACCTGGCCATCGGATGATCAGAAAACTGTGCAGGGAAACATATTGCAATTGATGGCTTCCCCCAGTGTGCGTGTGCGTCCTGGCGATCGCATTCCAGTTACCCTAGATTTAAACTATTTAATGATTTTTGACCCGGCTACTGGGAAAGTTTTATAATCAATGCTCAATTAACTGTGGGTTCAGCGACCACTAGAGGCGATCGACCTCAAATTGCCGTTGCTATAATGGTTAAATATCGACCATACTCAAACCAACGGAGAAATTTTTTATGGATACTCAGAAAATTATCAACAATCCTGAATCGAATCGGGAAGCTCATCAGGTTTCGATTCAACAACAATTCCATCAAGAAATTGAACAAACCCCCGATGAAATCTTAGCGATCGCTTTAGAATTTCTACTATTTCTGAAGTCTCGCGCCTCGGATTCATCAACGGAAAAAACAACAAAGGACGCATCAGAAACATCTAACAAAGTGCCTCAATTACCTTATCGTCAAGGGTCGGGAAAATCTCTAGTAGATTACCAAGGAGAATGGGTAGGAGATGATTTTGAAGAATGTCTGCAACTGGTTTTTGATAGCCGTAGCCAGGTCAATTTATCCAACCATCAGCCATTTTAAAGTATGTATTTACTAGACACGAATCATTGTAGTTATCTAATCAGAAAAGAAGCGACCGTATGGGAAAAGGCGCTGGCGATCGGTACAGAAAACTTGGCAACTTGTGTGATTGTTCAGGGGGAACTTATTTTTATGGCTGAAAAGTCGGCACAAAATACACAAAACTTAGCTAATGTCAATAATTTTCTACAATACTTGCGGATTTATCTGACTGATGAAACGACAGCGGTTATTTATGGGCAAATTAAAGCAGCGGTATTCGAGCAGTTTGCTCCGAAAGAAAAAAGCCAAAGACGAAAAACTAAAATTACAGATATTGGTTTTGATGATAATGACCTATGGATTGCTTCAATTGCATGGCAACACAATCTGATTTTAGTTTCAGCAGATAGTGACTTTCAACGAATCCAAAGGGTGCGCGATTTGACTGTGGAAAGTTGGTACAGACCAACTAACTAAACTTCAGGCGATCGCCTGCTCTATGTGGTCGGCTTAACCCTACTAAAATCGACCATTAGGCGGCTAAAATAAGACGCTGTAAATAGGGAATTATGACCAGTATATTTACCTCAAAAACTGCCCAAATGATGATGGGGGAATGACCAAGCTATAACTTACCTGATGCCCTTTTTTGGTGAGGCTACTTAGTCAAAATAACCTCATCCCAACTTGGCTTATATCTGATGGAATAAGTTGGGCGTAGCCAGCACAGATTATCCACAGTGAAAACCTAACTAATTCGTGATATTTTTGATAAGATTATCACCAATCAAAGAGTTAGTGATTATCCGGTCAATTCCTACATCTACTAATCTCTCAAATTCGTTAATATTGTCTACCGTCCAGACTACTATATCAACTCCTTTATCGCGAGTTTCCTTGATGATACTAGGTTGGTCTAATATCACTTGATATTGACTACTCAAAATTGCATTACCAGCGGCTTGGGCTTTGCTAATTTGCTCCGGTAGTTGGGACTCATTTACTACAAAATATCCCAGTTTTATTTGGGGTTCTGACTGGCGACATTGCCATAGTAAATCTTCATCAAAGGATGTTAAAATAGTGCGATCGCCTAAATTAGCTTCCCGGATGAGACCCAGAAGGGTTTTGATTTCTATATCCGACCATATAGCATGGGGTTTAATATCAAAATACAGCCATCCCTTAATCAATTTTAGGGCTGCTAAGGCCTCCTCTAAGGTGGGGATACGTTCTCCCCTATAAGACTCCCCAAACCACGCCCCAGCGTCTAATTCTTTCAGTTCGGAAATTGTTTTTTCGCGGATAGTTCCGGCGGTTCCAGTAATCCGATTTAGGCTTTTGTCATGAAAAACCACAGGGACACTATCGGCGGTAATCTGTACATCAAATTCTATGGAATTTGCTTGGTTGTAAATGGCGGCAAGTAAGGCGTTTAAGGTATTTTCCGGGGCGATACTAGAAAATCCTCGATGGGCAATTATTTCTACACTCAAGGTGATATCCTCATGGTCTAATTGTGCTGGTTTAAAAATTCGGAAATGGTTTGATTGAAAGATTCTGATGCGACTAAAAACGGCCAGTGATTCCCCGGCACTTGTTGAATAGTTAGATTGGTGAGATACTTTTGATAGGGTTTTAATTGCCATTCCATACGATTAACTCCCTTTTCCGGTTGGACTAGCAGGGTCGGTATGGCGATCGCTTCTGTTAATCCTGGAATTTTCATCACTTCTAAAAAGATTTCATTACGGGCGGTAATGCTAAACTTACTCCCCCATTTGCCATCAGGTTTTGCTTCCATGGCGGCGGCAAAAACTTGTTGTTGCTGAGGACTCCAACCCGAAAACTGTCTGAGTTGTTTAGCCTGGTTTTCAGCGGCGGTGAAACTCTCAAAAGGTCCTAGACATTTTAACGAGTCTAATTTACGATAAACTATGGGAAGGGTTAATTTGAGAAACCCAGGCATTTTAGTGATGAAAATAGGATCGACTAAAATCATACAGCGGAAACGTTCTGGGTGTTTTTTGGCCCAAATAGGTAGTAATTTACCCGTCCAAGAATGACCTAAAATGTGGGCGTTTGACCAGTGATGGTGATCCATTAACTCTTCTAGGTCGGCGATCGCCTCATCGAATGTATAACCGTGATCGGGTTTGTCGCTGTCTCCGTGACCTCTCATGTCGGGGGCGATAATATGATAGCGATCGCCCAGATATTCTGCTAAACTTGTCCAAACTAGGGCATGATCGGCTAGTCCATGTAGAAGCAACAACGGCTGTTGACCGTTAGGGTTCCACTCTAAATAGGAAAGTTTCAGGGTTTTTAATTCTAGGGTTTGGCGAGTCGGTGACATAGCAGAAATCACAAATTTTGATTAAGGATTGGGAATTGCCCCTACTGGTGAACAAGATTAATGGTAATCTTAAATGAAATCATCAATTTTGGCAACTAGGCTGACTGCCTAATCTGGGACTGATAATTTGTCGATGATCTAAAATTGACGACAGTTTGGTTATATTTTCGCGCTTTACCCCTAATCACAGCCATGATTCCACCTTCTGAAACCACCACAACTGAACAAGTAAAAAACGCCCTAAAACGTTTTTGGGGTTATGATGATTTTCGCCCCCCTCAGCAGGAAATTGTTGAGGCTATTATCAGGGGTCAAGATGCCTTGATTGTTCTGCCCACTGGAGGCGGTAAATCTATCTGTTTTCAACTGCCAGCGTTATTAAAAAATGGCTTAACCATAATAGTTTCGCCGCTGGTAGCCTTGATGGAAAATCAGGTAAAAGAATTACACGATCGCCATTTAAGTGCCGGTATTATTCATAGTCAAATGTCCCCCAGGCAACGGCGGCACACTTTGCATCAATTGGAAACAAACAGCCTGCGATTGCTCTATTTATCACCGGAAACTTTATTAAGTAAGCCGGTGTGGAATTTAATCAATAAACCCCAGGTTTCTATTAATGGTTTGATTTTAGATGAATGTCACTGTTTAGTTCAATGGGGCGATACATTTAGACCTGATTATCGCCGTTTAGGGGCGGTGCGTCCCACTTTATTAAAACATAAACCACCAGGTAGCAAAATAGCGATCGCTGCCTTTACCGCTACCGCTGATCCCACGGCCCAAAACACTATTAAAACGGTGTTACAGTTACAAGATCCTCAAGAATTTTTACTGAGTCCATATCGAGATAATTTACACCTTAAAATTCGCCGAGTTTTTACTCCCATGGGACGGCGAAAATGCTTGCTAAGTTTGATGAAACAACATCAAAAGCAAACCGGTTTGATTTATGTTCGCACCCGTCGAGATAGTCAAGAATTGACAGCCTGGCTGGAGAAATTTGGCTATAAAACTGCCCCTTATCATGCTGGATTATCGGCGGAAAAAAGGCGCAAAATTGAATCTCAATGGTTAGAAGGCAAGCTGCAATTTGTGGTGTGTACTTCTGCTTTTGGGATGGGAATTAACAAGCCCAATGTCCGGTGGGTGGTTCAGTTTCAACCACCCCTATTACTATCAGAATATATCCAAGAAGTAGGAAGGGCTGGACGAGACGGAAAACCAGCAGAAGCCTTGACTATTCTCTGTGAACCGACGGGCTGGCTGTATCCTGAAGATAGACAAAGGCTGTCGTTTTTACAAGATAATTTTCGCCAACAAATGATGGCCGCTAAACCCTTGATTAAAAAACTTCCCCAAAAAGGCAATTTAGAAACAGTGATCAGTCGTTTTCCCGACAGTGCGATCGCCTTGTCTCTTTTGCATTCTCAGGGAAAATTAGAGTGGGTTGATTTGTTTAATTATCAAATTAAAGATACATCACTATCTTTAACTGAAAATTCTAACACAGTTGCGATTCGCCAAATGACTCGCTATTTTGCTACCCGTGACTGTCGCTGGAAATTTATACTAGAGGCGTTTGGCTTTGGGACAGAAGCACAATCATTTCGCTGTGGTCATTGTGACAACTGCGATCGCCATGGGTCTTAAATTAGTGGCGATCGTCAATCTATTAATGCTATAATTGAAGTTGACACTGTTACCCCAATTTTATGCCATGATTAAAAGTTGGATTAAACGGCATCCTAAGCGCATCTATTTTTCATTTTTTGCCTTGGTCTTCCTAATTAGTTGTTTGGGAATAATAGCTGCGATATGGTCCTCATTGATCGAGAGACGAGATAGAAAAAATGAAAAAGTCGCCAGAGAAGTCTTAACCGACTTACTGCAAAACCAAAGCCAACAGCTTTTTCATTACAATCGATTCACCGACAATTTAGATGCTTTATATCGCACAACATCTGAGGGTAGACCTGGGTATAACTTTGCGATTAATGTTAATGAAAACCTGGTTTTAATTGATGCTATACCTACCAATTCACGTCTGCCTAATTTTGCTGGTGCTGTATTTATTATTCCTGGAGATAACCTCATACAAACAGTGGCGGGAATGTGTAAAAGTCAGGATAAATTATCAGCGCCGATTCAATTATCACGGGGTAACTCTCCCGTGGTTGAATGTCCTGATGATTCCGAGTTAATCATTTCTTTGGCTAGTGCTTTATTGGCAGTTACTGATGAAAATGTTACTCAAAATTTCGGAGGAGTTTGTCTAGTAGATCATTCATCTAATCAGTTGCGTAAACCGCCCAGATCAGATGCGATCGCCCCTCCCAAAACCGGGGAAAACAGAATCCAATGTCCGGCCGGTTCTTCTCTCAAAAAATCTTGGGTGATTCCCGTTAGTCAATAGCCCAGTAACTCAGTATCTTATGCAGTAGATGATGGCTCCAGCATCTCACATATTGTTGTGCCCAAAAGTTGCCTATACCGAAAAGAGAAATGATAGGTTAAACTAGAATATTGTTGTCAAATTCATTAATTATGTCTGCTCTCAATCAACCCCTGATTTATCCTCATACCCGCCAAAGTGATCAAGTAGACGAATATCATGGCATCCAAGTCACTGACCCCTATCGGTGGTTAGAAGATCTGGACTCTGACGAAACCAAGGCTTGGGTAACAGCCCAAAATCAGGTAACATTTGATTACCTCTCCACCATTCCCAGCCGCCAAAAATTAAGCGATCGCTTGACCAAATTATGGAATTATGAAAGATATAGCATCCCCTTTCGACAAGGGAAACGCTATTTTTACTTTAAAAACGACGGCTTACAAAACCAAAGTGTTCTCTATGTAATTGACTCATGGGAAGGCGAACCCAGACTTTTATTAGACCCTAACCAACTATCAGAAGATGGAACCGTTGCCTTATCAGGAATTTCCATTAGTGAAGATGGCAATTTAATCGCCTATGGTCTTTCCGCATCAGGTTCCGACTGGCAAGAATGGAAAGTGATGGATATTAACACCGGAAAACCACTCCAAGATCATCTCAAGTGGATTAAATTTTCCGGTGCATCTTGGACTCACGACCATCAAGGATTCTTTTATAGTCGCTATGATGAACCCAACGAAGAAACTCAATTCGAGGATATTAACTATTACCAAAAACTGTTTTATCATCGCCTAGGAACCCCTCAATCAGAAGATGTTTTAATTTACCAACGTCCTGACCAAAAAGAATGGGGTTTCAATGGATTTGTCACCGAAGATGGTCAATATCTGATTATTTCGGTATGGCAAGGAACCGACCCCAAAAACCTCGTCTTTTATCAGGATTTAACCAAACCTGATAGCCCAGTCGTCGAATTAATATCCGAATTTGAAGCAGAATATAGCTTCATTAATAACCAAGGAGAAATATTTTGGTTTAGGACAGATTTAGATGCCCCAATGGGTCGAGTTATAGCCATTGATATTAACACCGGAAATAGCCATCAAATCATCCCAGAAGCCATAGAAACCCTGGAAGGAGTCAGCACCCTAAATAATCAGTTTGTTGCCCTGTACCTCAAAGATGCCCATTCCCAGGTGAATATTTTTAACCTAGATGGAACTGTAGTCCGGGAAGTAGAGTTGCCGGGTATTGGTTCAGTGGGGGGATTTGATGGTAAACGAGACGACACAGAAACCTTTTATTCCTTTACCAGTTTTACGACTCCTCCCACCATTTATAAGTATAATATAGTCACAGGAGAAAGTCAACTTTATCGACAGCCAACTGTCGATTTTAACCCCGAAGATTACCAGACAAATCAGGTTTTTTATAGCAGTCCTGATGGTACAATGGTTCCCATGTTTATCACCCATAAAAAGGGCTTAAAACTCGACGGGAATAATCCCACAATGCTGTATGGATATGGTGGTTTTGGCATCTCCTTAACCCCTAATTTTTCGGTAAGTCGTTTAGTTTGGATGGAAATGGGAGGTGTGTATGCTGTGGCTAACCTGCGGGGGGGTGGCGAGTATGGTCAACAATGGCATCAAGCCGGGATGAAACTGAAAAAACAAAATGTTTTTGATGACTTTATAGCAGCGGCTGAATGGTTAATTCACCACAATTATACCCAGGTAAATAAACTAGCTATATCCGGTGGTAGTAATGGCGGTTTATTAGTGGGTGCTTGTATTACCCAACGCCCAGAATTGTTTGGGGCGGCACTACCAGCAGTGGCGGTAATGGATATGTTACGCTTCCATAAGTTTACCATTGGCTGGGCTTGGACTTCTGAATATGGTTCCCCTGAAAATCAGGAAGAATTCCAAGTTCTTTATAGTTATTCTCCCCTGCATAATTTACAGCCAGGAACAGCCTATCCTGCTACTTTAATCACCACGGGAGACCATGACGATCGCGTAGTTCCCGCCCACAGTTTTAAGTTTATCTCAGCCTTACAAGCCGCCCACAGTGGCGACAACCCCGTGTTAATTCGGATTGAAACTAAAGCCGGACATGGGGCGGGAAAACCGATGGCTAAAATCATCGAAGAAATTGCTGATCAGTTTGCTTTTTTAGTGCGAGTTTTAGACATTAATTAAAATTCCCACTCAACCAGCCAGTATTATTCGGACTTGGAAACAATCACTTCCACCGGACGCAAAAGGCGATCGCCATATTGAAATCCCCGCCGGACAATTTTGGTGATCGTTTCATTTTCTAGGTCGCCATTAACTTCGCGATCGATAATTTTACACACCTCAAAATCCGGTTTTTTCCCCTGAAAATCAATAGTTATAACCTCTCGTTTTTCTAGGGTATTGAGTAGTTTCTTCTGAATGGTAGCGATTAACTGGGGTAAACGGGCGATCGCTTTTGGATCTGGTTCTGGGTTATTGTGCAAATATTCAATCAAAAAATCCAGAGAATCGACCACTTCTAAAAATTCCAAAAATAGCGTTTCTAGCCGTGCATTTTCCTCCTGTTCTTTCTCCATTAATTCCTGTTGCATTAAAGTTTTTTCTTTAAAAAGCTGACCGATAATTGTTTGGAGTTCGTCACGAAATTTGGCAGTAATTTCCAGTTTGTTTGAATCATTCATCATCTTAAATACTTAAAAATTCAATAAACATTTTTTGCCCCAATTGTTGAGCCACCTCGCCCGATTTTTCCGCGCCAATAGCTGACGAGAGATCATCAAATTCGGAAATCATCTCGAAAACCGGAATCGGTTTTTCAAGTTCCGAGAAATCCTGTCGCTTCAACCGCTGAATGGGTGGTAAAACCGGATGCAAATAATCAGCAATTAAACGTTCTTTTTCATCCATCAAGGCTTTTCTAGCCCTAGCGATTAAATCTGGGGAGTATTTTTTCCGCTTCATTGCCATCGCAAAAGCCTTAGTAATTTCGGCTTTTGATGCCGAAGGAGAAACCTCTAAAACCTGATAAGGGTTAGGATTCGATAGTTGATTTGACATAATTTAATAAATTCCACATTGACGATAAATATCCACAAATTCGGGGTCATTGGGGCAAATTTGATGCGCCCAACGGGCAAATTGTACGGCAGTTTCCCCGTTCATTTTACCTTCATTAACTCCCGCAATTAAAATTTCTATTAACATAGCAGCAATATGTCGCTTCACTTTCTGATTATGGCAGTTTTTGGCGCGACGTACCGCATCATTTAAATTAGATGGCATCAAACCAAGAATCTCATTAACCTCAATCTCAAATTCTAAGGCTTCAATGACATAAATTAAACGGGGATTTCTACTATCGGTTTTTTGCAGTTCTCGCAACTGAGATAAAGCTCGATTTTTATCAATTTTATTATGCTGCATATTTTCGACAATTTCTTGAATACGAGATTCAACCCAATAGCTACAAGATGCTTCAGTTCCCAATAGTTGATACCAAAAATCACTAAAAGCCAGATGCTCTGATAAACTGTTTAACTCCTGACGCTGAGACTCACATAAGCGCTCAAGTTCTTGATGCCATTCTGGGTGCGATCGCCATTCATTTTTGAGAGCATTTAAAGCCGACACTGACTCTCGCCACCGTTGCTTTTGCAGATAGTGCCGTCCTTCCGAGTAGGCTAGAAATTTTTGGGCAAAATATTCCCTTGGTTGAGAATAATTAAATTGGTAACTCCGAGACGGTTTAAGTTGCATAGCCCGTTCTCCATCTCCGTCAAATGCCGCCGCCACAGCCGCACCCCAGGACGTATAAAGAGCCGGTAAAATATTGCTTTCTGTCGATACAGAATTCGAGGTTTGAGGAATATTAATACTGCCCCATTGATGCTGGTAGCGATGGTAACATCCCGGTAATAAAATTAGGTGATTAATTTGGGCGGCTTGATGGGGGAATTTTTTAACTAATTTCAGGGCGATCGCATCCAGACGAAATTGATCTCGCAGTTTCATATACTCCGCTAAGTTCTCATCTTTTAAACTATCAATTTCCCGTTCTAGGGTAGCCATCAAATGACTAAAAATTTCCTCAATATTAATGGAACTTTTCGGCAGCCAAGGAATATTGTGTAAAGCTGGATCGCCCGCCAAATTCGCTAAAGCCGTTGTAGAAGAAACCACCCAATCCCGGCGCGTGTTGCTGTTAATTTGAGCATTATAATAGGTAGCGATCGCCCAATTATGCAGAGATTTAAAATCTGGGTTTTTCAACCAAACTTGTTCCGTAATTTGGACAATTTTTTGCCAATCTTGACCCTCCCAAATTTGAGCTTCTAGGCGCGGTAAAATATGGTTATGGAGATTAGCCTCAACCACCGAATCTGAGCCGTAAGTATGTAAAAATTGACGGCTCATAGCACCAGCATTGTCTAGGTTATTATTATCAATCAACTGTTGAATAGACCACATCAATTTTAAGCGATCGCGCCCCCTTAATGTGCGGACAATTTCCAATTGACTTTTAACTTGGGGATGGGATAGCGATCGCCATTCCACTTCAGCCTGTTGAAAATCACCCTGTTGGACGTAAGCAAAACCACGCAGATATTTAATTTTTTCTCCTGAATGTCCCTGCAAATATGCGATCGCCTGTTGCCAATTCCCTGTTTTTAGGGAAACAATTGCCAAGCGAATTGGGGCTTCTGTTAATTCCGGGAGTAACTGATATGATTTTTGGTAAAATGATATAGCCTGTCCTAAATTTCCCGACTGTTCCGCCCAAAGTCCCTGACCATAATATTCTTTTCCTTGCATCACCCGGTTTAGTGTCGCCCGCAATGTTTTACCATCGTCGCGCTCGAACTTATTTAAGGCTAAATTAATCACATTTAGGGCGGACTGAAATTCACCATTTTTCCCTAAATTTACCGCTTTTTCTAAAGCTGCTTCATACTGAATTTGTCCCTGAAGATATCCTGAACAATCGGCGATCGCCTCTTCCAGCAGTGGAATTTTAAATAATGTTTGGGCTCGCTCAAAACTCAGTTTCCCTCTTTTATAATCTTTTTGTTGGCAATATTTTTGACCTTCTTTAAATAAACTCCTAAATTGATTGTATTTCATCATTTTGTGTTCACAGCGAGCGATCGCTTTATTGACAATATCTAGTTCAAGAATTGTTCGACATTTTTTATATGTTAACAAAGCCTTTGATAAATTCGTCGTATCCAGCGGATCGCCAGCATCAGATTTTTCTAAATTCTGAGCTGAAACTATCATGCTTTTAGCAAATTTTATATTCCTTTTCCACCTATTCATCTCCAACTTAAAATCAGTTAACAAATCGCCCATCAATAGCTGTCGCAGTTTTTTCTCAACGAAAGCCGGCGAATTTGACCATTTGCTAATAGTAGATTGACCCTTTTTGGTAGCTTCAATTAGCTTATTTTTGGCAGCAAGTTTTTGGGCGGTTTTGATTTCCTGCTTAGTCACAGAAACCTTCTGACAGAAATCAACAATTTCTACCTTAAACAGTGCGTATGTCAGAGTATCAACCCAATTAATAATTGCATTCATAGGCAGTATTCTGGTAAGTTTTGGATAAAAATAACTTCCCCAACTTCGATCTTATTTTCTCTACCTTTTAAATTCGGGTTCATTTCGATTAATTCAGGCCAGCGCGACCCCTCCCCATAAAACTTGCGCGCAATTCTCGACAGGGAATCCCCCCGTTGAACCGAGTAATAAAATCCCCCACAGGATGACGATTCTCGGCTATTTTTATCGATTTTCTGTTTATTCAGCCAGGGCATAAATCCCGCTGTTTCGACCAATTCTGTGGTCGCTATCGAGGCGGTTTCCACCGGCAATTGACGGCTGATAAATCCTCCCAAAGCAATTCCCAACAGTAAAATCATCACGCCCATTAACAACAATAACTGTCGGATATTTTGAGGTGATTTAGGGGCAGCAATAACCGCAGCCTCAACCGCCACTTGGGGGAGTTCTTGCAGTTGGCGAATTAGGGTGAGATCCGTTTCACAGTTGGGGCAAATATTACCCTCAATTTCCGGGCGATCGCACACCGGACAGGTGAGTTTAATCGTCATCGTGTCAATCCTGTAGCAATAGTTCCTGTGGGTAATTCCCGATCTAAATAGGGAATAATCTCAGCCTGAAGTTCTTGCAGCAGGCTATTAGCTTGGCTGCCATTTCCTTGCTGTAATGCGTTCAACAATTGATTAAATTTGACATCCATACCTCCCGCGTGACTGGGGTTAATATGGTGAATGCGGGCGATTTCCTCCCGAATTGCCAGGACCAGTTTAACGCTATCGGGAAAGTTATCAAACTCTCGTTTGCTATCTTCTATTAATTTTTGCAAGCTGGAAATATTCTTGGTATTTAGGGCTTGTTGCAGTTGAGCAACTAAATTCCGCAACCGATATTTTTGATCTTCATGGATTAGCTGATCGCACACTTCCAGCGCCAATTCAAATCGCAGTATGAAAATCTTGGCAATATCTAACTCATCATTAGCAAATTCTTCTAATTCCTTGAGTTTAGTTTCAGCTTGGTTAAGGCGATCGCGCTGGACTTGACCATTATAATAAATTTGGTTAGCCGATCGCACCACTTCCCCCGCGATTTCATTAGCACGTTTTACCCCAATTTCCGTTAAGTTACCCGCCGCATTCAGTTGTTTAATTCGTTCCTCAACCTGGCGAGAAATCTCCTCATTAACTCCCCCCCGCGAGAATGAACAACTAACTTTAACCTGGGGATTATTTTTCAGGGCAGCCGTCATTTGGAGCGAGTTATTTTCCTCGTCAAGTTCCACCGTCACTAAAATTTCCGTACCTTTTGGATAGGGGCGATCCAGGGCTAACCACATATCCCCGATCCGCTCATCTTGAGATCGGCGATCGAGTTCTTGGCGGACGCGATCCGGGCTAAAAAATTTAAAGTGAATTAGGGATTGTCCGTCCGCTTCAGTTTTAAAAGTATGGAACTTTTGCACCGGAAGAATATCGCCCTGGCTAATGATTACAAATCGCGGCTCATCCACCAATTCGATGCAATAATCACGGGAAACAGTCGTGACTTTTTCCGTCAGTCCCGCCGCCACGATCGCCGCCCCTTCCGCCACCGCATACATGGGGCGATCGTGAACTACAACTTGATGTTGAGGGAAGGCTTGGCGGATTTTTTGTTGGACGATCGGCACCTGAGCCGAACCGCCCACCAACAGAATGGCATCGATTTGATCGAGGGGATAATCTGAATATTTAATCGCATCCTGAGCAATTTTTACTGAGCGATCGATTAACGGTTCGATGCGTTTTTCAAACTCTTGGCGAGTGATGGTAACTTGAATCGGAATTGCCATTCCCATGTCATCAATTAAAGGTGTCGCGGTAATGATTTCCGCTGCTCCTTGGGTGCTGAGTTGAATTTTCGCCTGTTCCGTCTTTATTTTCAATTCCGCCAGTAGCCGCACTCGTTGATAATGCGGCATTTTTTGAATTAAGCGATCGACATTATCCAGCTTTTCAATCCGGGCGATTTCCTGTTTGACAAATTCCACAATACAGTTATCAAAATCGTCCCCACCTAACCACAAATCCCCCGCTTTTGCCGACTCAATAAATTGATTACCAACGGAAGTAATAATCGAACAGTCTAAAGTCCCCCCACCAAAGTCATAAACCAAGATCGTACTCACCTCATCCGACCCCGGACGATAACCGTAAGAAATAGCTGCTGCTGTTGGTTCTGGGAGGAGTTCCCGCAGTTTTAATCCGGCTTTTTGGGCGGCGATTTCCGTGGCGTATCGCTGCTTATCATTGAAATAGGCGGGAACCGTAATTACAGCTTCCGTAATCTGGCTAGTTTGCCCCGATCGCTGCTGATAATTTTGGGCATTTACCACTACTTTTTTAACGATTTCGGCGGAGATATCTTCCGGTAGATATTCCCGTCCACCTAACCAAACCGATAGGCTATTTTCCGTCCCTTGGCTCGATTGAGTAATCTTATAATTGAAGCGAGATAATTGTTCTTGCACCACCGGATCATTAAAGCCTCGTCCGATTAATCGCTTGATGGAAATTATCACATTTTCCGTGTCTCCATCTCCCAGTTGCCGATAGGCTTGTTCTCCCACGATTAAACCATTGCGATCAGCCGCTACCACTGACCGGGTTAATTTGCGATCAGGTGGGGAGTTATCCGCCGCCGTAACTACTTGTACCTCAGCTAACTTGAAGCCAGCCACTGAGTTGGTAGTTCCCAAATCGATCCCAACTATATTTCCCATGATTAATTTAACCTTGATTATTTATACTTTAATTGTCTTCCGCTATTTTGGCAAGTTTTATCCGAAAATTTTAACAAATCTTAACCCTCATAATTTATCCAGTTCTTAATTTAGGAATATTGTCGCTCAAGTAAGGGTTATCACAGAGCAGTTTTTTGGCGATCGCCTGCTGTTTGATAAAATTAGAGTCAAACTGCTGCGGGTTGCTGCCGAGTCCTAACTTATACATGACTTCTTTGGCGGCAGTCGAACGATTATCAAATCCCATTGAGTCCGCAGTTAGGGCTGATAAAGTGTCCCGTTGATTAAGATTTAAGGCTTGTCGCCAATAGGTTAGTGATGCCTCAATTTGTAATGCTGCGGTGAGGGCTGTTGCTAATTTTAAGGTTGCCCAGTAGTGACTAGAATCGAGTTTTATCGCTTTCCGATAACACAAGCAACTAATCACTAAAGAATCGCGGGAATTTTTGATAATCGTTGTGGCTTCCTGTTTGGCTGTTTCCATTCCCACCACATCAATTGATATCCCCAACATCCTGATAAAATGGCGATCATATTTGCCCGAAAAAATGCCATCTCCCCAGAATGAACTATAGCTGCGATCGTACATTTCTCCGGCTTGAAAAAAGATGTTAGGATCTTGGGATTGTTCGGCTTGTTGATAAACTTTATAACCCTCTGGATGCAAGGTTTGCATTTTGGCGATCGCTGCATTATTTGCCCTCCTCGGTATAGGGGGAGTCATCGGTTTTGGTGGTTTTGGTGGTTTTGGTGTTGGTGGTGCAGGTGGTGGTGCAGGTGGTCTATTTGTGAGATTGGAAAGATTGGTCAAAATAGCCGAATTTGATTGAATGGGAATGGGATTATTGACATTATCTTGATATTGGTAATTAGGATAAAACTCAGAATTTAATAGCGTTTTCGGATCGAGTTGATAAATGGCGATCGGCGCAGCCCATACCCTTTTGAAACCCGCATAAAATAAATGCAATAAAAAACGTGACACTCTATTAAATATTACAACTGATATTGTCATGCCTACAAAACTAAAGAAGCCATCCATTAAACTCGCTAACACTAGGAAAATGCTCATCAATACTGAACTCCAAAATATTAACCAAGTATAAATATATAAGAAGAAAAATAACCAGATGGCGAAATAAGCTGCCAGTTTTGCTTTCCGTTTCAAAAAATAAGCAATTAGAAAATATGGTGATATTGGCAATAGTAAAAAGACAGGCAGAAGAATTACCCCAGCACCTACCTCACTGATGGCTAATAAAGACAGAAGGAATACTAAGCCAACACAAGCGCCCCCAATTTTACAGATGATCGCAAAGATGTTATAAGCCTTTCTGAGTTGAGTTTCAGGATCGGTTTCGGAACCGGGAACCGGCCGATCGCGCCACAGAATTTGTAAATACCAAAAAATAAAGTCACGAATCAGCTTAACTTTAATTTGCGTGCCGTCTTTCAAATCAAAGCATTGTCCGTCTTTGATAGCTTGGGGATCGACAAATTTACCGAGTTCCCGTCCATCTAAATAAATGGTAAAATTTTGCCATCCCTTCTCCCAGGAAACAACCAATCTTTCGGGTCCCCCTGGTTGTAGTGCATATTGCTCTTTAAACACCATTCAAACCCTCAAATAAAATAATTGTTTCCTGTGTCCTGCGAATCTAAAAAGCTGTGGTGTCGTCGCGTTGGGCTGCATAGAAAAACCTCCCCGATTAGATCGCCAAGTTTGGTGAATTGATCACACAACTGACCTAGGGGAGGTGAATGATTAGAAGCGGGGGAATTTTGATAGAGGATATCTTCGCAGCTTGTGACGATCGCCGACAGTATCAGACCCAAAATCGTCCTGTGGCTGATGGTTTTCATCTCGTTGTGACCTGGGAGATGTGGTCGCGATCGCAAACTGGAATAGGCCATTGCTCACCTCTGCTCGAATGTTCTATCGAGTTATCGGCAAATTTCGCAGCTTTTACGCAATCGTAATATTTCTTGACAAAGTAGGCGATCGCCGCAGAGGTCAGCCACCCCAAAACCCCCAGAATCACAGGAACCCAGGTTTAATAATTGACAGTTACTCAATTTGGAGGTGATTAGGGAGAAGTTTTATCTCCAAATTTGGGCACATCTGTTAACTTAGTGATGGTATAGCAGCAACCAACTCACCGAATAATTAAAATCTGACCTTATACATTTCCCACAATTCCCCCGACTGTTTTTTAACAATCTTAGCCCCAGCTTTTTTAATCAAACTTTCCCAATTTTCCATAGATTCTAAATAAACTTCTGTTCCCAAATAAGTCTCTAAAATCGCCCAATCTTCTGCTAGGGGCACTTCCCCATTGAGAACATCAAATACCAAAATTCCCTGTGGTTTTAAGACTCGTTTAACTTCCGCCATAACTTCTAGCCAATATTCCAGGGGATAGTAACAACTAAACCCAGTGGCTATAGCTAAATCAAACTTTCCGGTTTCATATTGTAACTGATGAGCGGGGGCTAGTTCAACCCCCTTAAATAACTTAGAATTTAACTGAGGACCTCGGGAATTTAAAGCATCTCTAGCCACGGAACTAATTTCTTGACCATGAAATAAAGCATTCCATTCTCGCCAGGGATAAATTAAAAAACTTACTCCGCAACCAATATCTAAACAATATTGATTTTTCTTAGGTTGGGCTAACTCCCAAAATGGAGAAGTGAGTTTTAGTTGAAGAGTTCCCGAAATGCGATCGCGAAAAATCGGCATATTTTCCACTTCTTCGGGGAGTTCAAAAGGTTCTCCTTGATATTCCTGGTTAAAACGGCTGGCTACGGAAGTAATTGGGGACTGCCACTGGTCAGCAGTCCCGCCAGTTGATAATCCGAAAAATCCCAAGGAAGGGTTAGAGTCTGGTTTTTTAGACATTATAGCTGATAGAAATTAGCGCTTCGATCCTTTTAGGGCTTTAGAAAAGTTTTGGCGATAGGAACGATTAGAGATCAACAAAATCGGCCATAATAATGATAACGAGACACGATTTCCAAAACTCTTTTCAAAGTTGGTGCGCCCAAACCCAGACCAAAACTTCCAGACTCCACCAACATAGACGATTAATAGTGCGATCGGAATTAGGACATTCATAATATGACTCTGCTTGCCTAATTTAAGTGATATTAGCGGTTATGTATAATCTTATCAGAAATTATCAAAGGTTTGCAGATGTTCCCTCAGATGCGATCGCCCTCAAATCTTCCGGCGTGTTACAATTGAGGAGCATCTGAGATTCCACAGTTCCGACTGATATAGGTGTTACGGGAACCTGATCTAGCCACCGTTGTAGCGATCGCTCGACCGTTGCCATAAATTCCTGTAAAGACTCTAAAGCCTGGTGGCGGTAGAATCCACAGAGAGGTTCCCACCGCGACCCATGACGGGGAATCATAGCCAAATGGGATGGCGGCACCAAAGTTAACTGCTCCTTCCAGCCTCGCAAAATATCGGGTTGTAGTTGAGGTAAATCGCAAGCCAGCAACAATAGCCAAACACAGTCAATTTGACTCAACCCAGTAGCCAAAGCCACCATCGGACCCTGACCGGGGTTAGTTTCCATCAGCAGATTATAACTACCCCCCACAGCCTGGTAACGTTCTGGCCAAGGTGTTAATACATAGACCTGCTGACAACAACTCCCCGCCGCCTCAACCACCCGGCGCAGTAGGGGAACCCCCGCCACCGGAATTAAAGCCTTATCGCGACCCATGCGAGAACTACGTCCCCCCGCCAGAATTAAAGCCACCAGGAAATCATCAGCCATCTCCAAAGACCTAAATCAGCCCATCCATCTGTAACTCTTCAATAATCTGTAACCCGCGCGGATCACCAACCCGTAGCAGAGAAGACTTAGCATCATCGCGGACACTCAAATCCTCATCCTCCTCTAGGGCTTCAATTAAGGCATCGATCGCCCCAGCATAGACCACATTAGAAGGTAATTCCCGGCTTAACTGTCCCAAAGACCAAGCGCAATTACTGCGAACTGCGGCCACCTCATCCCCACGCAAAGCCTCAATCACGGGGGGAATAGCTTTCACCACCCCATCATATCCCACCTTCCCCATTTGACCCAAGGAACTCGCCGCCCAGAGTCTCACGGCGGGAATATCAGTTTTAATGGCTTCTAGCAGAGTATCTAAAGCCCTCGGATCGCGACAATTTCCCAGAGCCCAAACCAACCCCTTGCGGACATAACCATTCCAATCGCAATTATATTGTCTAATGAGGGGTTCCACGGCATCCGGGCTAGGATTACGCCCCAAAGCATAGGCGACACTTACCCGCACGAGGGGGCACGAGTCCTCTAATAAACCTATCAAAGGTGCGATCGCCCGTTGGTCTTGAAGTTCACAAAAAGCCCGCGCCGCAATCATCCGGTGTTGCGGTTCCGGGGACTCAAGCAACGGCAACATTTCCTCTGGATCTGGCTTAGGGGCTTCCTCCTCTTGCCAATGGTCCAGGGGACTCTCAGCGGTTTGCTCAAAATTAACTACACTCAGATCTTGATCCTCCATAATTTCGATTTTACCAAAAAATGGGTTTTCTATAATCCCCATACTAAATTGATAATTAGTCTGGCGATCGGGGGGGTGGGGGGTTTATTATACAGTGGCCCTGCCCTTTGATGAACATTTGCCCATTCTCTCTGGGTTCAGGTTAGCGCCGCCTTAATCCTCACCCGCCCTAGAGAATGACTGACAATTTACAATTGATAGTCATAATTGATATTTACTAAGATGCCTAAGTTGTCAATTGTCGGGTGATTATTTATATTATTTATTGAGTGTGACGCGCCCTCCCAAAATGTAGAGGATATCATTTCTCGGATTTAGAGCTGCTTAACTAAACCCAAAGATTGAGGTTGATAGCCCAATTTTTCATACAAACTCAGAGCGGGTTTATTGTTAGTAAAAACCTGTAAACTGATTTGGCGATCGCCCCTAGTTTTAGTCCATTTTTCCCCGTAATTCATCAAAGCCGCCCCAATTCCCTGTAGTCGATGTTCTGGGTGAACATAAACCAGAAAGACATGAGAAATGCGATCGCCCGTGACTTGATTAATAGCATTTCCCATCCATAAACAGGCGATCGGGGTAATGTTTTTACCGCCGGAGATTTCCACCCACCACAGAGGGGTTAGGGGTGAAAAATACTGTTCTACAGTGTTCGCCAGGTGAGAGAAATCCTGATCGGGGTACAATTCCCGATAGGTGCGATTCATGAACTTAACCAACAAAGAGCGATCGCGAGTAGATCCAGAACGGATAGTATAACCAGAGACCAAAATTTCAGACACGGATCATTAATTGATGAACAATGGGGGCCATCTCCCCTGAATAGTTAATGACTCCCATAGGTGCTGGTGCTTGCATATCACCCGGTAGGAAAATACGCGCACTCACCGCCACCAAAGCCAACAGAAAAATCATAACCACCAACAGTGGCGCGATATATTGACGAAAAAAAGCCATAACCGGGACTCTAACAGTTAGTTATCAAAGGGAAAAAATCCATAGTCAATTGTAACCCTGATTGACCTGAAATGCCAAACTTACAGCCATGAACTTAACATTGTGCGGGTGTCTGGCTGTGGTGGTGCTAAATTAGTGGAATGTCCTAATATATTCTCAGAATTCCATACACTACCGAAGCCCTAAAATCCCTAATTGTGGACGATATCGATCGCTACTACCAACTTCTGAACGTCAAACCTGGTGCTTCCCTACAGGAAATCAAACAGGCTTACCGGACTCTAGCATTATTATGGCATCCCGATCGCTATCCCGCCGACTCCCATATTCAGTATCAAGCCACAGAAAAATTCAAAGAGATCAACTATGCTTATGATCGCCTACAGACCCTATTAAACGATCCCAACTTCTCCCCTTACCCAGTCATCTCCCCGCCGCCACCAACCCCACCAGTAACCGCCACACCTATTCAGCGCCCACCAAAACCGCCGAAAGTCAATCCTAGGGAAACCGAGACCAGTGACGAACTCATCCCCTGGGGTTGGTTAACCGGGGCATTTTTCAGCTATACCCTAGTAGGTTGGATTTTAGGATATTTAGAAATTTACCCAGGAACATGGTTATTAGTCGCCTTGGTTTGGGTAGGACTATCCCTAGAAGCCAGTTATGGCTCGCAAACCCAGTATCCTTGGTTAATTTCTCTGATGATAGCCGGAGGAATAGCGGGAGGAATAGCCGGAAGTCAAGCGGGGGGGCTAATTACTGCGATCGCCTGGGCTATAGCCGGAACTGCTTTAGGGTCAATTATCGGTTCCGATAGTAACTCACGCACGATTATTTGGGGGTTTAGCTTCACCGGAATTTTAGCGATCGCTGGTTGGGTAGCTGGGGCTGAAACCGGGAATGGTTTAGGATCGTTAATTGGGGGAATAATTGGTTCTTCGACTGGGTGGATAATTGGCATTATTTCTGATGCTATGTTTCAAGTCAAAAAACGTGGCGGTGTTGGTAGTTGGTTCGGATTTCAATTAGGAGCGTGGTTAGGAGCTTGGTCAGGAGCCGGGTCTGGGGCGGTCAGAGAGGCGATCGCCAACACCGGACTTGATGCGATCGTCGGCGCTTGGGGAGCCATTGCCATTATTTTTGGCGTAGTCGCGCAAATGGTAGCCGGGGAAAAATTATTAGTTTCCTTCAACAAATTTTATACCGCCTTGATATTAGTTTCTATTTCTGGCTTAGGATTGACATTAGGTAAACTTCTATCAAATTAACGTCAATTTTCCCCATAACCTACGGATTAGTACAATCACCACCCGAAAAGAAAACTAGGGTCAAAATCTTTAAATTGAGTGGACAACAATGAAACTAGATTTACGCCAATTTTTTCGGGCGTGTAACCCCGCCAAAACCATAGACGTAGGGAACCCGGAAGAGCGAAAATATTACATCAATTTTTCCCGGGTTCGCGGAGGTACACTCATCGAACAAATTGCTCGCACCATTTCTCGCCTCTCCCCCGATAGCCCCACCTGTCAACTATTTACCGGACATATCGGTTCGGGAAAATCCACAGAATTATTGCGCCTGAAAGCCGAATTAGAACAGCAAGAATTTCATGTAGTCTATTTCGAGTCCTCCAAAGACTTAGATATGGCTGATGTCGATATTACTGATATCCTCTTGGCGATCGCCCGTCAGGTCAGCGAAAGTGTCGAATCAATGAACATCAAACTTAACCCCACAGGCTTTAAAAACCTGATTCAGGGTTTACTTGATGTTATCAACACCCAAATTAATGTCAAAGCAGAATTAGGCATCCCTGGACTCTCGGAACCGGGGGAATTTTCCCTCACTCTAGGAATTGGGAAACTCACCGCTAAAGCCAAAGACTCCCGCGACCTGCGATCGCTCTTACGACAATACCTCGAACCCCGCACCAACAATATCCTAGAAGCCATCAATAAAGAATTACTACTTCCAGCCATTCAACAACTCAAACAACAGGGAAAAGCCGGCTTAGTAGTCATTATTGATAACCTCGACCGGATCATGAATTCCAAAAGCGCCACCGGACGACCCCAACCAGAATATTTATTTATCGATCGCGGCGACCAACTCAATCAACTTCAGTGCCATGTCGTTTATACTATTCCCATCGGGTTAATTTTCTCCAGTGACTTGGGACGACTAACCAGCCGATTTGCTAGTGAACCTAAAACACTACCCATGGTTCCGGTTAAATTTCCTGATGGTACACCCTACCCAGAAGGCATTGAACATCTCCGAAAAATGGTCATGGTCCGAGCTTTTCCCGGTATTGACCTCGATAATTATACTCATTTAATTACTAAGGTTTTTGATAGTCCAGAAACTCTCGATCGCCTTTGTATTATGAGTGGTGGTCACGTCCGCACTTTACTCGCCCTCCTGTATAGTTGTTTACAACAAGAAGATCCACCCATTGTCAGGGGTATCTTGGAAAATGTGATCCGCCAACGTTGTCATCAGTTACTGTTGGCTATATCATCAGAAGAATGGCAACTTTTACGTCAGGTCGCCCAAACTAAAAAAATTATGGGTCTCAGGGAATATCAAACCCTATTACGCAGTTTATGGGTCTTTGAATATCGCCATGAGGATGAATATTGGTTTGATATTAATCCAGTTATCGCCGAAGCCCATCAATTTAAAATGGTTGACCGTTAATAGTTAGTTAGTATTAATCTACCGATTTTATCGTAAAATGTTCCCGATGTCAATACTGGTAAACTTTGATGATTAAAGGCACAACTAAACTGTTAGGAATTGTTGGCTATCCCGTCGAACATTCTATGTCCCCAATTATGCACAACGCCGCGATCGCTCATCTCGGCGTTGATTATGTCTATGTACCCTTTCCAGTGGCTCCTGACCAGTTAGCATCAGCTTATCGAGGTTTTCAAGCTATCGGTATTCAGGGATTTAATCTCACTATTCCCCACAAACAAGCAATTATTCCCCTACTAGATAATGTCTCTAAATTAGCCACGGCTGTAGGGGCAGTTAATACGGTTTGGTACAGTGATAAAGGCTGGAGTGGTACTAATACAGATGTTGCCGGTTTTTTGGCTCCCCTCAAGGCATTAAACTGCCCCAATTGGCATGAAAAAATAGCCGTAATTTTAGGTAATGGCGGCGCGTCTAGGGCGGTAGTCGCTGGTTGTGCTGAATTGGGAATGGCAGAAATTCATATAGTCGGTAGAAACCCCCAAAAGTTGGAAGAATTTAAGCAAAGTTGGCTAAATTCGCCCCTTCCCATTAAGGTTAATGTTCATAATTGGCAGGAATTAAACCCCTTAATTAAGCAAGCAGATTTATTGGTAAACACTACCCCGGTGGGAATGTCTCCCCATATCGATCGCTCTCCTGTAGATGCCGAAAATTTTGAGGGTTTAAAATCTGGGGCGATCGCCTACGATTTAATTTACACTCCCCGCCCTACTCGCTTTTTACAACTGGCTAAAAATCAAGGTGCTGTGGCGATCGATGGCTTAGAAATGCTGATTCAACAAGGAGCCGCCGCCCTGGAAATTTGGCTACAACAACCCATCCCGATCTCAGTCATGCGTCAATCTTTAATCATTGATAATTGATCATTCATAATTGAGCTATAATCGTGGGGGAGGGTTTGGCTGTTAATTGTCAATTCCCCAGGAATGTTTTGTTGAACCTGCCCCTGGGGAATGGTGCAGTAGTACCGACAGACTAAGACCCTAGCAAGTATTTTTAGGTACAATTTACATATTAAGCATTAATACTCTGGGGATGAATTTATGATAACCCTATATATTGTCTGTCTAACGGTGGGTGGAGTATGTGTCATATTAGCCGCTGTGGAGGGATTAGACGGTGTAGAGTTTGAGGGCGAATTTGATAGCGATGTAGAATTAGAACATGGCAGGGGTGAGACCGAAAACCAGCCCAGCTATAGATCCAAAAGAAAAAATCTGCGGTTAAGGCTGCCTTTTGGGAGTGTGCGCTTCTGGACTTTTGGGGTGTGCTTTTTTGGGTTGACCGGAACAATTATGTCAGTTTTGAACCCCGACTTAACCCCGGCTTTTGTGGCTACAGCAGCGATCGCTATTGGGGTGTCCTGCGGAACCGCTGTCGTGTGGGTCTTTGATATTCTGCGATCGCAACAAGCTAACAGTTTAGTTCAATCCCATGATTTAATTGGTCTATGGGCCACCGTGGAAATTCCCTTTAATCGAGACAGTCGTGGAAAAGTACGCCTCAGCGCCGGAGGGTCGGTGCTGTATTTGAGCGCAATTACTGAAGAAAATCAGGAATTTTCCCAGGGCGATCGCGTTTTTGTGGTAGGAATGGAGAAAAATAAAGTTTTGGTGGTCTCAGAAGCATCCTTCGGAGTCTCAGAAGCATAATCGACAAGTCCCAAGTCAGGGTAAGCGGTAGTAGAGATCCGACATTTCACCTTTTAAATGTTTGCTCAAACCCTTTTGGGGGAAAAACTATGAATCAGAAATTTGTTGCATCTTTAGACAAACAGAACCAAGAAATAGTCGTAGAGGTAGCCCAGGCACAAATTCCCATTCCAGGAAGAAACACAAATCAGCTAAGTGATCAGATTATAACTGCCCTACCCATAGCCCTATCAATTTTTGGAGTATTGGTTTTAATCTGGTTTCTCAACGTCTTTATGCAGATTTGCAAACCCAGCGAAGTCCTGATTTTGTCTGGTCGCAAACACCGTACCAAAGACGGACGAGAGGTAGGTTATCGGGTGATTTTCGGCGGACGGGCTATTTGTATTCCGATTCTGGAAACTGTCAAAACTATGGACTTGCGGACAATGCCAGTTCCCGTTGAAGTCAAAAACGCCTATTCCAAAGGGGGAACACCCCTAAATATTCAAGCGATCGCCAATGTGAAAATTTCCAACGATCCTGAAGTGGTCGGAAATGCGATCGAAAGATTTTTAGACCGCGATCGCTCCGAAATTTCCCGCGTTGCTCGCGAAACCCTAGAAGGAAACCTGCGGGGAGTTGTTAGCACCCTCACCCCTGAACAGCTTAACGAAGACCGCCTACGGTTCGCTGAACATATCGCTGAGGATGTTTCCAGGGATTTAGCCAGATTAGGATTACAATTAGACACCCTCAAAATTCAGAGTGTCTCCGATGATGTCGATTATCTTAACTCCATCGGTCGCCGCGAAATTGCTCTCATTGCCAGAGATGCCGAAATTGCCGAATCTAACGCTGTGGCTCAAGCTGAACAGGTAGAAGCCGACTGTCGTCGCCAATCGGAAGTCGCCCTAAGCCAAGCCAGAACCTTTGTTCAACAAAAAGAAAACGAACTGCGGAAAATTCGCGCCGAACTTGAACAACAAGCTAGGTCCGAAGAAGAACGCACCATAGCTGCTGGTAAAGAAGCCCGCGCCAGGGCTGAACAACTCCTGCAAACTGTCCGCGCTGAGTTGGAAAGGTTGCGACTCGAAGCTGATACCGTCCTACCTGCAGAGGCGGAGCGAGAAGCCAGAGAACTGCAAGCCAGAGGTAATGCGGCCGCTTTAGCGGAAAATTCCCGCGCGGCGGCGGAAGTAAACGACCTGATTAACGCAGTTTGGCAGGAAATGGGCGACGACGCATCGGAACTGTTTTACTTACAACAAATTGAGATGGTCTTGCGCGAAGCTGCCCAAATTCCCCGCCGGGTTAGTCTGGAATATGTCAATGTTATTGATAGTGGAGACGGGGAAGCGATCGCTGGTTTGGTTCGCGCCTATCCCGAAATTTTCCGCCAATTCCTCGAAAGTGTCGATCGCACTTTGGGTATTAATGTATCTAGGACTTTGGGGGAACATAACAAGCAGAAATTAAATAACAATTAGTCAATTTGATGGCAACCAAACACAGGTACAGGAATTATGGAAATTATCATCGCCTTATTAGCAGCCCTGGGTTTAGGAACCGGAGCGACTGTATTTATTATCCGCAATCTCTACTATATTTGTCAGCCTAGCGAAGTGTTGATTTTTGCCGGAGGTCGTCGCCCTACACAAGATGATCGCACTGTGGGATATCGCCTGGTGAAAGGTGGTAGCAGCATTCGGACACCCCTGCTAGAACAAGCCTTTCACATGGATTTAACCAATATGATTATTGAGTTAAAGGTGGCTAATGCTTACTCGAAAGGAGGCATTCCTTTACAGGTTGATGGGGTGGCGAATATTAAAATTGCTGGGGAAGAACCCACAATTCATAATGCGATCGAGCGTTTGTTGGGGAAAACTCGCCAGGAAATTGAACGCATTGCTAAAGATACCCTGGAAGGAAACCTGCGCGGGGTATTAGCCAGCCTTACTCCTGAACAGGTTAATGGGGATAAATTGGCTTTTGCTAAAAGTCTCCTCGAAGAAGCTGAGGATGACTTAGAACAACTGGGGCTGATTTTAGATACTCTCCAAATTCAAAATATTTCTGATGACGTGGGATATCTTGACTCCATCGGACGACAACAACGGGCGGAATTGTTTAGAGATTCTCGTGTCGCTGAAGCACAAGCTAAGGCTGATGCTGCTATCCGTACTGCGGAAAATCATAAAATGACTCAGTTGAAAAAGTTGGAAACTGAGGTAGAGGTATCTAAGGCGGAAGCTGAACGCCGGGTGGCTGATGCTATGACTAAACGGGCGGCGGTGGTAGCAGAGTCGGAGTCGGAAACAGCGGCTGAGGTGGCTAGGACTCAGGCTGAGGTCTCTGTTCAAAAAGAAAGGATTAAGCAGGTAGAACAGCAACTACAAGCTGATGTGGTCGCACCAGCAGAGGCGGAATGTAAAAAGGCGATCGCTAGGGCGCGGGGGGATGCTGCCCAAATTATTGAAGATGGGAAAGCACAAGCTGAAGGGACACGACGACTGGCTGAGTCTTGGAAAGCAGCCGGTCCTAATGCTAGGGAAATTTTCCTTTATCAGAAGTTGGAAGTCTTACTAAAAACTATGGCTTCTACTGTTCCTGAAATTACTGTTGATAATGTGACTATTGTTGATGCTAATAAAGGGAATACAGCTTCTAAAATGGCGGCGTTTTTGGAAGAGTTGCGCCAAACTACGGGTATTGATGTGGCGACGGCTGTTCAAAATTGGGGCGGCGGTTCTTCTCAACCTCAACCTACTTCCACAGCTAAAAGTCTCAAATCTTCCCGCACTAATGGTCAAGCTGTTCGCCGCACTAATGGCGCAGCACCTAAGCCAGAAGATACTACACAAAGCCTACAGAGCGAGGTTAAACAACTACTTGATCATGTCGCACAAAATACTAAGAATAATGCTGAGGCTGAAGAGGCGATCGCCCAGGCTTTGCGACAGTATCCTAACCTCAAGCGTCGTTTACAGATGCTTTTTAAGTCTCAGGGAACTCAGGCGATCCGAAATATGTTTAATCACCCTACTATCTACATCCCTACCGCTATGCTGCAAATGTGGCTAGAACAGGATTAGAGCGTATTCCCCCCCCTCTCGTCTAGGGTGGGGGATCTGTCTCTGTAACTGTATATGCACAAAATGGCGTTTTTGTCAATAAGCCGAAAAATGGACCCCGCTTTTAACCCCAAAACTCGTGCATCGCCAGTTTTATTTTTTGGTAAGATAATAATTATAACCGCGACAAAATAAGGGTTTTAGCCTTTATTTTTGGAAATAGACACAGTAAGCCCTTGGGTGCGATTTCCTTGAGCATACCATAACCCCCATAATCTCGTCAACTTTTTGCGAGGTATTTGCCATAAAATTGTATTAATTCTTAACAATATTTTAAAAATAAAATCTATCTAGCCGTATAAATTAGTAAAATTTATGTAATTTCCCGATTGAGGGGGTGGGGTGTGGGGGGGTTTATAGTCAAATTAATGTGATTGGATCTCATTTAACCTCTGACGTACTACTTGCATATCCTGCCACATTAACCATTTAGGTTTACCAACATCTCGCGAGGAATTTCTGAGTAGGTATGCAGGGTGAAAAATCGGCATACATTGACGACCTTCCCACTGAAACCACTGACCGCGAATTTTAGTAATCGGGCGTTTATCTCCTAGAATAGACTTAACTGCAGTCGCCCCAGTTAGGAGGATAATTTGAGGATTAATGAGGCGGATTTGTTCTAATAGATAAGGCTTACAGGCTTGGAGTTCTGAAGCGGTTGGGGTGCGATTTTCCGGGGGACGACAGCGGATAGCATTAGAAATATAAACTTCGGTATCTGTACTCAGTCCTACGGAGTCTAAAATATTATCAAGAAGTTTTCCAGATCTACCGACAAACGGAAGACCTTGTTCATCTTCATGTTGTCCTGGTGCTTCTCCGATAATCATAATGGGGGCGGTGGGGTTCCCTCGACCAATCACAGCATGAGTGCGGTTTTTTCCAAGTTCACAGCGCGAGCACCTATTACAATGATCGGCAATTTGTGCGAGAGTTTGATAGGTTCCCGGCGGTATGGGAGTCTTGGCATTTTGGGGAATTTCTTCTAGGTCAAAATCTACCGACTTAGGGGATTGTAATGGGTCTTGATTAACACTAAGAATATCGAACAGGCTGAGTTGTTGGTCTTGGTTAGACATGAATTTCTAAGTAAAAGTTCAAATCCTGGTATATGCTGAACTGGGATAGTTGCAACTATGAGCCACACCAGTCATTATATATCTAATGGGACTGCTAAGGATGAACCGATTATGTTCCCTAACCCACTATTTCGCGATCGCACCCATGCCGGGGAGGAACTAGCTAAGGTAGTTATCGATCAGATTACCGCCGACTCCCTGGGGGCTATGAGTCCGTTGGTGTATGCTTTACCCAGGGGGGGTTTACCCGTGGCTGAACCGATAGCCCGCCGTTTGGCTTGTCCCCTGAGTGTAATTGTAGCTAAAAAAATCACCCAGCCAGATAATCCCGAGTTAGCATTAGGGGCTGTTACTGCTGATGGTTATGTGATTTGGTCTAACCGTCGTCCTAGCCAGTTTTGGGAAAGCCATTCTATTCTGCGTGACGCACAAGAAAAAGCCTATAATCAATGGCAGGAATTCGCCGCCTATTGTCCTTATAATTCGGTTAAGGATAATTTAATTATAGTAGTTGATGATGGTATTGCTACGGGTATGACTATGGTGGCGGCGATTAAGGCTTTGCGATCGCAACAACCAGGCGCTATTTGGATTTGTGTTCCCCTCGCACCTGTGGAGTTGGTGAATTCTTTACAAAGATTATGCGATCGACTAATTATCCTAGCCACACCAGAAGTTTTCCTGAGTGTTAGCCGTTTTTACCAAGAATTTGACCAGGTGGAAACTACCATAGCGATCGCCTGTCTCCAGCAGCAAACAGAATGGTTATCTTAGATTTTGATATGGGAGGCAATAATCATCATTAGATCACAGTTTGCACCCAGCCACTTGATTAAATTAGTCTCCCATCATCTTGAGAATCGATCAGAGCATTTTCCTCAGTTTCCAGGTTGAACTCAATACGACTTTGTATAACTATTTCCTCAATTACATCTGGTGCTTTTCCTTGTGTTAAAACTTCATCAAAACGGTGCATAAGTTCGGGGATATTGATGACTTCTTCTATAGACTCTAAATATCTTTGAACAATAGCTTTTATATTATATTTGGCTGTAGCTTGTTTCCTAACTTGATCTAAAACTTCCTCCGGTGGCTGTTCAGTTTTCACAACAAAGGTAATAGGGTATCTCTGTACTTTATCAATATCTAAGAAATATTTACCAGCATCAATAGTTTCTGTCACTTGGAAGAATCTACCTAGGGGTTTCATCACAAAATCTATACCACCATCATTCGCATTAGTCCTACCAGTTTTATACAAAATTAAATATTCAGTATTTAGACTATGAGGAGACCAGCCCCAGTAGATTTTTTGTTCTCCGTAATACTGTTTTAAAATCGCATAACTGACCATCTCAAAAACTCTGGCATCTATATCCTTGTTTAACAAACTGCGAATAAATTTAATGGCTTTTAAAGGTTCTTGCTTCTGAATATCAATCATCTGTTTACAATAGATAATAAACTGACTAAAAGCCTGTCTTCTGGCTATCACAAAAGCATCTATAATATCTATAATTGCCTCAGCAATGTTGATTTTATTACCATTTATATCAACCTGAAGCAGATTTTCATTTATCCAGTATCTATTAGTTTTTGTATCCCTGATTACCGGTACATAAGATAAAGTGGGGAAGTATTTTTTAAATTCCTGATTTAGTCGATGATTCAGGGCATGATTTTGTAGTTTATTACCAAAGGGAAGTTGTCTTTGTCTCTGTAAAAGATTAATAAACTGAGCCCCTTCATAATCATCATAGCCACCTATAATGTGAAATTTATTATTGAGATAGTCTTCAACTAATACATATATAGCATAGTGATTAGCAAATCCAGCCCGTGATTTAGAGCCTCGATTAGCCGCTTTTGTTTTAATATTTAGATATGGCAAAAACTCACTATTTATCAAAACTTTATCTCCCTGATTGGGAAAATGATAATTGAGAATTTCGATAATCTTTAAGGTGAAGTCATGCTGTAGTATCGGCATCAAAAATACTCGGTTGAATGAATTGATTTTGGGGACAATTTGTATTTTTTTTGGTCTGATTTTTTGATGGTGGTAATAGCTTTTCTCCTTGGTATTCTTGCCATCCTAAAACCCGCCTTAGACCAATTTTAAGATATTCTTCCTGAGATTCTATGCTCAGAGAAAATCGTCCTAAGCGTTTAGCTACAGCCGCAGTGGTAAAAGTGCCAGCAAAGGGATCAAGTACCAAATCATGTTTATTCGTACTTGCTAGAATAATTCTTTCTAACAATGATTCGGGTTTCTGTGCCGGATGATTTTCATATTCTGCCATGCGATACCTTACACGGGGAAAATACCAGACATTACCCGGTACTTTTTCGCTGTTGTATTGAGTAGGTACTGGTTTTCTATAATCAATTAATTTCCGTTGTGCGCCAGTCTGGGCTTCCACTTTAATATCCGCTGAATTGAAAATATAATTTTTCTGGTCTTTCACGCAATGAAGTATCGGTTCATACATAGACCCAAAATATTTCTTTGCTTGCACTCCAGAACTATCATAATGCCAGACAATACGACTAAGAATTGACATTTTTTGCCGCAAGTAAATATCAAAGTATGGCATAGATTGAGTGCTAGTCATTACATATAATGTTCCGTTAGGTTTCAAGACCCTGACACATTCATCAAGCCATTGATATGACCAATTGATATAATCTTCTTCAGAATTCCATTGGTCATGAAAATTGGAAAATTTCTTCCCTATATTGTAGGGAGGATCTACAAAAATCAGATTCACAGAATTAGCAGCAATTTGACTAGATAAAATCTGAATTGCATCTCCATGAAATAGAGTATGTCTATCATCTTGATACCGCTGAAACATGAGGATCTATCGCCTTTCTAATTAGCCGCCACCCGATATTTTAGCCAGACAACTAATCAGTTCATCAATTTCTGATCGCTGAGTGAAATAATGAACACAGGCGCGAATACAGTCAGGGTCGAGGATAGTTCGCACTAAAATATTTTCCGATTCCAAGGCTTTGACTATCTGGGGGTGGGGGAGACTTTGGGTAACTTTAAATGATACTAAACCCGATTCTGGTGGAGAAGTGCGTAAACAATCAATTTGGGGAAGTTCTGATAAACATTCCCATAGGTATTGACTAAGATTACAGATTTGTTGATAACGTTCGGTGGCGGTTCCCCATTGGTGATGAATAGCGATCGCCTCTCGTAAACCCACCATCAAAGGATAAGCTGAGGTCGCTATTTCATAGCGTCTTCCGTCAGATTTCCAATTAGTCGGTGTTCCCCTTTCGTCAACTTCAATACCCCGCCAGCCGATAAAAGTAGGACTCAGATCTGATACCGCATCAGGACTGACATATAAACCCCCTAAACCCTCTGGACCACATAACCATTTATGACCAGTAAAACCATAAAAATCTACTCCAGATTCCCCTAAATTTAACGGCAGAACCCCCACAGACTGCGCCGCATCCACCAATACCCTAACCCCTCCTGAAGCGGCTTTACAGGCTTGCATAATCGCGGTGAGAGGCAAAACCTGTCCTGTATTCCATAAGATATGACTAATTACTACCAGGCGAGTGTTGGATTTGATTCGAGATGCGATCGCCTCTACCGGATCACCCTCATTTAAAGTCTCCAACAGCGGACACACAGACACCTCTATCTGAAACCGCCGCACCAATTCCCCTACCGTCGCCACTACCCCAGGATGTTCACAATCCGAGATTAACAGATGATCTCCCCGTTGCCAATCAATCCCCCATAGGGCAATATTACAGCCTACGGTCACATCTTCCGTCAGGGTAATAGTGGCAGAAGGTACCCCTAACTCAGAGGCGATCGCCTCCCGTGTTAAGCCTAACTCCTGCTGAACCCAACTATTTACCTTTTGGGAAAAAGGACCACACTCCTGGACAAACTGATAGGATTTGATAATCTTATCCATCGAGACTTGCGGCAAGGGTCCCTGTCCCCCATAGTTAAAATATGCCTTATTCTCCAAAGCTCGAAAATTTTGTCGGTGGGTTTCTAATCGCTTGTTCATTTCTATCAGATATCGCCTGTAGTTCCACTTTTACCATGAATTTTCAACAACTAACCCATCTCTATCGGAATTGGTGCTACCATAGCCTATAATCATAAATTTACCTTGCCCATCCTCACCAATATTAATGCTGATCGAAGATCAACAGCTTCTATTTTACCAACGTTGCGATCGACGGGCCTTTTTGGATGTCTACGGCGATCAGAGTCAAAAAGAACCCATTAGCGATTTTCTCCGTAAATTGATAGCTGATAGCGTCTCCTATCGAAAAACTATCATTGCCGATCGCATTTATTCACAGCCTAAATATCCCCCACAAGACTGGGAAGCCGGAATGCAAGCTACCCTAGAATTGATGCGGCAGGGTGTAGATTATATTTACCGTGGGGTGTTGTTATATCATAGCCATTCCTCCCCGGCTGCGGATTATGGCGATCGCTCCTTTTTTGACCAACTTCCTGAACAGGTAACTTATCTCAGTCGCCCAGATTTATTAGTCAAAAAACCCGGAGTTTCTCAGTTTGGTGATTGGCTGTATATTCCCCAAGATATCCGCCTGGGAAAACGTCCCAAACTTGATTATCAAATTGTAGCCGTATTTCATGGGGAAATATTGGCGGCTATTCAAGGGGTAATGCCAGAAGAAGTCATCCTACTATTACGCGATCGCGGTGCTTATTCCGTAGACCTAAAACAGCGACTTCCTCAAATGCGGGAAATTGTCCAGGATTATCTGACTCTGATCCAAAACTCTCAGGAACCCGATATTTTTATCAGTCGCCAAAAATGCAGCCTCTGTCAATGGTATACTCACTGTCATGATATTGCTCAATCCCAAAAAAATCTCTGTTTATTACCAGGAATTACCCCCATTCGTCAAACTCGCCTTAATAGTTTAAATTTGACAAGTGTTGAGTCTCTCGCACAAACTCAACCCGAAATCCTCCAAACTTATCCAGAGTTTGATAATGGTGTGGCTGTGCAAGTAATTAGACAAGCTGAATCTGTTTGGAAAAATCAAGCTATTCTCAAGGGAGATATTGATAATATTGCTAATGTTAAATCATCGAAAAATGGTAGCAAGAAATATCTACCCGATCCCTTTTGGTTACAAGCACCTGTTGAACTATATTTTGATATTGAAGCACAGCCAGATATGAACTTGGATTATCTTCATGGTGTCTTAGTGGTTGATAGGCGATCGCAGATAGAAACCTTTTATCCGATGTTAGCAGAAACCGCCGCTGATGAAGCTAGGATTTGGCAAGATTTTTTGGCTTTAATGTGGCGATATCCCATTGCGCCAATTTTCCACTTTTGCGACTATGAAGCTAAAACTATTAGCCGTTTAGCTAAACTTTATCAGACTCCATCTTATTTGTGGCGACCTTTAATTAAACGCTTAGTTGATGTCCATTATCAAATTGTAGAAACCGTCACATTACCCGTGGAAAGCTACGCCTTAAAATCCATCGCACGCTGGATGGGTTTTGAGTGGCGAGATGCTAAGGCTAATGGCGCGCAATGTGTTTGTTGGTATGAGGAATGGCTAAAAACAGGCGATCGCACTTTATTAGATGCGATCGTTCGTTATAATGAAGATGATTGTCGCGCCACCTATCACGTTAGACGATGGTTGGCGGATTTTGTCCAGAGTCAATCTGTAGGCGCAGAAGTCAATTTTTTGTAAGTCAACTTTCGGTAGGTCAATAATGAGTTACTTGTTTAAATTCGAGGATGATTTTGTCTCTTCCTTGCGCTGTATTCCCATGGTAGTTCGCTATAAACTCGATACCTGTGGGATTAAATTAAAACTAGCCCACTGGAATCAATTTCCCCTGTCGGTGCGTCAACAATTAGTACAACAGCCAACCGAAACCCCAGAAGATATTAGTACCTATCGTAATTTACTGCAAGACCTCGCTAGTAAATACACAGATATACCCCTAAAAGATTTGCCAGTTGATTCACAGCCACCTTGGTTAGATGCTAGTCAAATTCCTGAAGCCGTCCAAAATAAAGCCGCCGAAACCAATTTAGAAATTTCTGTACAACAGTGGCAAAAACTCACACCTATTCAACGTTTTGCATTGATTAAACTCAGTCGTTCTAGCCATGAAAACGCCAACTTTATTCCAGCCATCAAAGAGTTTAACTTAACAGATGCGGGGTAGTTGTTCCCCACTGAGTAAGTCAACAATGCGACTCGATCCGATTTTACTTACCATAGTTACCAATCCCCCAGCTTTGTCTTGCACTTTACCAATCACAGACGCTTGGGAATTTTTGGCAGTTAAAATTGAGCAAGTTTTGTCAACATCCTTAGCAGGTATAAAAGCCACAAAACGACCTTCATTCGCCACATAAATAGGGTCAAAACCCAGAATTTCACAGGCTCCTTGGACATCTTCTCGGATGGGTAGTTTATTCTCCTCTATTTCCATTTGTAAGTTACTGGCTGTCGCTATTTCATGTAAAGCACTAGCTAAACCACCCCTAGTTAAATCTCGCAAACAGTGAACTTCTACCCCCGCATTTAATAATTCTAAAACTAGGTCAGCCACTGGAGCCGAATCACTTTCAATTGTTGTTTCAAATTCCAAGCCTTCACGCACTGCCATAATAGCAATACCATGACGGCCTAAATCACCACTAACTAAGATGATATCACCTGGCTGCACAGACTCAGGAGAAATCCTTAATTCATGTTCAATAATGCCGATTCCCGCTGTATTAATAAATATCCCATCTCCCTTGCCGCGATCTACTACTTTGGTGTCCCCGGTAACAATCTGAATATTCGCCCATTTAGCTGCCATTTGCATAGCTTGAATGATGTGCCATAGAGTGGTCATGGGTAGTCCTTCTTCGAGGATAAATCCCACGCTAAGATATAAAGGACGTGCCCCCGCCATAGCTAAATCATTCACAGTTCCATAAATTGCCATTGAACCTATATCTCCCCCTGGAAAAAAGAGGGGATTAACCACATAGGAATCTGTGGTCATGGCTATTTTTTTGCCCGTTAAGGTCAGGGTCGTTGCATCATGGGGAATATCTGATGATGTGCCGAATGCGGGACGAAACATTTGCTCAATTAATTGATTCATTAATCGTCCGCCGCCACCGTGGGCTAATAAAACTTGGGGATAGTTTTCTATGGGAATAGGACAGGTTAAATTAAAGTCTGGGTTGCTTTCCATTGGCTGCTTAATTGCCTAAAATTTGCCGTTTATCAGATGTTCTTGTATAATATACAATATCTTTGATAACTGTTAAAGAGACTGTGGCTGATCAATTTTACAGCTATCCCCGATTTTGGGTCTATACTATCACTTTATTTTTGGGCTATACTGTGGCTGGGTGGTTCCTGGCGGCGTTTGAGGTTCCCTGGTTGGTGTGGTTAATCACTGGCGCGGTTATCCTACATTTGGCTAAGGTGGGGGAAGAAGCTATTGTTTTGGCGAATGCTTGGCTAGTGTCGATTATGTTTATCGGTACTATTCTCAAGACTTGGCCAACGGTATGGCTGCCTGATTTACCATTCCAAAATGCACCGCTTTGGGCGATGATTTTAATGGGATTATGGGCTTTTTCTATGGTGTTAATTATAGCTTTAGCATGGGGTCGCACTATCCTATCTCCGGTGGGTTTAAATAGCGATCGCCTTAGTTTTATACTACTAGGTATACCCCTGGTGGCTATGATAGTGGGTTCGGTAATTTTTCGCTTAGGTTGGATGAGTTGATATGAACAGGAAATCTCAACAATATCCGAGAAATTTATCTCGTCTTCAACCCCCAAATGCTGATGACTATTTACAAAAAATGACCCCCGAAGTCTTGGCAAGTTTTAACCCACAACAACTTGAGGAAATTCGCCAAACTTTAGATGCAGCTATACCTAAACCTTCCCCGAAAATTGTCGATCTGAGATTTACTATTGATTTGATTATAGATCGGTTTTATGTGGTGGTTTTCGTGGGTAAAGAACGCCGACAAAAAAAGCGATCGCCTTTATTTCCCCAAGCCTACAAAATGGCTAATATCATAGCCGCTTCCTTACTACTCATAGGCTTAAACCTGATGATTACTGCTATTATATTCCTGCTACTATATTTAATCAAATCAGCTTTAGGAATTGATTTATTTCCAGGGGAACACCTGATAGACATTTTACCCATAAATTAAACTGGTGCGTCAGTCATCAATTTTCCGGCTTTTTTCCTGGTTTTCGGTGTCTGACGCACCCTACTATATAATTGGTCTGGTGCGTCAGTCATCAATTTTCCGGCTTTTATGGGGGTTTTCGGTGTCTGACGCACCCTACTATATAATTGGTCTGGTGCGTCAGTCATCAATTTTCCGGCTTTTATGGGGGTTTTCGGTGTCTGACGCACCCTACTATATAATTGGTCTGGTGCGTCAGTCATCAATTT